>PVBE011667565.1_pt1 | contig 16314 bp, 18 predicted proteins | sample 1631181 | NCBI WGS metagenome assembly PVBE01 (sample SAMN08397723, study PRJNA350692) | Marine metagenome, whole genome shotgun sequencing project. | isolation source: water | place: Pacific Ocean | collected 2012-04
CGGGGATTGTCTTGGGCCGAGGCACGACGCACCTGAAGCTCCTGACCGTGACGCCATGAAGGCCAGTGACCTGACAACCCCGGCGTTGCTGGCCGACGCGGGAGTCCTGGGTGCCAACACGGCCACCATGTCGGCCGCTCGGCCCGGCGCCGCGTTGCGACCCCACGTCAAGGCGTTCAAGTGCACAGCGCTGGCCGGCCGGTTGGCCACCGAGGGACACCGGGCCTTTTGTTGCGCCACGGTCGGAGAAGTCGAGGGCATGGCTGCCGCCGGACTCGGCGAGGACCTTCTACTAGCCAACGAGGTGGTGGACCTCCGGGTGGCACAGCGCCTGGCTGCTGTGGCTGCTGCCGGTGCCCGGGTGACCGTGGCCGTCGATTCCGTCGAGACGATCGCCGTGGCCGCGGCGGCGGGGCTCGACGAGGTGCTTGTCGATGTCGACGTGGGCATGCCCCGATGCGGTTGTGATCCCGCAGACGCCGCCCGGCTGGCCGATGAGGTCCGAAGCGCCGGCCTGACCGTGCGCGGCGTCATGGGCTACGAAGGGCACCTCCAGCACGTGGTCGACGCTGACGAGCGCCGGTCCCGGACGGCCCGGGCTATGGCCGTCCTGACTGCCACCCATGCCGAGGTGGGCGGTGACGTCGTGTCCGGTGGGGGCACCGGCACGTGGGACTGCAACGAGGTGGTGACCGAGTTACAGGCTGGTTCGTTCGTCCTGATGGACGGTGACTACGCCCGCCTCAGCTTGCCGTTCGACGAGGGCCTGGTGCTGCTCACGACCGCGGTGTCAGTCCGGACCGGTCACCATGCCGCACTGGACGGCGGTCTGAAGGCGCTGGCCATGGACAGCGGCGACCCCCGACTGGTCGACGATCAGGGCGGACGAGCCGAGGTGCTGTTCTGCTCGGACGAGCACACCACGGTGGCCGGCGGATCGTGGACCGTCGGCGACCGGGTGGGCCTGCGACCGGCCCACATCGATCCGACCATCGCCAAGCACGCCACGCTCCATCTGGTTGATGACGTCACGGCGGGCGGTGACGCTGAGGTGCTGGAGTCGTGGCCGGTCGACCTGCGGGACTGGTGAGCCGGTGAACGCATCCAAGGCCGGTGGTGGCATTCGGTCCGACGGCTCGTGGCGCAACTGGGCTGGCAACCAGCGCAGCCGTCCGGCCCGGATCGAGCGGCCGACCAGCGAGGCCGAGGTGGTCGACCTAGTGCGGCGGGCCATCGTCGATGACCTGCGGGTCCGCGTGGTGGGGGCCGGACACTCCTTCACTGCGGTGGCCCGTACCGATGACGTGCTGGTCAGCCTGGATGACCTGATTGGGGTGGTCGCCGTCGACGACTACACCGGACGGGTGACGGTCCGTGCCGGTACCCGCCTGTGCGACCTGAACCCGGAGTTGGATATCCGAGGTCTGGCCATGCCCAACCTGGGAGACATCGCCTACCAGTCGGTGGCTGGGGCCATCTCCACGTCGACCCATGGCACCGGTTTGGGATTCCAGTCGATCGCCGCCGGGGTGGTGGGGCTGCGACTGGTGGCTGGAGACGGTGCGGTCATTGTGCTCGACGACGACCACGAGCCCGAGCTGCGCGACGTAGCCCGGGTCGGCCTCGGTGCCCTCGGAGTGGTCACCGAGGTGACCCTGCAATGCGTGCCAGCGTTCAACCTGCACGCAGTGGATGAGATCATGCCCGTGGACGATGCGGTGGCTGCCTTCGACGGGTGGGTCGGATCGACCGACCATGTCGAGTTCTTCTGGATGCCCCATACGGGCCTGGCTCAGGTCAAGCGCAACACCCGTACTAACGAGGAGCCCCCACCGGCTCGCAATCTGCGTCACGCGGCAAGGCGGCGGTGGAAGCGCTTCAAGAACAAGGAGTTGCTGGAGAACGTGGCCTTCGGAGCGTTGAATCACATGGGGCGGCTCCGGCCATCGGCAATCCCACGGCTCAACAACCTGGTGTTCGACGAGGTGGGGCGGGCCGAGTACCTGACCACCTCGTACGAGGTGTTCGCCAGCGAGCGGCGGGTCCGGTTCCTGGAGATGGAGTACGCGGTGCCCCGTGAGCACGGCCTCGAGGCGTTCAGCCGGGTGCGGTCGCTGATTGACACGTTGGATCGGCCGATCAGCTTCCCAATTGAGTTCCGTATCTTGGGCGGCGACGATGTGCCGCTGTCGACGTCCGAGGGGCGCGACACCTGTTTCATCGCCGTGCACGTGTTCCGGGGGACGCCGTTCGAGCAGTACTTCCGGGGTGTTGAGGCGATCATGGACGACTATGCCGGGCGCCCCCACTGGGGAAAGCTCCACTTCCAGGATGCTGACATGTTGGCCGACCGCTATCCCCAGTGGGATCGATTCCAGGCGGCCCGTGACCGCCTTGACCCGACCCGGCGCTTCACCAACCAGTATCTGGAGACCGTCCTGGGACCCTGACGTTTAGCGTCGGCTGACGAGGGCGATGTCGGTGGTTGTGTTGGTCGTCTCAGTCAGGGAAGGGTCGTAGCGGTAGCCCTCAGGGTGGTCGAAGTCGACCAGACCGGCGGGGTCATCCAAACCGCGCTCGACCACGTGGCGCACCAGTGCTCCCTTCAGCAACTTGTTCCAGTGCGACACCTTCACCAGTGTCCGCTCGCCGTTCTTCACCACGTCGTCGAGAAAGCGCACTCGGACACGCTGACCGATAACCGACGGATCCCAGGCTGCGGCATGCTCGTTGGGCAACAGGTCCCAGACCATGTCTATTCCCGATGTGGCAACCGCATCGGCCATCGCGTCGCTGATCAGCGGCTTCCAGAACCGGGCCGGCTTTCCGAGGCCGGGGAGCGATGCACCCATCTTCAACTTGTAGTTGGGGATCGGGTCGGTGGGACGCACTAACCCCCAGAGCCCGCTGAAGACCACCACCTGGCGGTCCACGCCCCGGCGCACCTTTGCCGGGAGCGACGAATAGTCCAGCGCGTCGTACAGCACGCCGTTGTAGCGGTCGATGGTCGGCATGGTTGGTGCCGTGGCCACGACGCGGTTGATTGCCGTGGCCTCTTCGGCCTTGGCGGCTTTCACTCCTAGCAGTTTGGATCGGGCCTCAGGCGACCCGCACATGGCTTCGACGAGGGCGTTGACTACCTCTCGGCGTGAATCGGCTAGCGCGGGGAACGATTGGTCGACTGACTCCCACGGGGCCCCCTTACCACCGGTGGCCTTGCCCTCTGACGGGGGCAGGAGGATCAGCGGAGTGGGCATTGGCTGACGGTACTCTCGCCCGCGTGAACGATCCCGACATCGACGACACCGAACTTGAGGCACTGGAGTCCGATCTGGCCACCATCGAGGCGGCCATGGACCTGGTCGACTCCGGTGACCTCGGGGGCGCTGAGGCGGCCATGGTCCGCCTCACCGACATGGGATCCGACACGACGACCGACAAGTCCGAGTAGGGGTCGCGCTCCTTCCTGAGCTGGCACCCGCACCGGCTTCTGTGCTCGACCTGTCAAATCTTCTCTTCAGAGCACGTCGGACGGGGTTCCGTCCGGGATCAGATCCACCCGGGGACCCGCCATTAGGTGGCCGTCGGCCATCTCGAACCAGCATCCCCCCAGATTGGGTATGCGTCTCCATGGCTCTCCGCAGGCCTCCTCCAGCGTGTACACCACTCCACCGTGGGCAACCACCAGGACTTCGCCGCCAGCCTCCCCGGCTCGATCGGCTATGCGGCCGAGTGCGCCGAGTACCCGGTCCAGCATCACGCCGTCGGGTTCGTAGGCCGGAGGCCTCTCTCCATTTTCGAGGAACCCGGGCCAGTCCATCTCGATCTCAGCCCTGGTCAGGCCCTGCCACTCACCGGCGTCACGCTCCATCAGGTCCGGTTCGGTCAGAACCGGTCCGATGTCGAGGTGCTCAACGATGATGGCCGCCGTCTCGGCCGCCCTTTGTAGAGGCGAGGAGACCACGGCGTCGAACGACCCCAGTTTCTGGGCCGCTGCGGCGGCCTGGCGTCTCCCCTCCATGGTCAACGGGGGGTCGGCCCGGCCCTGCCAACGGCCCGCAGCGTTCCACTCCGACTGGCCGTGGCGAACCACCAGCAACTTGGTGGCGGGCATCCGGTTGGTAGGCATGGCTACTGACCGTACCGGTCTCCCCATGCTTCGAATGGGGAGGCCGGGGAGGTCATCCGTACACTTGGTGGATGGCCATATTGCGCCTCTTTGCCTCAGTTCGCGTCGCTGCCGACACCGGAAAGGTCGACGTCCCCGGATCCACCGTGGGCGAGGTCCTCGCCGCGGCCGACGAGAAGTTCGGTGAGGCCTTCGCCGATGTGGCCACCACCTGCCGGGTGTGGTTGAACGGCGAGGCCGCCATGGCGACCGATCCGGTGGGCGACGACGACGAGGTGGCCCTGCTGCCGCCGGTCTCGGGAGGCTGATCCGTGCGTCGTCTGGCAGTCCTCTCCCTGCACACCTCGCCGCTGGCCCAGCCCGGAACGGGCGACGGTGGCGGTATGAACGTCTACGTTCGGGAGTTGGCCTCGGCACTGTCCCAGACCGGCGGTGGTTCCACGGTGTTCACCCGAAGGACCGATGATCACACCCCGATGGTGGTGGATGTCGAGCCGGGATTCCGGGTCGTCCACGTCGAAGCCGGCGCCTACGACCTCCCCAAGGAGGAACTCCCCGGCGTGGTCGACGAGTTCAGCGACGGGGTGGCGTCGTATCTGCAGTCTCATCCCGGACACGACGGCGTGCTGGCCAACTACTGGTTGAGCGGCGTTGCCGGCCACCGGCTCAAGCACGAATTGGAACTGCCTCTGCTGACCATCTTCCACACGTTGGCCCGGGTTAAGGCCGAGACCGGGGACCTCGAACCTCAGCGCCGCGTCGAGGCCGAGACTGCAGTGGTGGGTTGTTCCGACCTGATGCTTGCCAACAGTTCTGAGGAGCGACGTCAACTCGTCGACCTCTACGGCGCAGACCCCGCACGTATCGAGGTCATCCCGCCAGGGGTTGACCATGCGTTCTTCACGCCCGGCTCGCAATCGGCGGCCCGCCGCGCCACAGGACTGGGAGCGGGCCCCGTGTTGTTATTTGCCGGACGCATCCAGCCCCTGAAGGGCATCGATGTGGCCGTTCGTACCCTCGATGCTCTGGGTCGGTCCGACGCCCAACTGGTGGTGGTCGGTGGGGCCAGCGGCGTAGAGGGCAAGACTGAGGAACGGCATCTGCACGAGTTGGCCGATGCCCACGGTTTGACCGATCGGGTCCAGTTCGTTGAACCGCAGCCCCATCACAGCCTCGCCTACTGGTATCGGGCGGCAGACGTCGTTGTCATGCCCAGCCGATCCGAGTCTTTCGGGCTGGTGGCGTTGGAGGCTGCGGCCTGCGGCGTGCCGGTGGTGGCCGCCGACGTGGGTGGCCTCCGGACGTTGGTCGACCACGGGCGAACCGGCTACCTGGTCGAGGGTCGAGAACCGGCCGACTATGCGACCTATGTGGCATCGATCCTGGACGATCCGGTGGGCGCATCCCGGATGGCCACAGCGGCCACTGAACGGTCGTGGTCGTATACCTGGTCGGCTACAGCGGCCCGTCTACGACGCACCTGTGACGATGTCTCCTCGCGGTCGCTCGTGGACTGCGCCTGACGTGAAGCCGGCCCTCGTGCCAGCGTTCGGTCTCTGAGACGTTTTCCTGAGGCTGACTCCGCATCGTGACCAATCAGCCGCTGGGGCCAGACGAGTTGACCACCGTGGAGGCTGTGGTCGACACCTGGCTGGCTCGTACCCTCCAAGAGAATCCTGTGCTGGCCACCGTGGAACGAGATCCTGATGTGGGTGCGATGGAGCGCCGCTGGTTTGTCCGGATCGAAGGCGAGGAGAGGGACACCTCAACCATCCGTCTTTCGCTGCGCCAGCGCATGCTCCACCATGAGACCTACTTGATGCCGGAGCCCGAGGAGAACCACGCCGACTTCCATGCTCACCTGCTTCGGCGCAACCGTGACCTGGTCGGCGCCACGTTCTGCATCGGAGAAGAGAACGCGGTATTTCTGGTAGGGGCCGTCCCGGCGTCGACCGTCGATGACATTGAACTGGACCGCATCCTAGGGACGGTGTGGGCTGCGGTGGAGCGGTGCTTCCGGCCAGCCCTTCGGATCGGTTTCGCCAGCAGGTTCAGTGAGTGAGTTGCTGGGAAGTCCACTGATCCTCGACACCTGCATACACGTCTTGCCCCCCGAACCGGGGGGCTGGTTCGTTGGGTTTCGATCGGGGAAGTGAGTTCTCAGATGCCGCAGCTACCGGCTTCGTCGTGCCCTGGAGAGACTGGTCGGCCATCGCGTCTCCTGGTCTTTTCGGTCACCGCGATGGCCCTGCTCAATAACTCGGTTCTCATGAGTTCCACGCCGGAGATCCTCGAGTCGTACGGCGAACCAGTTTCCCGGGCAGGCATGCTCATCGCTGCTGGCACCCTTACTGGCATTGTGGCCGCGCCGGCGATCGGCTTCTTGGCCGACCGGTACGGGCGTAAGCGCATCCTGGTGCCCTGCCTCCTTGTATTCGGCACGTTTGGGGGCGTGGGCGGCTTCAGCCCGTCGTTCGAGTGGCTACTGGTTGTTCGGATCGTCCAAGGCCTCGGATCGGCGGGCCTGATTAACCTGGTTGTCGTCCTCATCAGCGACCACTGGTCCGGAATGGACCGGGCCCGACTGCTGGGTCAGAATTCGGCTGTTATCACTGGCTTCCTGGCGGTCTTCCCATTCCTCGGCGGAGCCACCACTGACCTCTTCGGTTGGCGATGGAACTTCGTTTACTACACCTTGGCGCTGTTGGTCGGCGCCGCGGTGGCCCGGTCGTTGGACGACCCTTGGGTGGGTCGACGGGTCCCGGTGGGACGTCAGTTGCGAGAGGCCGCTGCCGAGTTGGTGGTGCCGGTCAATGCTGTATGCGTGGCCATCGGATCCCTGACCTTCTTCGTGATGTTCGGCGTGTTCCTCACACTCATTCCCATTCACCTTGACGAGGTTTTCGGCCTTGGTCCCACCGAACGGGGTCTGGTGGCGGCCGTCCCCGCTGTGACTTCCACGGCTACTGCGCTGATGGTGACCTGGTTCCGGACCCGCCTATCGGTGGGTTCCATGGTGGCCGCCGGGTTGGGAGTATTCGCGACAGCCTTCGTGGCCATGGGTCTCGGTTCGCTATGGCTTTTAGTGATCGCCGCCGCGGTCTACGGGCTTGCCGAGGGCTTGACTATTCCTACCCTGCAGGACCTAGTCGCAGAGCGTGCACCCGAACATCTCAGAGGTGTTCTGATGGCCTTCTGGGTAGGTGGCCTCCGGATCGGCCAGACCACCGGTCCGCTCGTCGTCGGAGTTGCCATTGGACTTTGGTCAACGGGCACTGTGCTGGTGATGGCCGGTGTGATCGTCGGTTGCTTCGCGTTTGCGTTGGGCACCTCACGGATTCTGCCGTCGGGCCGTCCGTCGGCATCGATGGGACCCGGGTCCCTAGCCGACGGGAACGGATAGGTTCGCCCCGTGGCTGATGGAACCAAGAACGTACGTCTCCAGGTCATTGGTGGCGGAAAGATGGGCGAAGCCCTGCTCGGCGGCCTGGTGGCCGACGGCTGGGCGATAGCTGACGAACTCCATGTCGTGGAACCCGACGAGGGGCGGCGTGGCGTACTCGCCGAGGTGCTGCCCGGTGTCTCGATCGGTGATTCGGCCCTCGCCGAGGTGGACACCCTGGTGGCCGTCAAGCCCCATGTGGTCGTTGATGTGTGTCTTGATTTGGCTGACCTTGGGGTGACGCGGGTGTTGTCCATCGCCGCCGGTGTCACCACGGCGGCCATGGAGGCTGCCTTAGGGGGAGGTGTGCCAGTCGTCCGGGTAATGCCCAACACCCCATCCCTGGTAGGTCAGGGTGCGGCGGCCGTGGCCGGCGGGATAGAGGCGACCCCGGGTGACCTCGACTGGGCGGTCGGGATCCTCGGTGCCGTTGGTGAGGTCGTGGTGGTCGAAGAGGGCCTGATCGATGCGGTGACTGGACTTTCCGGTTCGGGCCCGGCCTATGTGTTCCTCCTTGCCGAGGCGCTCATGGCCGCTGGCGAGGCCGAGGGCCTACCACCCGAGGTGGCTGTAACCCTCACTGAACAGACTCTGCTGGGAGCGGCCACCCTGCTCAAGGCATCGGATGACCCGGCATCCACCCTCCGGGAGAACGTCACCTCCAAGGGTGGGACCACAGCTGCTGGCCTGGCCGTATTTGAGGCCGCAGGGTTCCGGGACCTGGTGGCCGAGGTGGTCGCAGCGGCGGCCGACCGGTCACGTGAGCTGGGTGCCTGACCGGACATCAATCATGGGCCAGCGATACGACACCCTTTCCTTTCTCTCCGACTACGGAACTGACGACGAGTTCGTGGGCGTCGTCCACTCGGTGGTGGTATCCATCGCCCCCCACGTGCGGATCGTCGACGTGACCCACGGGATCGCCCCCCACGATGTGCGAGCCGGCGGCCTGGCCCTGGCTCGCAGTGCCCAGTACCTCTGTCCCGGAGTCGTCCTGGCCGTGGTGGACCCGGGGGCGGGTACGACCCGTCGGGGGGTCGCAGTGGAGGTGGGTGATGGACAGTCCATTCTTGTCGGTCCCGACAACGGTTTGCTGGCTCCGGCGGTGGCCATGGTGGGTGGAGCCGATCGGGCGGTTTCGTTGAGCGACCCGGCCTGGCACCTTCCTTCCCAGAGCACGACGTTTGACGGTCGTGACATATTTGCGTCAGTAGCTGCCCACCTGGCCTGCGGGGTCGATCTGGCCGAACTGGGTGAATCGATCGACCCCAACGGTCTCCTGCCTGCCGTGGTCTCGGCGGCCACGGTCGAGACCGACGGACTACACGCCGAGGTTTGGTGGATCGACCGGTTCGGCAACGTCCAGCTCAACGCCGGTCCCGAGGACCTCGACGACCTGGCCGGTGACCCGTCGGTCGACCGGTTCCGGGTGCGTATCGGCGATCGGGTGCTACCCGCACGACGTGTCACAGCCTTCGATCACGTTGACCCTGGCGGGCTCGGTCTGCTGGTGGATGATGCTGGGCTGGTATCGCTGGTGATGTGTCGGACCTCGGCGGCCGTCGACCTGGGACTCGGTCCGGCCGATCCCGTGGTGGTCGAGGTGTTCGACGGTTCGTCCGGGCGGGGGGTGGCTACCGCCGTCAGCCTGGGTTCACGTCCCGGGTCGATGTCAGAGATCGATGACTCGCCGGGAGGGCGAGTCTGATGCGCCTGGGAACCACGATCGTCACCGCGGTGCTGCTCGTGGCCATCCTCGGGGCTGCTGTCGTCCAGTTCGTCTTGCTGGTCGACTGACCTGGCGAGGCCGCCAGTCTGCTCACTGGCCGGAATCGTGGGTCAACTAGCCCGACGTGCACCGGTGGCTGTCAGGGTCCCAGCGAAGATCAGCAAGATGCCCACAAGTAGAGACACCGCGAAGCCTGTCATCTCGTCCAGTATCGAGTTGAGTAGACCACCCCAGCTGAGCACGAGTGCCCCGGCAACGATCAGGCCGTTGCCGGTTGCCCCCCGTCGGGCCACCGGACCACCGATGCGTCCCAGACGAATCATCGACCAGGTCGATCCGACGATTACGACCAATGCGCCGACCGACGAGGCCACAGCGGCGGCTACCCGGGGGCCGGCCCCGAACACAGCGGAACCCTGCGGGAGCTCGTCCGAAGTGAGGCTGCCGTTAGCGAGGTGGTCGGCCAGAGGGCCGGTTAAGGGTGCGGCCATCACGACACCAGCGGCGAACGTACAGGCCAGTACGGTCATCACAGTTATGCGGTCGGCGACACGTCGGTCGGCCAGCAGGTAGATCGTGCCGAGGGCCAGGATCGGCACGTTGAGCACCGCCCCGAAGGCGTAGAAGGCACGAAACGAGCTCGGCGACCATCCGGTCGATGCCCCCCACCAGAGTGCACCGGCGCCCGCCGCGAATAATCCAAGAGAGGTCGCCCAGGCCAGGTCCTGGGGGCGACGTCGGTCGATCCAACGCTCGAGGATCGTGGCCGCGAGGGCCAACGAGATCAGCATGGCCGCAGCGGCGACCGGGGACTGTGTGCTCACGGCTGTCAACGGTATTGGTCCGTGATCCAAGCCCGGTCCCGTGAGTCTTCCGGGTGTCATGTGAATAGGTGCACAAGAGCGTAGTTTTGCTCCATGTCCCCTTCTAGGGCCAGTGGCTCGAGTCCTGGCGAGCTCGTTGAGAACATTCCTGAGGCGACGGTGGCTCGCCTCCCCGTCTATCTGCGAGGTCTGGTGGAGTTGGCCGACGGCGGCGTGGCCACTGTGTCATCAGTTGAACTGGCCGAACTGGCTGGCGTCAATGCGGCCAACGTTCGTAAGGACCTCTCCTACCTCCACGCCCACGGCACCCGGGGCGTCGGATACGAGGTCGATCATCTGATCGGAGAGATCAGCTTCGTGCTAGGAGGTGGCGAGCCCAGCCCAGTGGTCATTGTCGGCATCGGGAACCTCGGCCGGGCCCTCAGTCGCTACGACGGCTTTGTAGCCGGCGGGTTTCCGGTAGCCGGCCTGGTCGACGCCGATCCAGCCGTGGTCGGCAAGCGCATCGGCGGCCGGACCGTGCGTTCAGTCGAGGACCTCCCCGCTGTGGTTGCTGAATCGGGTTGCACGGTAGGCATCATCGCTACCCCTGCGTCAGCTGCCCAGAAGGCAGCCGATCACCTGGTGGCCGCTGGTATCCCGTCGATCCTCAATTTCGCCCCTTCGGTCGTTCAGGTTCCCGATCAGGTCGATCTCCGAGAGGTTGATCTGGCCACCGAACTCCAGATCCTTGGCTACCACCAGCACCGCCGTGTGGCCGGTGCTGCGTCGGTCCGAGCCGTCGGGTGATCCAGACCGTGGTGGTTTGTGGCGAGGTTGGAACGTACCCCCACTATCGGGAATGCTGTTGTCGTTGACGACGTCCCCGGGCGTCCGAGGCACGTCTAGTAACCCGCCCAATGACTGGCACCCCGGCCTTCCGGTTGTGTCGGAGAATCAGGAGTAGCGACCCTTGTCGGTCGTCGCCGTCGGCTTGAATCATCGGACCGCTCCTCTCGACCTGCTCGAGCGGATGACGGTGCCTACCTCCCGTTTACCCAAGGCGTTGGCCGACCTCACCTCCCGGGAGAATGTCACGGAAGCTGTGGTGCTCTCTACCTGCAACCGCATCGAGGTGTACGCGTTCGCCGAGCGGTTCCACGGTGCCTACCAGGACATCCGTAACTTCTTCGCCGAGGTCTCCCATGTGCCTCCCGAGGAGTTCTCCGACCATCTTGTTGGGCTGTTCGACGGTGACGCTGCCCGGCACCTCTTTTCGGTGGCCTCCGGCCTCGATTCGGCGGTTCTGGGCGAGCATGAGATCCTCGGCCAGGTTCGGATGGCATGGGAGACGGCGGCCACCGAGGGTGCTGTCGGCCCGGTGCTCAATCCACTTTTCCGGCACGCTCTCGAGGTCGGCAAGCGGGTGCGGACCGAAACGGCCATTGCTCGCAACATCACCTCGGTTTCCCAGGCGGCGGTGGCCATGGCCACTGAGAGATTGGGAACCCTGGAGGGTCGGCAGGTCATGGTGGTCGGAGCCGGCGAGATGGGCGAAGGCCTCGCCCGTGCACTGCACGGGGGTGGCGTTGCCTCGATTCTGGTGGCTAATCGCACCTGGGAGCGGGCCGTGGACGTAGCCGAGCGCTTGAGTGGGATTCCGGTTCGTCTCGATGATTTGCCTCGCCTCCTTCCTAAAGTCGACGTGCTGTTGACCTCCACGGGTGCTTCAGCGGTCATCCTCGAACATGGCGACCTTGCCTCGGTGGTCGGTGAGCGCCAAGGACGCGAGTTGATGGTGGTTGACATAGCGGTACCCCGCGATGTGGATCCGGCCGCTGGCGAGATCGACGGATTGACTCTGCTGGACATGGATGACCTTCGGGCTTTCGCCGAGGCGGGGATCCGTGAACGCCGGCGGGAGGTCACCGCGGTGCAGGCCATCGTGGATGCTGAACTGGACCGGTATGTCGACGAGTCAACCGCGAGGTTGGTTGCTCCCCTGGTGGCCAGCCTTCGTGGTCGCGGCGACGACGTCAGGAGAGGCGAGCTGGATCGTCTGGCCGGACGGTTGGGTGACCTGGATGACCGCCAGAGGGAAGCCGTTGAGGCCCTGGCAGCGGGCATCGTCGGTAAACTCCTGCACGAGCCGACTGTCCGCATGAAGGACTCGGCAGGTACTGCCCGCGGGGAGCGCCTGGCTGAGGCCCTGCGCGACCTCTTCGACCTGTAGCCGTCGGCATGCACATTCGTGCGGCGACCCGGGGCAGTGCCCTGGCGCGCTGGCAGGCTGACCGCCTGGCTGCTTTGGTCACCGCCGTTCGACCTGATTGCACCGTCGAGATCGTCATTGTCGAGACGACTGGCGATCTAGACCAGATGACCCCACTGGAACAGATGGGCGGTCAGGGGGTGTTTGTCAAGGAGGTCCAGAACGCAGTTCTCGAAGGTCGAGCCGATGTAGCGGTCCATTCGGCTAAGGATTTGCCGGCGCTTACCCCGGACGCCCTGACCCTCGTTGCCGTCCCCGAGCGGGCCGATCCGCGTGATGCCCTGGTGGGTTGCCGGTTCGACGACCTCCCCCAGGGGGCAACGGTGGCCACCGGGTCGATTAGACGTCGGGCACAACTGGGCCACCGGCGACCCGATCTCACCTTCGTGGACCTACGGGGGAACATCGGTACGCGGCTAGCCAAGTTGGATGGATCGGACGGGATCATTGCCATCGTGATGGCCTCCGCCGCCCTCGACCGTCTGGGCTTGGCCCCCGCGGTCATTGAACGTCTAGAGCCATCGGTGGTGCTTCCCCAGGTGGGGCAGGGGGCGATCGCTGTGGAATGCCGGGTCGGCGACGCCGACACGGCGGCCCTCCTAGCCGCTGTGGACGACCCGGAGGCTCACCGGACGGTGGCCGCTGAGCGGGCCTTCCTAGCCGAGTTGGGTGCCGGGTGTGACCTACCGGTTGCCGCTCATGCCGTGCCCGTGGGTGCCTCTGACGGGATGGGGATTGATCTGTGCTTGACGGGTTCGGTGTCGTCCATGGACGGCGTCACCCTGTTGGTAGAGGAGCGCATCGGGCCCGATGGCTCTGCGTTGGGACGGGCGGTAGCCCGGCACCTCCTCGATGACCGGGGCGGGGCCGCCCTGTTGGGCCGGTGACCGGATCGGATGCCGGTCTGTTGGCCGGTCGCACCGTGGTGGTGACCAGAGCCACCGACCAAGCGGGGTCATTGGCTTGCGCTCTCCGTGACCGGGGGGCCATTGTGGTCGAACTTCCCGTGATCGCCATTGTCGATTCGGCTGATGAGGGGGCAGCACTGATTGCCGCCGCAGATCGGGCTGTCGACGGCGGCTACGACTGGATAGTGGTGACCTCGCCCAACGGGGCCTCCCGCGTGGTCAATGCACTAAAGGGCCGTCCGTTTTCCGGCCGGTTTGCGGCGGTCGGCCCTAAGACAGCGGAGCCCCTCTTGGGCACTGGGCATGTGGTGGACCTGGTGCCGGCCAATGCCGTGGCTGAGGGGCTGTTGGCTGAGTTCCCGGCCCCGACGAATGGTGCCGGCGAGTCTCGGGTCCTCCTGGCTCGGGCAGAGACGGCCCGGGATGTCCTTCCCGACGGCTTACGGGCCGCTGGCTGGGTGGTCGACGTAGTGGTCGCCTATAGGAATGTGGCCCCCGACGTGGATCCGGAGGCTCTGGTCGCCGCCTCGACGGCCGATCTGGTGATCTTTACGTCCGAGTCCACAGTTCACCGTTACCACGGCTTGTTTGCTGGGTCTGCAGTTTCATCGGTGGTTCCGGTCGATGCGGCGTGTATCGGCCCGATCAGTGCTGCTGCGGCCCTGTCGGCTGGGCATCGTGTCGTAGAAGCGGATTCACATTCGGTTGCTGGCTTGGTGGATGCCGTCGAGGCGTGGGCGGCCAGCTTCGGCGACCTAGCCGACTGACCGACCGGTGACGCAGCCTCCGTAGGCTCAGGTCGTGGAACAGATCGTCTCGAGACCCCGCCGCTTGCGGCGTACGGCCGCAATGCGGCGTCTTCTCGCCGAGGCTCGCCTGTCGGTTGACGACCTGGTCGCCCCGTTGTTCGTCCGCGAGGGTATCGACGACCCACAGCCCGTGGGTTCCCTGCCCGGCGTCGTCCAGCACACCCGGGCCAGCCTGCGGGCCGAGGTGGCCGCCCTGCGTGACCTCGGGGTCCCGGCCGTCATCCTTTTCGGAATACCCAAGAGTAAGGATGCCATCGGTTCCGAGGCCTGGAACCCGGACGGCATCGTCCAGGTGGCCCTGCGTGACCTTCGCGACGAGGTAGGCGAGGACATGGTCCTGATGGCCGACCTGTGCGTGGACGAGTACACCGACCATGGCCACTGTGGCGTGCTGGATGGGAATGGGTCAGTCGACAATGACGCCACTCTCGAGCTGTATGCCCGGGCCGCCGTGGCTCAGGCCGACGCCGGGGTCGCCGTCACCGCTCCATCGGGGATGATGGACGGCCAGGTGGCGGCCATCCGCAGTGCCCTGGACGAGGCCGGCCACCAGCAGACGGCCATTCTCGCTTATGCCGCCAAGTACGCCTCGGCGCTCTACGGTCCGTTTCGCGACGCCGTCGACGTCGAAATCGCCGACGGCGGCGACCGGAAGGGTTATCAGCAAGATCCGGCTAACGCCCGCGAGGCCATGGTGGAGGTACTTGGCGACGTCGAGCAGGGCGCCGACATGGTGATGGTCAAGCCGGCGTTGGCCTACCTCGACGTGATCGCGGAGACCAGAGCCACCGTCCACGTGCCGGTGGCCGCCTATCACGTCAGTGGTGAGTACGCGATGGTGCAGGCTGCAGCGGCCAACGGTTGGCTAGATGGTGATGCCGTCGGCATGGAACACCTGCTGTCCATCCGTCGGGCCGGTGCCGACTTCATCCTCACCTATCTGGCCCGACGAGCTGCCGAGATCCTCGGACGCTGAGGCTCGATTCTTGGACGCCAACCTCAACCTCTTCGACCGCGCCCGACGGGTCATCCCTGGCGGAGTGAACTCGCCGGTCCGGGCCTTTGGGTCTGTGGGTGGCACCCCCTACTTCGTGGATCGGGCCGAGGGCCCGTATGTGTGGGACGCCGAAGGCCGTCGGTATATCGACTATGTGCAGTCCTATGGACCTGGCATCTTGGGCCATGCCCACCCGGCGGTCTTGGAGGCCGTTACCCGGGCGGCGTCCGCCGGGACCTCCTATGGGGCGCCGACCGAGGCCGAAGTGGTCCTGGCCGAGATGGTGGTTGAGCGGATCGCCGGTTTGGAGGCCGTGCGTTTCGTCTCGTCGGGAACCGAGGCCACTATGTCGGCTATCCGCCTGGCCCGCGGCGCCACCGGCCGGTCTGGCATCGTCAAGTTCGCCGGCTGTTACCACGGCCACGCTGATGCTTTACTGGCCGCCGGTGGCAGCGGTGTTGCCAATCAAGGCTTGTCCGGTTGCGACGGGGTGACCGATGGCGCGGTGGTTGACACCGTCGTCGCCCCTTACAACGTGGTTCCCGCCTTGAACGACACCATTGCCGCGGTGATCGTTGAGCCGGTAGCCGCCAACATGGGTCTGGTCGCCCCGGCCGACGGCTTTCTGGAGGGATTGCGTGCCGCGTGTGACGCGACGGGTGCCCTTCTGATCTTCGACGAGGTCATCACCGGATTCCGTCTGGCCCGCGGCGGTGCCGCCGAACGGTTCGGCGTGACACCGGACCTGTGGTGCTTCGGCAAGGTCATCGGTGGGGGACTGCCCGTTGGGGCCTTCGGCGGACGATGGGACGTCATGGAACACCTTGCCCCACTGGGTGGCGTGTATCAGGCAGGCACGCTGTCTGGAAACCCGCTGGCAATGGCGGCTGGCCGGACCACTCTGGATTTACTTGATGACGGTGCCTTTGATCGTCTGGCCGTCACGACCACCCGACTGGCTGATGGTCTGGTCTCAGCCTTTGGCGGCGCAGGCTTGGCATCGGTGCTGCCCCGGGTCGGGTCCCTACTCGGTCTGTTCTTCGGAATCGATCCGCCGAGTGACTTTGACGAGGCGAAGGCTCTGGCTGACAACGGTGTGTACCCGAAGGTGTTGCACGCCCTCCTGGATCGGGGCGTGGCTCTGGCCCCCGGGCCCTACGAGGCGCTTTTTCCGAGCCTTGCCCACGACGATGCGGTGGTTGACGAGACCATCCAGATCGCAGCC
>PVBE010855778.1_pt1 | contig 16312 bp, 14 predicted proteins | sample 1631181 | NCBI WGS metagenome assembly PVBE01 (sample SAMN08397723, study PRJNA350692) | Marine metagenome, whole genome shotgun sequencing project. | isolation source: water | place: Pacific Ocean | collected 2012-04
CGGGACCATGAATACCAGTCTTACGCTCTGGCTGTGGGTGTCGACCACGTACGTGGTCGGCCGGCTAGCGTCAAACTTCCTGGCGTCAGGGGTGTGGGGGATCACCGGCGAAACGGCAACCCACATGGTGCTGGTCCCGCTCGCACAGCTAGGTGCCCTGGCCCTGCTCGTTCGCCTCCGCAGGGATCGAACCTGATATGGGCGCCAGCCCGAGGGTCTTCATCAGCACGGGCGAGGTGTCGGGGGACATGGCTGGCGCTCGCCTCGTGCACGAGCTGCATCGTCGGCAGCCGTCGGTGGAGGTATTCGGGATCGGCGGGGCGCGGTTGCGACGAGCTGGAGCGCAGATCGACCTCGAGACCAACGCCCTGGGAGCGGTCGGCGTCACCGAGGCGCTCGGGGGGGCGCCGAGCATGGCCCGCGCTTGTCTCCGCGTCCGCCGCCGCCTCGGCACGAGGCCACCGCACGTGGCGGTCCTGATTGGCAACGACGTCTTCAACTCCCTTCTGGCGCGCTGGCTCAAGGCACGAGGCGTCACCACGATCGCGTATTTCCCGCCGCAGGTCTGGCTCTGGGGGGCTCTCGCTCGCTCCATCACCCGAGGCTACGACGTCATGCTCACGAGCTTTCCCGAGGAGCAGTCGGTCTACGAACGAGCCAACCCGAGCATCGACGTGACCTTCGTCGGACACTACTTAGTGGACGAGCTCAGCCAGACGACGCCGCGCGCACGCTCAGAAGCACGAGCGTGCCTCGGCCTCGATCCCCGAGCGCGGATCGTGGGCCTGCTGCCGGGCAGCCGGATCCAAGAGGTGCGCTCGTTCACGCCGGTCTTGCTGGCGGTGGCACATCGGCTGCTGGAGCGCGACTCGGCGATCAGGTTCGTACTACCCATCGCCGAGCCCGACCAGGGGAGCGGCGTCACGGAGCAGGTCCGGCGCCGCAACCTCGAGGACCGGGTGACGCTGTGCGAGAGCAGCCGGGAGGCCATGAAGGCCTCCGATCTGTCCGATAGAGACACAGCTCGAACTCGTCGCACTCCACGGGAATGCGAGCCCGCGCCAGCCGCTGCAGGGGTTGGTCGTCCCTCATCGCCGATGCGCCGCGGGCCTCCGGAGCCGGACGCCAGCCCCGAGCGAGCCCTGGATCAGATACATCAGAAGACCTAAAGAGGGCAGTATACCGTAGCTCAGAGCGAACCCAGGAAGGCAAGGAATGCGCCGCGATCCTGCGGGCCCAGCGCTCGGAAGCCCCGCCGAGCCAGCTCGGCCTCGCCCGCGTGGCGCTCGATGGCCTCCTCGACCGTCGCCGCGCTCCCATTGTGGAGGAGCGGCCGCCGGAATCGGAGCCCCCAGAGCGCGGGGGTCCGCAGCTCGTCTGGTCCCGCGTCGGCCTGCGGAATCTCGTCGCCGGTGCCGATGGCGTGCAGCAGCAGGTCGGAGTAGAGCGGTACCGGCCGCCGGTCGAACAGCGGATTGCTGTGGGCCCCGGTGGTCAGCGTCGGCACGTGGCAGCGGGCACACCCGATGGCATCGAAGACCCGCTCGCCTTGACGAACCCGCTCGTCGATCTCGCCGCGGGCGAGCGGTGCCAGGAATTGCATGAACGACTCGAAGTTGTCGATGCCGCGCCTCCCCGTGTCGAGGTCCGGGATGTCCTCTGGATCGGGGATGGGATCACACAGTCGCATCAGCTCTGGCGGGATGCCGAACCCGGCCTCGTCGGGAAACAGATCGTTCGTGATCCCCATCTCGTTGCGATACGCATCGCCGCTGAAGGCCAGCAACGTCGCGTGCTGCGCCTTCCACCCGAACCGTCCGACGCGGCGATCTCCGGAGGCGACGTCGACCACGATGGCCGTCCGCCCACTGATCCCGTCCCGGTCGCGGTCGAACGGATCCTCGAGCGCGAGCAGCGTCTCGTCCGCGATCGCCTCCACCAGGCCCGCTCCAAAGACCGGGATCGGGACCCGGCGGTCGATCACGTTGGCCTCCGGCGGAATAACCGGCTGGCAGCCATGGGTAGGGATAGAGAAGAGATGGAAGAGCGACCCTGCGGCCGGATCCAGGTCGTGGCTCACGCCCTCCGCGTCGCGGAACGCGGCGCGCACCGTCGAGACCGGCGCAATCCCCCCGATGGCCGGGATGCTATGACACACCGCACAACTGGGCCCATTGAAAGCGGGCCCCAGCCCCTCCTCGGCCTCCTCGACCTCGAGGAAGTCCTCCAGACCCAGCGTGAACTCCTCGAACTCGGGAGCCGTGATACCGACCAGCGGGTCGCCGGCTTCGGGTGGGCGGGACTGGCCCCGGAGCACTCCTACCCACGCGATGCCCAGGATGGCGACGCCCATCGCCAGCAGCCCGAGCCGCAGGGCCCTCATCTCTCGCCTCTCGAGCTATTGTTGGGGCCGCGACGGTCGGCCCCCGTCGCCGAGGAAGCCTCCTCCACGACGATCGTCCCGCGCATGAAGTTGTGACCGGCGCCGCACACCTTGGAACACTCGAACCGGTAGCGTCCGGGCTGGTCGGCCTGGAAGATGGCGGTCGTTACGCCCTGTCGACGCTTCGGAATCCTGACGTTGACGTCGGTGCCGACGATCCGGAATCCGTGGTTCGTGTCCTCGCTCCGCAGCTGGAACTCGACCGTCGAGCCCTGCCGCACGGTGATCCGCGAGGGGGTGAACGTGAAGCGCTCGGCGACGATCCGAACGACCTCGCGCTCCTGTGCCTGATAGGGCGTCGCGAAGCACAGGACCGCGACCCACAACCACACGCGCTTCTGCGTCATCAGAACCACCATCCGAGACCGATGTTGAGCGAGTTGGGAGCGTTCACGACCGTGCTCTGGTTGCGAACAGCGGAGTAGTCGAACTTCACCGCGACGTCCGGGTCAGGGTAGTAGGTGAACCCGACGACCCACGCCGACCGGTCGAACTGCTTCAGGGGCTGAAAGCCCGGCGGCATCCTGAACTGCGTGTCGAAGTTCTCGTAGCGCAGGAAGACCGCCAGCTCGCGGGGCGCGGCGTACGGGAGGACGAAGTAGGAGGCCTCTCCGTAGAACCCCCGCATCTGCTCGGCGACGTTGGGGCTGACCCCGATCGTCCGCTGAATGGCATCGTTCAGCTCGGCCATGCCGTCCAGGAACAGGTGAGCGAACTGACCGCGCAGCTCGAGCTCGCCCAGCCGATAGCGGCCGTCGAGCTCCCCGAGGGTCACCCGGCTGTCCAGCCTGGGGAAGCTGAAGCCGGACTTGCCTCGCCAGAAGCTGGCCCCGGCACTCAGCCCCGGGAGGCCCACGTATTCGAGGCGCCCCGTGTAGGCGGGGCTCTGCACGTTGGCCTGCGAACCCTTCTGGCGACCCCCGCGGATCCCCTCGTCGGCGCTGAAGCCCGCCGCGTCCAGCGGCGCCGTCGTGAACACCCGGTAGCGCCAACCTCGACCGACCTCGCCGTGGATCCCAGCACCCACCTCAAACCAGGTCGACGGAACGATCACCGTGTCGACGAACGGCCTCTCGACCCCGTGGAACACCGGGGGCTCGTGGCGCTCGTTGATGATCCCGACCGGCATCAGCATCATGCCGGCTCGGATGTTCAGCTGCGGCGTGATCAGGAAATCGACGTAGGCTTGCTCGAGCTCGATCTCGCCCTTGTCCTCCAGCCCCTCGACGACGGCGTGCTCCAGCTCCAGCTCGCCGACGAACCGGATGCGGTCGGTGAAGCCGTGGTTGAAGATCAGCACGAAGCGATGAAAGTCGAGGCGAGCGTCCTGGTTCTCGACGTTGTTGAAATGGAAGTCCATGTAGCCCGAGATCGGGCCAGTCCGGGAATCCGTAGCCGTCGCCTCCGCGCCGCCGGCGGCGCTCTGCGACCCGGGTTCGCCGTCCTCGGGTCGCGCCTCGGACTGCGCCATCACGGGCGCTCCAGCCAGGACGAGTCCCAAGCCAAGGGCCGCGACCCTTGCGACCCGGGTATCACCGAACCGTCGAGATGGGGCGCTCAGCACGTCGAGCCTTTTCGGGTTGCCTCGGTAAACGTCACGAACACCTGATATTCAAAGTAACATCAAAACAACAAATTCGATATATCAAAATATATAGTCGCCACGCTGTCAACTGCTAAGATTGACTCGTCGCGATCACGGAACGGTTCGGCGGCACGCCAAGGAGGCGGCTCATGCTCCCCTCGAGCACCGTCGAGAACTATCTGAAGGCGATCTACCAGGCGCAGAGCCAGCTGGGCGGCGAAGGCGACCTCGTCCCGATGGGTCGGCTGGCGTCGACCCTCGGGGTCGTGCCGGGCACCGCGACGACCATGGTCAAAGCACTCTCGGAGTCGGGGCTCGTCACCTACGAGCCGTACGTCGGTGTCCGCCTCACCTCGGCTGGAGAGAAGCTCGCGGTCAGGGTCTTGCGGCGCCATCGACTGATCGAGCTGTTCTTGGTGCAGGTCTTGGGAATGAGCTGGGCGGAGGTGCACGACGACGCCGAACGGCTCGAGCACGCCGTGTCGGATGCGCTGATCGAGCGCATCGACGACATGCTGGGGCGACCGTCGGTCGACCCACACGGCGATCCGATCCCCGACCAGGCGGGCATCGTCCGGCGCCAGGAGTCCTTCACCCTCCTCGACTGCCCGCTCCAGACGGCGCTGACGATCACGCGCATCGCCGACCAGGACCCAGAATTCCTGCGCTTCATCGAGAACTCGTTCCTGAAACCCGGAGCGATCATCCAGATCGAGGCTCGCGACGACCGCGCCGACAGCGTCAGCGTAAAGGGCAGCGGCGATCGACGCGTCACGCTGGGCACGCGTGCGGCCTCGAAGCTCCTCGTCCAACTCGCGGCAGGTTGACTTTTGAACATAGATGATATGTAATTTGGATTAATCAAAAACAGCAACCTCAATGGAGACTTCCACCCTCGCTCTAGGTATCGTCGTCCTCACGACCCTGCTCGTCTTTCTCCCACACCTGGGCATCGCCGCGTATTGGCGACACCGACAGGACGCCTTGCGCCGGGAGCGGGCCCAGGACGCACTCAAGCACCTCCTGGAGCAGGAGTACCGGGGGCGACACGGGTCGTTCTCGTCTCTGGCAGGCACGCTGCGATTGTCCGACGCCGCGCTCATGACCCTGCTGGCGCGCATGGAGAGCCAGGGTCTCGTGGCCGCGCGGGGCCAGGAGTTCCATCTCACACCCGAGGGCGAAAGGGTCGCGATCCAGGTCGTGAGAGCCCATCGTCTGTGGGAGCGCTACCTCGCGGACGAGGCGCGTCTGCCGCTGCGCCTGCTCCATGAGGAAGCCGAGCGGCGCGAGCACTCGCTGACGCCCGAACAGGTCGACCGGCTCGACGCCTCGCTGGGCCACCCCGAGCACGATCCCCACGGCGACCCGATACCGACCCGCGAGGGCTACCTCGAGCCGGCGACCGGGACCCCGATGAGCGCGTGGCCGATCGGGAAGCCCGGCCGCATCGTGCACCTGGAGGACGAGCCACCGCTGGCCTACGCACAGATCGTCGCGGAAGGCTTCCGGGTGGGTCAGATCCTGCGCCTGCTGGAGACGACACCTGGACGCGTGCTGTTCAGCGACGGCGAGCACGAGTACCGGCTCGCGCCGGCGGTTGCGGCGAACGTATTCCTGGAGGAGGTGCCGGTATCCCCGGCGGCGGAGCCGGGGGTGGTCCCGTTGTCCGCGCTCCAGCCGGGACGCGTCGCCGAGATCGTGCGTCTCGAGGAGGCCTGCCAGGGATTCACGCGCCGGCGGCTGCTGGATCTGGGGTTCACGTCGGGAGCCCGACTCGAGGCCGAGCTCGACACCTTCTCCGGAGACCCGCGTGCCTATCGGATTCGAGGCACGTTGGTGGCGCTGCGCCACGACCAGGCTAGCCAGATCCTCGTCAGGCCCACCACGACGGAAGACCACGCCGTAGCGGTGACCAACGAGTCCAGGGCCGTAGGGGTCGCGACCACCTGAGGTATCACCATGAGCCACCCCGAGGGACCCAACGCCTGCGCCACCTGTCCGGCTCACACCCAGCTCGCGCAGATGGGACTCGAGCTCCAGGAGTTCGACCGCGTCGTGGCGCTGGCCGGTAACCCCAACACCGGCAAGTCGACCGTTTTCAACGCCCTGACCGGTCTCCGACAGCACACCGGGAACTGGCCGGGCAAGACGGTGATGCGCGCCGAGGGCGGCTTCCAGTTCAACCAGATGCGCTACAAGCTCGTGGATCTGCCCGGCACCTACTCGCTGCTCTCGGCCTCTCAGGACGAGGAGATCGCGAGGGAATTCATCCTGTTCGGACAGCCGGACTGCACGGTCGTGGTCGCCGACGCTACGTGCCTCGAACGTAACCTCAACTTGATCCTGCAGGTCCTCGAGATCACGGACCGGGTCGTGGTCGCCGTGAACTTGATGGACGAGGCGCGTCGCAAGGGGCTGGACGTCGACACCCGCAGCCTCTCCCGAGATCTCGGGGTGCCGGCCGTACCCCTCGTGGCGCGAACCGGAGAAGGTCTGCAAGGCCTGCTCTCGGCGATCCAGGGCGTGATCACGGGCGAGCTGGCCACGAAGCCCCTGCGCGTCAAGGGCACGCCGGCGTTCCAGCGAGCGGTGGACGAGCTCGTACCCCTGATCGACCAGGTGGCGCCTGGCGTGCCCAACGCCCGGTGGATCGCGATCCGGCTGCTCGATGGCGACGCTCGGGTCGAGGACGCGCTGGCCAGCGGGCGCCTGGCCGAGCTGGTTTCCCAGCAGCAGGTCACGGACACGCGATTCAGCCAGAAGATCGCCCTGCAGGGCTCCCAATGACGCAACCCACCGAGCTCTCGCTGCCCCTTGCGGACCTTGGCGACACCCGCGCGGCGGTCCCCGATCCGCGTCACCAGATCGTGACGCCCGAGGTGGTCGTTCAGCGCGCGCGTAGCCTGCGCCAAGCCCTCGACACGAGCTTCCGCGACGAGGCGGTGAAGTCGGTGTTCCTGGAGGCCGAACGGGTGGCCCGCCGTGCGGCTGGCCCGACCGGTACCCGGGGCTGGGACTTCGACCAGCGAATCGACCGTATCGTCACGTCGCCGGTGCTGGGCCTGCCGCTCATGCTCCTGATCTTGGCCGTCGTGTTCTGGCTGACGATCACGGGCGCGAACTACCCCTCACAGGCCCTCGCGACTGCCTTCTTCGTGCTCGAGGCCCGCGGAGCGGCGCTGTTCGACTGGGTCGGTGTGCCGACCTGGATCACGGGCTTCCTGTGGCACGGGATCTATCGTGGCCTCGCCTGGGTCATCAGCGTGATGCTGCCGCCCATGGCCATCTTCTTCCCGCTCTTCACGATCCTGGAAGACCTCGGGTACCTACCCCGCGTGGCGTTCAACCTGGACTTCCTGTTCCGTAAGGCCGGAGCGCACGGCAAGCAGGCGCTCACGATGGCGATGGGCTTCGGGTGCAACGCTGCGGGCGTCATCGCAACCCGCGTGATCGACTCCCCGCGCGAGCGCCTCGTGGCCATCCTGACGAACAACTTCGTGCCCTGCAACGGCCGCTTCCCGACCTTGATCATGCTGGCCACGCTGTTCGTGGCGACCGCTTTTCCGCCGGCCTTCGCCTCGCTCGCCGCAGCCGGAGCCGTGGTCGGCATCGTCGTCGTTGGCGTCGGGTTCACGCTCCTGATGTCCTGGTTGCTGTCACGCTCGGTGCTCAAGGGTGAGGCGTCTGCGTTCACGCTCGAACTGCCACCCTACCGGCGGCCGGGTATCGCGCGCACCCTCTACACGTCGCTGATCGACCGCACCCTCTTCGTGCTCTGGCGGGCGGTGCTGACGGCGGTGCCGGCGGGCGGCGTGATCTGGATCCTGGGGAACATCGACGTCGGCGGCGCCAGCCTCGCGACCCACGTCGCCGCCGCGCTCGACCCGCTGGGACGGGCGGTCGGGATGGACGGCGTCATCATGCTCGCCTACGTGATCGCGATACCCGCCAACGAGATCGTCGTCCCCACGATGATCATGGTCTACATGGGCGTCGGCATGATGACGGAGCTGGAGTCTTTCGACGCGCTCCGCATCCTCTTGGTGGACCAGCACGGCTGGACCATGCTGACGGCCGTGAACCTCATGTTGTTCTCCCTGCTCCACAACCCCTGCGCGACGACGATCATCACGATCTACAAGGAAACGCTGAGCCTGCGTTGGACGACGCTCGGCGCCATCATGCCCCTCGCCGTCGCCTTCCTGGTCACGTTCTTCACGGCCACACTCGCCCGGACCCTCGGCTGGGCCTGAATGCCGCGTCACGGTCTCACGCCCTCCGCCTGGATCCGTCGGAGCCTCGCCAGAGCGGTCGCCCCACGTACGCCGTGGGTCCTCGCCGCCGGGATCATCACGCTGGCCGGCTGTGGCGTCGGCCCCGTGATGGCGACCGCCCCCCAGGACCCGGGTGACTTCGATCTGGAGGAGGTCGCCCCTGGCGTCTACGCCGTGTCCCCGCGCCCGGGCGTCCCCGCCGGGGCCAACGCCGCAGTCATCGTGAACGCCGACGAGGTGATCGTGGTGGACACCCACATGCGCCCATCGTTCGCGCGCGCCCTCCGCGACCAGATCCGCACGCTCACCGCGCTCCCCATTCGCTACGTCATCAACACGCACTGGCACCCGGACCACACCCAGGGCAACCAGGCCTACGTTGGCGCGTTTCCGAAGGGTGTGACCCTCCTGTCACACGCGATCGCCCGGCAGGAGATCGCGACGCTCGGCGTGAGGCGCCTGGCCCAGGATCGCGAGCGCCTGCCCCGTGAGATCGCCGCGTGGCGCAGCCAGCTCGACCGTCTGGAAGCCGAGGCCGCGACGGATGCCGGGACGCGCCAGGAAGCCGCGCGCCTCCAGAGGCGCATCGCCGAGGCCGCGGCATTCCTGCGCGAACTCGAGCTAGTCGAGCTGGTCCTGCCCAACCTCACGTTCGAGCGCTCGCTGACCTTGCACACGTCGAGCCGACGCATCCAGCTGCTCTACTTCGGACGGGGCCACACCCGCGGCGACGCCGTGGTCTATCTGCCGACCGACAAGGTGCTCATGATCGGCGACCTCGTGACAGGTGGTCCGCCGTTCGCCCGCGACGGATACCCCGGCGAGTGGGTCAGGACGCTCTCCCGTATCCAGCGCCTGGACGTCGAGGTCATCGTGTCGGGGCACGGCCGCGTCATGCGGGGGAAGCAGGTGCTCGCCGACCGCATCCGCTTCCTCGAAGATGCGCTGCAGGTCATCCGGGCGGGTCTCGACCGCGGACACGGTGTGGACCAGATCGCGGCGGCGATCGACCTGGACAGCTACCGCGGGACGTTCGATCCCGAGCCGCCGGAGCAGCCCTGGCGGGGTTGGATGCGGATGCTAGTGGAGCGCGCCATCGCCGAGCGGGAGGATCAGGCTGCGCGGTGAACGGGGGGCCGCACCACTTTCAGCGATCTGACAAAGTAGGGCGAGCAGCCCGTGGCGACAGGCCTGCTGCAGTCGGCCGGGGGCGAAAGGCGTTGGTGGGGCGTCAGGCGCGGGCCGGCTCGATATCGACCACGATATCCCGCCACTTGCCCTGCCTGAAGCGTACGACCGAGAGGGTGCAGCGCGTGAAGTGACCGACGAGGATGGCGAGCCAGATGTCGGTCGCCTGCAAACCCCGTGTCGCTTGGATCGCGGCACAGATGCTCAGCGGCACCAGGATCTGCGAGACCACGGAGATGTAGAGCGGGCTCCGTGTGTCGCCCGTCCCCTGGAGCCCACCCGTGTACGTCAGGGCGACCGTGATGAAGAGCCCCGAAACGCTCAGGTAGCGCAGCAGACCACCACCGAGGTCCAGCACCACCGGGTCGGTCATGCCGAAGATGCCCAGCAGCTGCTGCGGCACCACCACGAAGAGTAGCCCGATCACCACCGCCGTCATGAGCCCGATACCCGACGCCACCTGTACGGCCTTCGCCGCGCGGTCGGGCCGGCCCGCCCCGAGATTCTGTCCGGCGATCGCTGCGGTGGCGCCCATCAGGCCCACCGACGTCCAGGTGATGAGCGAGAAGAGCTGGGTGTAGCCGACGGCATACGCCGCCTGAGCCGCCGCGCTGTGGGGGAGCGAGCCGACGAACCGCAGCAGCATCACGCCCGCCAGGTTCATCGCCACGCCCTGAAAACCCGTCGGCAGCCCGAATCGGAACAGCGAGCGGATGATTCCGAAGTCCGGACGGAGCGACATCGCGCGGTTGAACCGGATCACGTAGCGCCCGGTGAACAGCAAGTAAAGCCCGATCGAGGACACGACGACCCCCGCCGTCACGGTACCGAGCGCGGCGCCTCGGGTACCCAGCCCGGGAATGGGCCCGAGGCCGCGAATCAAGATGACGTTCAGCACCAGGTTCAAGATCGTCATCATGATCCCCAGGCGCAAGGGCGTGCGGGCGTCGCCCGCGGCCCTCAGCGCCCCGGAGAGCATGAAGAAGTTCAGCATCCCGATGCTGAACATGAACATGATGCGTAGGTAGGGCAGCGCCTCGCTCGAGACCTCGGGTGCGGCGTTGATGATCCCTAGCAGGCGGGGCGCGAGGACGTATCCGAGCGGCGCCAGGATGCCAACCGCCACGGCGACCGAAGTCAAGAACGCCTGGTAGACGGCCCGGTTGACCTTGTCGGGCTGGTTCGCGCCGGCGAATCGCGCCACCAGGACGGCCATCCCGGTGTACAGCGAGCTGATGAACACGACGACGACCAGGAAGATCTGCCAGCTGACACCGATGGCCGCGTTGGCCGTGTAGCCGACGAAGTGGCCCACCATCGTGTGGTCGACGATCCCCTGCAGGCCCATGATCACGTTCTGGAGCATGGTCGGCCAGGCGAGCACCCATACCGAACGCAGGATGAGCCCCTCCACGAGGGTTCGGTCGAAGTGCGAGGAGGCCGCGGACGTCATCTCGTGAGCAACAGGAGCAGTGCCATGGCGAACGGTAGCTCCCCAGTCTATCACCGGCTCACGCGAGCCGAAGCTACACCGGCCGTGGGCCACCGCGCTTGCAAGCGACCCTCGGTATTGCTACTCTGGCTTCATGCTTCCAAGATTGGTCGGCGCCGCGCTGGTGACCGTCTGCGGCATCGCGGCGCTTGCCGGCCAGCAGACGCCCATCTTCAGAGCCGGAACGCAGATCGTACCGCTCTACGTCACGGTCACGGACAAGCAGAAGCGGCTCGTGCCGTACCTCGAGCAGGCTGACTTCGAGATCATCGACAACAAGAAGCCTCAGGAGATCACCTTCTTCGACAACCAGACACAGCCGATCACGGTCATCGTGATGCTCGACACGAGCGCCAGCATGACGCCCAGCCTCGACCTCCTCAAGGCGGGCGCCGAGCAGTTCCTGCTGCGCCTGCTGCCGGAAGACCAGGGCCGCGTGGGCGCGTTCAACGACAAGATCGAGTTCAGTCCCGAGTTCACGTCGCACCGGGAGAGCCTGATCTCTGCCCTCGGCGACCTGGATTTCGGCAACCCAACGAGGCTGTACGACGCAGTCGACGAGAGCCTCGACCGGCTGCTCGGCATCCCCGGGCGACGGGTCATCCTGGTCTTCACCGACGGCGACGACACCGACAGCCGGGTCGGCCTCGGCAAGGTGCTGGACCGCGCGCGAGCCGAAGAGGTGATGGTCTACGCCATCGGGCTGGAGAGCGATTACTTCAACGGCGTGCGCCGCGTGCGCAGCAAGCCGGACCGTGGCCTGAAGAAGCTCGCCGAGGAGACCGGCGGTGGCTACTTCGAGCTGGAGCGCACGGACGAGCTCGGACCGACGTTCACGCGCGTCGCCCAGGAGCTCCACAGCCAGTACGTCCTCGGCTTCACGCCGGATCAGCTCGATGGCAAGGTCCACAAGCTGGAGGTCAAGGTCGGGCGGCCAGGGATGAGCGCGCGCGCGCGTAAGAGCTACATGTCCTCGGCCGAGAGCCTCTCCAGCTCGGGCTCGCAGCAGCCCTGAAGCGAGCCGGTGGCCCGGCTCGTCTGCAAGCGTTCGCCCCGCTTGGACCGGCTGCTATGTGACGCCGGACTGGCCGCCGGCGATCGTCGGGATAATCTCCACGGTATCGCCATCCTCCAGCCGTCGATCCCGAACGCCGTGCAGCACGAGCTCGTCGTTGATCGCGAAGTTGAACACCGAATCGTCCAGCTGGGCGCGAAGGCCGGGGATGCGGCGATCGATCACGTCCAGGAGCTCCGCGACCGTGTGGACCGGCTCGACGACCTCCAGACGGTCGGGGCCACCGGGGCGCAGCGCGGCAGGGAGGAGGACCGTGATCGCCATGATGGGACCGGCTAGCGCGGAGCGAGGATCTTCTCCAGATCCCAGCGCCACGTTTCCCGCGGGATCCCCTCCTCGGTCAAGCCCGAAATCTCGTAGAACCGTGAGAGCAGCGCGTCGAACTCTTGACGGTCGAGCCTGGCGCCACGGTAGGGGCCCACGCCGATCGACTCATCGAACCAACGGTCGGGCAGCGTGTCGTCCCGACGCCGTACGCCTAGGCGGTAATTGATGAGGCGTTCGGTGCCCATGATGTTGAGGCCCACGCGTTCGAGGTCGGCCTCGTCGAACGTCAGGCCGGTGACGTTCGCGATCTGGCTCGAGAACTCCCCGAAGCCGGGGAGCGAAGGACTGTTGAACAGTCGCGTCGTGAAACGGCACATCCCGACCGCATCCCCGACGCCGTACAGGTTCTCGCACGCGCGGACGGCCAGCTCCTTCCCGCCGTAGGCATCTGGCGCCGCGCTGACCCACCCGCCATATAGGCGCTGCTTGAACGCCGGATCGTCGTTGATGCGAGCGTTGATCTCCAACGTCACGCGGTTCCGCAGGTGGTCCATGCCTCGGGTCGCGACGGCCATCCCCAGGGCAAACGCCTTCAGGATCCTGGCGTCGTGGGGGTCGCTCTGCATGAGCCCCTTGACCGCCATGCGATAGCGGAGCGCCTCGGGAGGATAGTGGCCGCGCTCGACGGCGCGGGTGCTGTCCGCCAAGACGTTTCCGAAGCCCTCTCGGCCCACGATCATGAAGAGCAGCTGCTCCACGACACCGGCGTCCCCCCACGTGAGGGTCAGCCCACCGGTGTCGCGAGGCGTGATCAGGCCGCGCTGGAACAGCTCCATCGCCCAGGCGATGGCCGAACCGGTGGATGCGGTGTCGAGCCCGAGGTCGTTGCAGACGTTGTTCAGCCGGATGACGGATTCGACTCGGTCGATCCCGAGGTTCGGCCCGAACTTCCCGAGGGTGACGTACTCGGGCCCGTCACCGCTGTCGTAGCGGTCGCCCGTCGCCGAACCGAGATCGTTGAGCGGCCGGCAGTTGACCGGACAACGGAAGCAGCCGGCCATGCCAGATCGATACGGCGTGATGTGCTCGGCATCGAGCCGGTCCGTCCACGTCGTCTCCTGGTTGTTCTTCGTCCCCATGGCGGCCAGGAGCCGGCTGGGGCGATACAGAAACGGCGTGCCGGTCGTGCGCAGCGCGTGCTTGACGACCGAGGTCTCCAGCAGCTGGTGGGCAATCTGGCGGTTGTAACCCTTGTAGGGCTGCGCCGTGTCGAAGTCGTGGGTCTGTCCCTTGACGACGATCGCCTTCAGCCGGAGCGCTCCCATCTTGGCGCCGGGGCCGCCCCGAGCATAACAGGCCTTCGGCCCCGCCATGATCGCGCTCGTGAGGACCAGGTTCTCCCCTGCCCGCGTGACGTTCGCCATGGCCAGGTCCCGGGTCCACCGCCCCTCGAAGTCCTCGGCGATCTGGTCCCGCAGGTCCAGGTTGTCGAGGCCGACGTAGCGTTCAGCGTCCCGGACGTCGACCCGACCCTCTCGGATGGCGAGCAGGCTCCAGTCCGCCGCGCGCCCGTAGAGGACGAGGTGGTCGATGCCGTTCATCTTCAGAAACGACGGGAAGTAATCCCCGGCGTTGCAGTCGAGCAGGACGCCCGACTCGGGGGACCAGGACGTGACGTTGCCGCGGGCGGCGCTCGGAACGATTCCGGTGAGCACACCCGCACCGAAGATCATCGGGATGTCGGGGTGCAAGGGGTCCAGGCTCTCGTCGAGGAGGCGGTGCAGATAGAACATGTTGGCACCCCTCCCCGCCAAGAAGGTCCTGACAACCTCGAGCGGCGTGAAGGCGCGCCGCACCTCGCGGCGCTGCAGATCGACGAACAGGGTCGCGCCCTGGGTGGGATACTGTGGGCTCGAAGGCAGCTGACCGAGGAGCTTGGCGACACGGTCCCTGGCGGCCATCGCGGCTACGGTAGCATACCCGCTGCCTCACGGCCCTCCTCGGTCACCGCGACCGCGCTTCGCTCCGGGAATGCTACAATCGGTTGTCGCCTCAACCCCCGTTCCACGCGTCGGCTCGAGATTTCGCGATCCCGCAGCAGGGGTACCGACCATGAGCACCATGTCCTACTCGACGCTGACCGTATCGACCATTCTGATTATGACGACCATCTTCCCAGGCAGCGCCCAGTACCCCGGCGACCGTCCCGCGTCCAACCCGCGCGCGACGCGCTCGGTCGTGATGGGCACACAGGGCATGATCGCTACCAGCCAGCCCTTGGCGTCGGCCGCCGGACTGCGTGTCATGCAGGAAGGTGGGAACGCGATCGACGCCGCCGTCGCGGCCGCCGCCGTCCTGGCCGTCGTCGAGCCGACCATGAACGGCATCGGCGGGGACCTGTTCGCGATCCTGCACGACGCCGGAACCGGCAGGCTCCACGCGCTCAACGCGAGCGGACGCTCCGCCTATGCGGCCACGCTTCAGGCGTTCGAGGACCGAGGGCTGGACCGGATCCCCGGCCGGGGCGTGCTCTCGGTCTCGGTGCCCGGCGTCGTGGACGGGTGGGCCGAGCTGGTGTCGAAGCACGGCACGGTGCCGCTGGACCGCCTGCTCGCCCCGGCGATCCGCTACGCGCGCGAGGGCTTCCCGGTATCTGAGATCATCGCAGAGCAGTGGCACGACGCGGAAGCGGTGCTCGCCGCCGACCCGTGGGCGGCCGAGACCTTCCTTCCGAACGGGCGGGCACCCGCACCGGGTGACGTCTTTCGCAACCCCAGGCTCGCCGATTCGTTGGACGCGATCGCCGAGGGCGGCCGCGACGCGTTCTACCGCGGCGCGCTGGCGGAAGCGATCGTGGCCGACATCGAGCGGCGCGAAGGCCTCGTGTCCGCGCGCGATCTGGCAGAGCACCGTTCGGACTGGACCGCACCGATCAGCACGACCTACCGGGGGTACGAGGTGTTCGAGATGCCCCCGAACACCCAGGGGATCACCGCGCTGGAAATGCTCAACATCCTCGAGGGCTTCGACCTGGCGGCGCTCGGGCACAACTCGGCCGCGTACCTGCACCTGCTGGTCGAGGCTAAGCGCATCGCCTTCGCCGATCGCGACGCCTACGTGGCCGACCCCGAGGCAGTACCCCCGACCGTGATCGAGACGCTCCTGTCGAAGGACTACGCGGAACGCCGGCGCCGCGAGATCGACCCCCACGCAGCGGCCGACGCCTACGCCGCGGCCCAGATCGAAGGCCAGGCTCCGTCCCCAGCCGGTGGCCGGCCAATGGTGGACGGTCACGACCTGGGCGATACCATCTACCTGACCGCTGCCGATGGACAGGGCAACGTGATCTCCCTGATCCAGTCGATCTTCAACAACTTCGGGTCGGGCATCGTCGCCGGGGAGACCGGCATCGTGCTCCACAACCGCGCGAGCCTTCTCAGCCTGACCCCCGACCATCCCAACGTCCTGAGACCCCACAAGCGTCCGCTCCACACGCTCATTCCCGCGATGGTGCTCCACGACGGCCGACCCTGGGTGTCCTTCGGCGTGATGGGCGGCGGCATGCAGCCTCAGGGCCACGTGCAGGTGCTGCTCAACTTGATCGACTTCGGGATGAACATCCAGGAAGCGGGTGAAGCCGCGCGCTTCCGGCACTCCGGGGCGGGCGTCGCGCTCGAGTCGGCGATCGGCGCCGACACGCGCTTCGGCCTGAATCGCCGGGGTCACGGGGTCATCAGCAGCGTGGGAGCCTTCGGCGGCTTCCAGGGCATCCTGATCGATCAGCAGTCGGGCGTGTTGAACGGGGGCTCGGATCCCCGCAAGGACGGTCTGGCGATTGGGTACTAGTGTGTCCAGTTCCGTAATGGTGTTGTCAGTTCCTTCCACATGGTAACGATGCGGTTACGCGGCAACGGCGCCCCAGAACACCGTGGCGGGTGTTCGACCACGGAGCCGGTAGCCACGATGGGTTCGCTCCTGGTTATAGAAC
>PVBE011341961.1_pt1 | contig 16312 bp, 11 predicted proteins | sample 1631181 | NCBI WGS metagenome assembly PVBE01 (sample SAMN08397723, study PRJNA350692) | Marine metagenome, whole genome shotgun sequencing project. | isolation source: water | place: Pacific Ocean | collected 2012-04
AGTTCGCCGCGATCGCGCAATGTCCGATGGCCGCCTTCGTCGCTCTCCAGATAGGCAAAGAAATCCTGCGCGGAAACGCCCGTTTCCACAAAATCGCGGTGAAAATAGTCTTCGGTCTGCAGGCCGGCCCCTAGCGAAGGCAGGCAAAGCAGCACTCCGATGAGTGCCGCCCAAAGCTCGAAGCGCGTGCCCTCCAGCCACCGCCTCAGCCTTTCCGGGAGTTGACGTTGCAGAAAACCCAAGACGTCGCTGACTAGACCACGACCACAAAGCCTGGGGAAGGCTCATCCTATGCCCCTGCTCGCAGGCTGGGAGACGCCGGGAGCGCGCGGCTGCCTCAAGTTCCACCTCTCGCGTCCGATCGATCTAGGCGAGACGTGAAAACACCGATCCCCAAGTTGTGGCCAAGCCGCTCTGCCCGTTCGGGGCCGAGGAGCGCGGCAAAATGAAGTCCGGCAAGCGTCACACGACGCTGAACCGGGTCCTTGTGGTCGGAAGTAGCGAACTGGCCGAGCGGCTTCGTGAAGCGATGGCTATCCCGTTCACGCCCTCGCTGGTCGATTTCGAGAAACTCAGCCGGGACTCGGGCGAGTCGATGAGTTTTGAAATCCAGGGGTGCGCGGATGTCGAGGACGCCTCGTGGGAACTCGACCGGGGTATGGAGAACGATACCCCTTTCGCCGTCGTTGTCTTGAGGACGATTTCGGCCGCGATCGCCAACGCCCTCTGGGACCGTGACCCCGCACTCCAGATCGTCTCGGTGGTGGCCCCAGGCGCCACGCGACGCCTCGGGGAATTTGCGTTCCCAGACAGCGCGGTGCTGCTGCGGGGACCTGTGGATCTCCGCGAACTCAGCCACGCCGTCTGCGTCCTAGCTAGAAAGTGGGACCTCCAACGTCGAACCCGCGAAGCGCTCGCCGATCTCAAGGGGGTCACGACTCGAACGGCTGAAGACCTAAAGAACGCCGAGCGCCGAATCGCCGAGCGAACCGCTGAGCGCGACCGTGTCGGCGTGGACCTCGCCCTATCCCAGAAACTAGAGAGCGTCGGGAGGCTCGCCGCCGGAATCGCGCACGAGATCAGCACGCCAATTCAATACATCGGCGACAACCTCACATTCCTACAAGACGCATTCGAACGTGTCGGCCCTATCGTGACGGGTTTCCAGGAACTCCTCCAGGAAAGTCGCGATGGTGGGATCTCCAAGGAAACGCGCGCGCGAATGGAGTCGCTTGCCAAGGCGTCCAACTTCGACCGCCTGCTCAAGCAGATGCCCCCGGCAACCGAACACGCACTGGAGGGCGTCGCGCGGATCGCTACGACGATCCGCGCGATAAGGGAATTCGCGCACTCGGCGCCCAGCATCAAAAGCTCGGTCGACCTCAATCGCGCCTTGCAAACGACCATCACCGTGACGCGCAACGAGTGGAAGTACGTCGCCGAAATCGAAACCGACCTCGACTGCGACGTCCCGCCTATCCCCGGATACGCCGACGAATTGAATCAGGTCTTCCTCAACATCATCGTAAACGCGGCCCACGCCATCGAAGAGGCCGCGGGCGCGACGACTGATCACCGGGGCAAGATCAGGATCCAAACGCGACTCGCGGGCGACCACGCCGAGATCCGTTTCATCGACAACGGGTCGGGAATTCCTGAGGAAGTCCGCTCCAAGATCTTCGACCCCTTCTTCACGACCAAGGAGATCGGCAAAGGAAGCGGACAAGGCCTGGCGCTCGCGTACGGCGTGGTGGTGAATAAACACGCGGGAGCGATCAACGTCGAATCGGAAGCCGGCAAGGGAACGACGTTCACGGTCGTGCTGCCGCTGATCGATCTGCCGCGAACCGGAGACTCCAGCCTATGAGGCGGATCCTCTTCGTGGACGACGAACCGCGCATCTTGCAGGCGCTCGAGCGCACGTTCATGACCCTCGACAACGAATGGGATATGGAGTTCGTCGCCAGTGGCAAGGAGGCGCTCGAGCATCTGGATGCTCGGACGACGGATGTACTGATCACGGACATGCGGATGGCGGGCATGGACGGCGCCGAACTCCTGCAGCAGGCCGCTAACGACTATCCCACGGTCGTGCGACTCGTCCTATCGGGGCAGGCAAGCCAAGATGCGGTCAGACGCGCGACTCCCGTGGCGCACCGATTCATCAGCAAGCCGTGCCGCCCCGACGTCCTACGCGAGGTGGTCGAGCGCTCTTGCATTCTTCACGAGCAGCTCCACGATGGCCGGCTGCGCGAGCTGGTCGACGGCACGGCCGCGGGCGCCGCTCGGCCCAAAATGTACGTTGCGCTCGAGAAGGCCTTGGCTTCGCCTACCGTCAGCGCAAGCGACATCGCTACCATCATCGGCACAGACGCAGCGATGAGCGAGCAGCTTCTACGACACGTCAACAGCTCCTTGGTCGGACTCCGTCAGAGCATCACGGACGTAGAGCGCGCCGTCGCCTACGTCGGCGCCGCCCTGCTCAAGAACCTCGTGCTCTCTTACGAGGTCTACAACCTGACGACGACGGCGAGCCTCTCACTTGACCGAGAGTATCGCCACGCGTTGACCTCAGCCGTTATCGCGCGTTCGATGTTCGAGGATGCGACCAGTCGCGAGGCCGCATACACCGGCGCGCTCCTGCACGATCTCGGCAAGGTGTACCTCGCGCAAGGACAGCCCGAGGCGTTCGATCGGCTCAGGGCTCGCGCCCTATCCGAAGACCGCCCATCGCATGAGATCGAATCGGAGGAATCGCAAGGTGCCACCCACGCCGAAGTCGGAGCCTATCTCCTGAGTTCGTGGGGGATCCCAACGCCGGCTGTCGAAGCTGTCGCGCATCACCACGCTCCGTGGCGCATCCCGGCTCGAGCGTTCGACCTTACCGCCGGCGTGTACGCAGCGAACATCTTGGCTTCCGAGGCGGGAGCTTGCGCCGACGATTCGAAACGCGGCGGGCTCGACGAGAACTTCTTGGAGTCGATCGGCATCACCGAAGAGCAGGTCACTTCTTGGCGACTCTCCGCCAAGAGGGCGGCCGACGACGACAAGGCTTAGACGGAATCGTTAGCTTGGGTCGCATATCGGCGACCACGATACGAAAGAGGGCTTGCTTGCTTATTCACTTTTCTTTTTCCGGCGCGCGTCCGTGTTCGGGCGCGTCCCCCGCTGGCGCACCGGCGCGCTTCCATACGCTCCATCGCCCCCGATCGAAGACCCGGTCGAAACCGGAACCGGCCGTAGCGATGCGACCGGGCCCACCGCGAACCAAGACATAGTCGTACCAGAGCAACTCGGGGTTCGCGCGAACCCGCCACGGCATCCACTCCCAGCGAGGGGGCACAGGCGGCGGACGCGCGTCATCGCGAAACCTGAAAGGCGATTGCGGAAAGTCAGCGAACGTGAACATCACCGCTCCGCCTTTGCGCGCCTGATACCAGGCGACCGAGTGCATCAACGGAGAGAATCGAACATGGGGCGAGCGCTGATCGAAGATGAGCCCGGCGACGCGCTGCCCGGGCGGAATGGCATCGAGCGCAGCGTCGAGTGGGCCCAGCTCGTCACGCCCGTAGGCGTGGAACGCGACGCTCACTTGCACGGCGCTGGCGATGCCTAGCGCAGCGGCCAGAGCAATCACGGCTCCGCGCCACCGCGCGCGCGGGACGGGTAAGATCGGGATCAAGAAGAGTAACGCGAGTAACGGAAATCGCGCGTTGATCGGCCAGATCCACTGGTAGCTCGACGGCGTCACGAACGCGGCGACGAGGGCAAGCGGTGAGAGAAAGGCCAGGCGCACCAATAGGCTGCGCCCGAGACGGCCGTCCGGTGTTTCTTCTCTGGCCCGTGCGCCCGCCCCCAGCGCTACGCATGCAACGACCAGAAAGACCCACGCGAAAAGGACCCAGTCGTCGGTCGCGCCCGGCAACACATTGGTGAGCCAGTCGGGCGCCGACTTGATGACCTCGAGGGGCGTCTGAAAGTGGGGCGCCGCACCAGCCTGATCACTAAGCCCGGCGGCGCCGAGCACAGAGCGCCCGGCCGGGCTCAGGAGAAGCCAGACTACCGCGACCACCAGAGAGGGCACGAGCGGCGCGATCCGCCGGAGCGTTCCGCGACTGTCCGGGCCGAATGCGAACAGAACGGCACCCAGAATCAGAAACGCCCACGGCACGACGTGGGTGAAGAACGCGACCAAGGACACGATCCCGAACAGCACGGGTGATAGGCGCGGACCGAGAAAACGACCTTCGGCCCCTAGGCGCATACTCGCGGCAAAAGCGAGCCCATAGAAAGTGAGCGGAATGGCCGCAATGAAATTGACGAAACCGAGCACCGTATGCGCGTTCCATAAGAGCGGGAATACGAGAAACTCCAGCGCGGAATCGCGGCCAAGAGCGCGCAGCAGCGCTCGAACCGAATACGCCGTCGCGATGAGCGCAAGGCTGAGCAGCAGGCGCTGCCCGAGCACGACGCCAAAGACCTTCGCCAGGACCACGGCGAAGCCGTAGTAGGCGAGGTATTGGGTCTGCCCGAGCGCTAGCTCGAAATGCTCCTGGAAGCGCAGTTCAGGAACGGAGAAGTCCGCCAGTACTCGGATCGCGGCCGCATGCTGAGGCAAGTCCTGCAGCGGCGGATAGTCGCTGACCCAGAGCGGCACCACCGCCAGCACGGCGAGCGCGAAAAACAGAATCCGCTGAAGGAGCAACCACTGACCGCGCACGCAAACCCCTAAGTCGGTGAACGCCCCCACGCTACGTGACGACGGAGGAGGGCAGAGAACAACTCTCGGGCCCGAGCGTAGCGCTCCAGCGGCGAAGGGCGCCAGTGAAGCCAGCGGAGCCGCGCGTCACTATGCAGCGCGGCAGCGTCGCGACTCATGGGCCAGGGCACGAACCGTGTCCCGAAACTCCGTCGCATCGACGACGCGGCTGGTCAGCCGCGCACCATCGGGCTGCCCGACAAAGATGTGCAGACGACGACCGTGGAAACCGCGGATCACAATGAAGGGCACGCTGAGCGCCGCCGCGCGAGCCTGAGCGAGCACCTGCATCGCGCTAAGCACCGGAAGCCGGGCGTTGGCGATCACAACGTCAACGCTTGGACCCGCGAAGAGTCGGTCGCGCACGTCACGGCCGTCGCTTACGTCCTCTGCCGTTGTCTCCGCGTTCGCGTTCGCGCTTCCGTTGGCGCGCGGTCCGGCGGCTCCGCCCCGGGTCCCGACGGGCGCGTGTAACGCGAGGTCGATCCAGGTCCGGATGCTGTCGGTCGGCTCAGCAACCAAAACTCTTATACTGGAAGATAACGTCGAGGCTTTAAGGTCTGTCATGATGACGGCAGTCAGCCGATCACAACAAGACGCAGGCCGCATGCCACCGGTGCATCGTTACCAAACGGCAACTTGCGACCATCTGCTCTCCTCCACCCGTGCAGAAGTGCAGATTGACCTGCGTTCCTGAAATGCAGGTTTTGCCTGCTTTCTCTCGCGTACCTGACCGCCGCCAGAAAACACTCAGGGAGTGATAGCGGACCAATCCGGCGCGCCGGACGCGTCGTCCTCCGGATTGTCGATCTGAGCCAGCTGGAGTTTGCCCGCGAGGTCGACGTTAACGGCATGCCATCGCGTGTAGGCGTCGATGACCCAGATGCCGCTTTCGCGGGTTCCGTTACCGGACCAACCCGTTCCACCGAAGGGCAGATGCGCCTCCGCACCGGTCGTCGAGTTGTTGATGCTCGACATGCCGGCGGAAATGCCTTCCTTGAAGCGGAGCATCGTCTGCGCATCGCTTGTGTAGATGGCGCTCGAGAGGCCGTAGGGCGTGCCATTAGCAGCCGCCATTGCTTCGTCGAAATCGCCCACCTCGACGAGGTTCACGGTCGGGCCGAAACACTCTTCCTGCGCGATGCGCATCGACATCTTTACGTTCTTGAAGATGCGCGGCGCAGCGTAGAGCCCGTGCTCGGCATCGCCAGCGAAGTTTGCCGGCGCGTTGTCGGCCGTCACCCGACGGCCATCCAAGAGAAGCTCCGCGCCATCGCTGAGGCCCACCTCGCGCTGTGCTTCCCAATTCTTGAGGAAGCGCTCGTTGATGATGGGGCCGTAGTCGATCTTCTCGTTCAGTGGCTCGCCCATGCAGAGCTTGCGAGCGCGCTCGGCGAGCCGCTCGGTGAACTCGGCGACGACCGAGCTCGCAACGATGATGTTGCCGCAGCTGGTGCAGCGCTGGCCGCCGGTGCCAAATGACGACCAAAGCGCGCCCTCGACGGCAAGCTCTAGGTTCGCGTCGGCCAGTACGACCAAGGGGTTTTTGCCGCCCAATTCGAGCGACGGGATCTGTAGGTTCCGTCCGCAGACTTCGCCGACCTTCTTGCCTATTTCTGTCGAGCCGGTGAACGAAATCTTGTTCAGCAAACCTTCGTCGACTTGCTCGATGACGAACTCGCCGGCGCTCTTCGCGCCGCCACCGTGCACGATGCTCAGTACGTCTCGGGGCAAGCCGGCTCGGTACCAGAGATCGGCAAAGAGCGCGCCCGTACCCGGCGCGTCGTCGGAGGGTTTCCAGACAACGGAATTACCGCACAGCAAAGCCGGAACGATCTTCCACGAGGGCACGGCGACCGGGAAGTTGCCAGCGGTGATAACCCCGACGACACCCACGGGGCGGCGATACGTATAGAGCTCCTTATCCTGAAGCTCACTCGGAACCGTTTGGCCGTAGAGGCGACGACCTTCGCTTTGGAAGAAGTCGCAGGTATCGATGGCTTCCTGAACGCTGCCTCGAGCCTCGCGAATCGGTTTGCCCATTTCGCGGGACGCGAAGCGCGAGAGCTCTTCTTTGCGCTCGCGTAGGAGCTGGCCGAGTCGCCCGATGACTTGCGCGCGCTGTGGAGCAGGCACTCGCGCCCAGCGTTGCTGCGCGGCGCCCGCCTTCTTACACGCCTCGTTGACGTCTTCGCGAGACGTGTGAGGAGCGCGCGTCACCACGTCCCGAAGATCAGCCGGACTGCAGCTTGCGTACGACTCACGACCCGGCCGCTCCTCGCCGCCAATGATGTTGTCGACGACCAGAGTATCCGGGTATCCCTGCTGCTTCTCGAATCGCATGGGCGGGAGCCTGCTCCAGGAAGACCGCTTCGGCAAGGTCCTATTGGCGCAGTTTCAGCGCTAGCCAACCTGAAGAAGGTTAGGGCCTGCGCCGATTGGAACGCTCCGAATGGGACGAGCTTCTTGCCGCAGTGCGGCGCGTTGCGTTGCTAGTCCGTGAACGGAGTCGCCACCGGGTAGGGATTCCCAAATGATACGACCTCGGCCTCTTCTGCGGCCGTAAGGGTCATCATCTCGAGCGTGCCCTTCGTCGGCTGGTCACCGACGCCGTTGATCTTGACCGCGGTGACGGAGACGGAACCCGTGCCGCGCAAACGCGTGGGATCGGCCGGATCCGGCGCCATCTGGGCGGTGAACACGACGTCTTCGACGATGATGTTCACGCCGCCGGCGCCGATGGTGATGTCGATCTGGAAGGGCTCGGTACCCAGGTTGATCGTGCCGTCGCCAGCATCGGCGGCGAAACCCTCGGTCTCAAAGACGTAGCCGTCGGGCAGCTTGGAGTAGGGCTTGAAGTCTCGCCAGTTGTTGATGTCGGCTTGCTCCGTGGACGGCTTAACGCACTCGGCGGCAGGGTAGAGGCGGCACGCATTCGCCAAGCCGCTACAGTCGCTCGGACAACCCTCACGACCGTTCAGCTCCGGCGTACGGTCTGCGTCGACGAACTTCGCGCGGAAGCGACCGTTCGCTTGGTCGACCTCGATGTGAGTGTAGAGCTGCAGCTGCTGATGGAGGGGCGGTGGGTCCACAACCATGAGGAAATAGTACGCGCCACTCGGCAAGGTCGTGGGCCCCGGCTTGAACGACCGATAGATAAAGGGAAGACGGCCTCTGGGACGCGTGGCGTTGCCGTTTAGATCGGCGAGCCCGGACTCGATGAGGACCATATAAGGCTTCGCGATCCCCAGCTTGGCGCCATCCTCGATCTGGCTGATGCGCAGGCGCGTTGCGTCTTCGTTCAGAGTGAACGCAGCGCCGCTGGCTGACCCGGGGTCGAATTGCATCAAGGTCTCGAGCTCGCCGGATGTGCCGGGAAGCTCGTCTTGCAGACGGTTTTCGGCGTCAAGGTTAATGCCGGGTGCCGCAGCGATGATCTTGAGCCGGAGGGAACTGGGGTCGATGGGCTCGGAGAACGCGACCACGAGGTCGTCGGTGACCTCACCGGCGAGCATGCCTTGTTCCGCACCCACCAAGCGCGCACTGGGAGGCGCGTCGTATTCGGCACAGCCCGTGGAGCCGACCGACGTCATCATGGATCCCACTATTAGAATTCTGCAGATCATCGTTGGTCGTTTCCTTAGAAGAAGAAGGTGGAGCGCCCCTGAAGCAACACGCTGCGAGTCGCGTGCCCGTTTTCGTCCTGGAAAGCCTCGCCCGGAAAGAGAATCGCTCCTTCAACGTCAAAAGCGAAGTGGTCGTAGAGACGCCATTGGAAACGCCCGTCTAGCTCGACCCCGAAAAACTCACCGGGCTTGCCGCCGTGGAAGTTAACGAGGTCATCGACGTGATCGATACCATCGCGCTTTTGAAGGCTCTGGATAGAGTCCACGAGGCCGCCGGGAGCCCAGGCTGCGAGCACACCGAAGCGGAATAGGATGTTGTCGCGCGGGCGGAGATCAAGCTGAGGAAAGACAGCGAACGCATTGGTGAAGGAGCCCTCGGTGTCCACCCGCTCGCTGGGGAAACTGGGTGCTCCGAGTCGCTTGAGCAGCTCTACGCCCGCCGCTGACGAACGCGCACTTTCAAAGTGGAGGATGCGCTCAAACATCAGCAGACCGACATTATTGTCCTCGCCCCAGGTTGCCTGGCTGAGTTCGCTGCCGGGATTCGGGTCGGGGTCGCCGGAGGCGTAGTCCACCTCAAAGTACGCAGTCCACGCGGGTTCGTCCCAACGCACCACGCCTCGAGCGGCTGTCTGCCTCACGGGCTGGACGACAACGGGGTCATTGTTGATCAGAGCCAGCGACTGCGCGATCTCGCGCGTCTCGCCGAAGATGTACGCAAACTCTCCGCCAACCGCCAGCTTGTCCCAACGTGCGCCCGCCTGCATCGCGATGACGTTAATCGCGGTCTCGTTGAGGGGCTGCCAGCGATGGTTGTACAAGACCAACGCGGCGAGATCCTCGCGCTTCTCCGGCTCCGGATCTCGAAGGATGAGCGCTACGCCCGCGCCTTGCGCGTCGTCCGCGAAGGTATCCGGAGTCTCCGTCGCGATGCGGTCGTAGAAGGTAGCGAGAAAGACGCCCTCATGCTGCGAGCGGTTGCGCTCGTTCGCTGGCTTGAGCGCCTCGAGGGGCTTGGTCGCGAAGAGTGCCCGGTCCACGGTGTCGCCGCGGTCCGAATAACCCCAACGATTGCCGTAGTAGCTATCCGAGACCAGCAGGCTTAGGCCTTCGGTCGTCGGCTGACGACCAATGCGAAGCAAGCCAACGCCCGTCGCGACTTCACCGTAGGCGCGCCGAAACGTGACGGGGTCCGCTTCCTTCAGAACGTAACCGTAGTTGTCGGGATCCGTATCGTCGCCCTCGCCGAGATACCCGATGCCCAGCTTGCGAGCGTTCGGATTGGAAGCGGCAACCTTGATGCCGCTCTGGGTCTCCGGATAGAGCCCGTTATCGCCCCAGAGCACGCCTTCGAGAGCGTCCATGGAGACGATGATCCGTACCTTGTCACTCCATTCGAAGGTCGTATCCAAGCGCAGGCGCTGCTCGACCCAGCTCATGTCGCGGACCTTCTCGTTGGCGAGATCGATCGGATTGATGAAGGTCGCGATCGCTCGGTACTCGGCGCCGAACTGGACGCTGAGATCTCCGTGCTTGAGGATGAGGCGCTCGCCGCGCAGGTCATCGTCCAGCCAGGGCGGCAATGGGGGCGGCGCCCAGGCCTTCTTCTTTGTGTCCGTGCTCGAATGAGATGACGAGTCCGTCGTGAATTCCGGCAGCGCTTCGTTCACGGCCTCCGTCACGGGCTCCGACGTGATCGATGTGTCGGCCTCGGCCTCGGCCTCAGCGTCGGGCGGTGTTGTCGAATCGGCTTCCGGCTCGTTGATGATGGGCGGCTCATCCGTCGCGGGCTGCTCAGCGTCACGGGCGTCCGCGTCCGCGGGGTCGGCTGGAGAGGCCGGAGCAGGGTCGGTCCAGCTCGAGCTGTCGTCGCCCGTGGCCTGCGCCAACACAGGCAAAGAAGTCGTGATGCCGGCAATGCAGCAAAGGCGTATCAACGCTGTTGGTCTGGACCGCATGAAGGCCGCACGGTACCGAAAGACGTGCCGGCGCGGAAGGTCGGCGCGGCAAAGATCGCGCGCGTTTCAACGCATCGGACTACGTTGACACGTCGCGTTAGCGCGGTGCCAGTAGAGGATTCCGTTGGGTGCGGTGAAGTGGACGTTCTGTCCAGATCAAGTCGGCCGGCCGTGGCCGCGCGGAAAAACGTTTCGGTGCTGGAAACCATGGACCAGCGAATCGTGCTGATACGATGCAACCATGCCACGAGCACTGGTCACAGGAGCGGCCGGTTTCATCGCCTCAACGACGGTCGATCGGCTACTTGAGGAGGGGTGGAGCGTCCTGGGCTTCGATAATTTCGATCCCTACTACGACCCCACACAGAAGCACCGGAACATTGCGCTAGCAACGAAGAGCAAGCGCTATCGCTTCGTCGAAGGCGACGTCCGCGACGTGAGCGGACTGGCGACAGCATTCCGCGATTATTCACCGGACGCGGTCGTGCACCTTGCCGCGCGCCCGGGCGTACGCGCGAGCATCGAAAACCCGCGGCTCTACGCTGATGTCAACGAGATGGGCGGCCTCAACGTGCTGGACGCTTGCGTGAAGCACGGAAAGGTCCCGCTGGTCTACGCGTCCACGTCGTCGGTCTACGGCAACACGGCGACCATTCCCTTTCGGGAGGACGAGCCTGCCGTCGATCCCCTGAGCCCCTACGCGGCTAGCAAGCGCTCCGGTGAGTTGATGGCTCGAACGTTTCACACCATCCACGATTTGCCGACCGCTATCGTTCGGTTCTTCACGGTATACGGCCCGCGCGGACGCCCGGACATGGCCGTCCACAAATTCACCGAATTGATCGATGCGGGAAAGAGCATCTACCTGCACGGCGAGGAGACCGCGCGCGACTTCACCTACGTCGACGACATCGTGAGCGGCGTCCTCGGCACGCTGTCGTGGCTCGACGGTGGCGGAAAGCTCGATACGTTCAATCTGGGGCGCAGCGATCCGGTGCTGGCTCGGACCCTCATCGATCTGCTGGGGGAAACGATCGGGCGCAAACCTATTGTAACGGTCGGTGAACTTCAGCCGGGCGAGTCTGCGGTGACCTGTGCGGACGTCAGCAAAGCAGCGGGAGCGTTTGGCTACTCCCCATCGATCGATCTCCGAGAAGGCCTCTCGCGGTGGCTCGATTGGTATCGAACGAGCCCGGAATCACCGGCAACCTAGGACGTCTCGCCCGCCGTGGGACGACCGACGGAGTGGAGCCGAAAACCGCGCTCGACGAGATCGTGCGGGAGCACGCAATTTCGACCGTCGAATACCTGTCGGCCCCGCATCAGCTCCTGCAAGCGCTCGGCATCGGGGGAGCGGTACTGCTCCCACTCCGTCGCGATAACCAGGGCGTCGGCGCCCTCCACGGCGTCGTACTCGTCCTCGAGGAGCGAAACGCTCGACGCATGCTTCATCTGCGCGACGCGAAGTCCCGCCGTCCCCAAGCCCTCTGGATCCGAAGCGCGAATCGACGCGCCCTCATGGGTCAGCATCTCGATCAAGCGCAGCGCCGGGGCCTCACGGACGTCGTCCGTGCGCGGCTTGAAGGATAAGCCCCAAACTGCGACAACCTTGTCCTGCAAGCCGCCCAGCGTCGTCTTCATGCGCTCGAAGAGCTGCTCGACGGGGCGGCGGTTCGCTGCGGTCGCGGCTTCGACGACCGTGCACGGGGCGCCCAATTCTGCCCCCGTCCGGACCAGCGCTCGCAGATCCTTGGGGAAGCAGCTGCCGCCGAACCCCAGCCCCGGATAGAGAAACTGAAAACCAATGCGCGAGTCCGAGCCAATCGCGACGCGTACGTCTTCAACGTCGCCGCCAGCCTTCTCACAGAGGGTGGCTATCTCGTTCATGAATGAGATCTTCACGCCCAGCATCGCGTTGGCCGCGTACTTCACGATTTCGGCGCTAGCCGGGCTCGTGCGGATGATGCGATTGCGCTGCCTATTGAAGGGCGCGTAGAGCCTGGACATGAGTTCGAACGCGTGATCGTCGTCGGTCCCGACAACGATTCGGTCGGGCTTCTGAAAATCGCCGACCGCCGCGCCCTCTTTGAGGAACTCCGGATTGCTCACTACGGAGACGCGCTGCTTGCCTTCTCGTTCGACAACTTCGCAGACCTTCTTATTGGTGCCGACTGGGACCGTGCTCTTCAGAACAAGGACTACCGAATGGGTGGCGGCTCGGGCCACGTCGCGAGCCACGGCGAGCACGTGCGAGAGATCGGCCGAGCCATCCTCGTTTGGCGGCGTCCCCACGGCGACAAAGACGAGGTCGGACCCGTCGACTGCAGAGGCGAGGTCGGACGTAAAGTGAAGGCGACGGGAGGCATTGCGTTTGACGAGCGTCGAGAGGCCGGGCTCGTAGAAGGGGACGTCCCCCTGCTTCAGCGCGCTCAACTTCGCCTCGTCTACGTCGACGCACGTCACGTCGATACCAGCCGCCGCGAAACAGGCGCCTGCGACGAGGCCCACGTATCCAGTCCCGACCACCGCGATCTTCATATCGCTGGGATAGCTGCGATGGTGGCCCGAGTCGACCCCGCACGTATCCAGACGCCGGGCTCGTGGGCTCGTTCAGAAGAGCTTGGACAGTTGCTCAACGGCTTCGAAGGTCGCCGCATCGTCGTAGAGCTGCGGTAGCTGCAACCTCTCCACGTCGATCTGGCCGAGCCGCGCCAGACTGTCCGTCTGTACGCGCTCGCGGATCGCGCGCCGGACGCCCGACGCGAGCGCCACATCACCGACCTGGTGCATCGGGTCGAGCTTACATGGGACGAGCAGCTGCGTGTGCTCTTCCGCAGAAAAGAGCTCCTCCATCACCATATTCACGACCATGCGAGCAACCGGCAACTCGAGCTCGCCACGAAGCGCGTCGATGAGCTCGATGGTTTCGTTGGTCGGCATGTCTTCGGGAATGGTCACGACGACGACGCCACTCTGTTTGGGGTCCTGAAACATCTTCCACGCGCGATCGGCGTCTCTTCGCAAGAGGCCGGGCGGAACAACGTCCCGGATGATTTTGGGAACGCGGAGCATGTCGAGCCCATGCCCCGTCGCAGGAGCGTCGAAGAGCACGATATCGAAGCGTGGAGAGCCATCCGGCAACTGCTCGACGGAATGGTACCAAGCCTTTCCGAGCATCGCCCACTCGTAGAGACCGGGCACTCCCTTGAAGAAACCGCGGGTGTATCGGTTCTCGAAGACCGCCTTGTACGCGACGCGGCTCTTGAGCATCATCTCGCCGTACTCGCGCATCGCCACGTCAGCGAGGATCTTGACGGCGAAGATCCCGGGCCGAACTTCTTGGATGTGATCGGCCAGGGGCTTCACGCCCAGCATGGTCGAGAGCCGCTCCTTTGCATCGCATGAGGTGACAAGGACACGCTTGCCGCGACGGGCAAGCGCCAGCGCCATCGCGGCAGTGGTCGTTGTCTTGCCGACGCCGCCCTTGCCTGTGATGAACACGAACCGTCTGTCGTCCAGCGGGGTCATGGAAAACGAACTCCTAGGTCGGGCCGCGTGTTAGCACAGCTAACCGTTCCCTGGGCCCGACTACGGCCCTCGCAGGCGGAAACCCGCGAAACCGCAGCGCCACTCCCCGAGAAGCGGCCGCCACCGGGCGGACAACCGCCCGTCATGATGGCTTTTTTCACGGCGGGGCGGACAATACTGCGGCAAAGTAGCGAGGCCGATGAAGCTCGCCATACTCCAGATGAACCCGACAGTCGGCGCCGTGCGGCCCAACGCGGACGCTCTGCTAGCAGCGGCCCGGAGAGCGCACGCAAATGGCGCCTCGCTTGCCGTAGCCCCCGAACTCTGTCTCGTCGGCTACCCGCCGAGGGATCTGCTCGATCGCCCGGCCCTCGTCCGCGCGGTCGCCCGGGAGACGGCCCGGGTCGTTTCTGAGGCGCCGTCCGATCTGACCCTCGTTTTTGGCACGTTGGGGAGCGTGGGCGGGGACCACCCCACGGCTCTCACCGGCAACGAACGCTTCGGGAACCTGCTCGGCAATGACGCCGTGGTCGCCCGCGGTGGCAGCGAGATCGCGCGAGCCAGAAAGCAGCTGCTCCCCACGTACGACGTCTTCGACGAGGCGCGCCACTTCGCGCCCGGACGCTCAACCACGACGGTTGATACCGGCTTCGGCCGGATCGCGATCACGATTTGCGAGGACGCCTGGGCGAAGGCAACGACGCCGGGCAGTCGCTACACCGCCGACCCGCTACGTGACCTGAACGCAACCAACTGCGACCTCATCGTCAATCTCTCAGCCAGCCCTTTCACGACCGCTAAGCTTCGACGACGGCAAGATGTATTCTCGGACACCGCGCGTGCCCACGGCTTGCCCCTTGCGTTGGCCAACCAAGTGGGCGGCAACGACGAATTGATCTTCGACGGACAGAGCGGCGTGTGGGGGCCCGATGGTTCGCTCTGGGCGCGGGCGCCAGTCTTCGAGGAGCACGTGTTGATGGCGGACCTCCGCCCTGGCGGTACCATCGCGGCGCTGCCGGAGACGGATGAGGGCGCCGCCTACGCCGCGCTCGTGCTCGGCGTTCGCGACTACGCGCGCAAATGCGGTTTCCAGAAGGCCGTACTTGGATTGAGCGGAGGCATCGACTCGGCGCTCGTCGCGACGATAGCCGCCGATGCTCTCGGGCCCGACAACGTCCTCGGCGTGGCGATGCCAACACGCTACTCGTCGCAAGGTTCGCTCGACGACGCAGCCGCGCTCGCGACAAATCTGGGCGTTCGATTTCAAGTGGTCGACATCGACGACATCTTCGCCTCCTATCTTGCGCGCTTAACGGCACCGCTCGACGAAGCAGCCGCCGCACCGGAAAACGAAACGACATTCGAGAACCTCCAGGCGCGCATCCGAGCGGCAACCGTGATGGCATTCTCGAATAGAACGGGCGCGCTGCTTCTCACGACGGGCAACAAGAGCGAGATCGCGGTTGGCTACTGCACGCTCTACGGCGACATGGCAGGCGGACTGGCCGTGATCAGCGACCTGCCAAAGACGTCCGTCTATCGCATCTCGGAGTGGGTCAATCGGGATGCGGGCCGCGCGCGCATCCCAGTGAGCAGCATTACCAAACCGCCCTCAGCCGAGCTCAAGCCGGATCAGAAAGACGCCGACTCGCTGCCTGATTACAACGTCCTCGACCGCATCCTGGAGCTGCATGTCGAAGAAGGCCTGCCGGCCGAAGAGATCATCCGTGAAGGCCGGCAAGAAGGACTCGATGACGCAACGGTTCGCAGGGTGATTCACATGGTCGCCGTCAACGAATACAAACGACGCCAAGCGCCACCCGGACTCATCGTGACAAAAAAAGCATTTGGGCCCGGACGCCGAATGCCGTTGGCCAAAGGTTTCATCGAGACATGACCCAGTACAAAATCCTCAACTCGACATCACGCTGGCCGCTCATTCTCGCCGGCGCTGCACTCATCGCGCTTGGATGCAGCAAGAAGACCGAGACGGCCGAGACCACCGAGACCGCCGAGACCACCGAGACCGCCGAGCGAAGCGACGCCGCTGCAGCCAGCGGGGGCGGCGCCGCTGTCAAGACGGCCACCCCGGGCAAGTCCTATCCGACTCGTGGAGGCCCGGTGCTGGCGGCTGTGGCCGGGAAGGGCGTCGGACCCATCATGCTGGGGGCAAACACCGGCACCATCGAGCGCTTGATGACGGAAAGCTGCAACGAGAAGACGGAGTCTCTTTGCAAGTTCTACTACCGCGCCCTGGAGTTCGAACTCGAGGACGGGGTGGCGACGCAAATTCGTGTCCACCGCGTCGGCCGGCGCGCGGGAACGAGCCCAGGCGGAACACCGATCGCCTACGGCGTTTTCAATGGCGCGATCCCGCCTGACGCCCAGCTCGGAATGTTCCGCGCTGCGGTCGAAGAATCGATCGGAAAGCCGACCTCAGA
>PVBE012292929.1_pt1 | contig 16304 bp, 17 predicted proteins | sample 1631181 | NCBI WGS metagenome assembly PVBE01 (sample SAMN08397723, study PRJNA350692) | Marine metagenome, whole genome shotgun sequencing project. | isolation source: water | place: Pacific Ocean | collected 2012-04
TTGTAGTTGCCTGATTCCCAGCCCATCCAGCCTACTTTAATACTTTAAGGATTGGAGGGCTGGGAATCAGGCAACTACAAACGCGGGTCGACACCCCTAATCTATTAGCTCTAGTCTATGACAATATTTTTTAAAAGGACTTTAGGGAACTTCTAAGAGCAGTGCAAGCAGGTCAGTTTTTTTTCTTCAACAAAGGTTCCAAATATTGGAACACTGTTTGCGCTACGATAGTGTAACCTGGTGCCAGTGGATGAATGCCGTCGGGCTGAGTGAATTCTCTCAGTCCGGCGACACCTTCCAGAAAAAAAGGAAGCAGTGCCAACTGATGCTTTTCCGCCAGGCGGGTATAAATTTTCTCGAAGCCAACGGTATACTCCTCGCCGTAATTCGGCGGTATCTTCATTCCTGCCAATAATATTTTTGCTCCGCCTTCTGTACACACATTAATTATCCGCTCCAGGTTAGACTCCATTTCCTCAAGTGAAAGTCCACGCAAACCATCATTCGCCCCCAACTCCAGGATCACAATTTTCGGATTGTGTTTCATCAGCCAGTTGATACGGCGAACTCCTCCTGCCGTGGTGTCACCGGTCACGCCTCCATTGATCACCTTATGAGGATATCCGCTCCGGCTGATAATACCCTGAAGTTTTGACGGATAATTCTGGGTATCGGACACGCCAAAGCCTGCGGTGAGACTGTCGCCAAAAGTAAGGATCACCGGAGAGACCCCTTCTCCCCAGGCAAAGGAAAGTGGGTTAAACAAAAACACCATCCAGAAAAGGAACGGTATAATGAAATGAAGTTTTTTGCGGGTAGGTGCGACATAACGTATATTCATAAGCCTGCATCAAACATGAACAACAAAGGAACTCTATCTTGATTCAAATAAGCGGACTGAACAAATCTCTTTATGGCGGTGGACATCGGGTCGACATACTCAACGATATCAACCTCACCATTCCAAGCGGACAATTGGTCGCCATCACCGGCGCTTCGGGAAGTGGCAAAACAACTCTCCTCAGCCTGATGGCTGGACTGGACGCTCCCACTGATGGAACCATTTTAATCGACAACCAGAATATCACGAAATTCAACGAAGATGAACTGGCAGAACTACGCGGCCAACGTTTCGGATTCATCTTTCAAAATTTTCACCTCATACCCACATTGACCGCGCTGGAAAACGTTGTCCTTTCCGCAGAACTCAACGGCTCCAATGAATCACAAAAGAAATCCGCCGAGCTCCTCGACGTGGTGGGACTCAAAGAACGCTTTCATCACTACCCGGCCCAGCTTTCCGGCGGGGAACAACAGCGACTGTGTCTTGCCCGCGCTTTTGTGAATGAACCGGATATCGTTCTGGCCGATGAACCCACTGGCAACCTCGACTCCAAAAACAGCAAACATATCCTCGGCCTGATGATTGACTTGCATCAGAAAAAGAAGGCTACCGTCGTGCTTGTCACTCATGAATCGGATATCGCCGAAAAAGCTGAACGCACCCTGGTCATGGGTGATGGAAAAATAATTGAAGATTCCATGCCCATCCTACAATGAAGACAGGATATCTCACAGCCTCGCAATTGTTCTCACTGGCTCTGGCAGAGTCAAGAGGCGCATGGCGTCGGTTCCTGTTTTTCATCCTATGCATCGCTGTTGGCGTTGGCGCAATAATGACGGTTAAAAGTTTCTCCAACCTCATCAACACCGCCATCCAGGGAGAATCCAAGGGACTGCTTGCCGCCGACCTCGAAATCAAAGGGAGCTGGGAGCAAAATCAGGAAGATATAAAAATCCAGAAAAATGTTTTACCTCCCGGGACTCAGTTCCTGTCTATCAAGGAACTGCACGCGATGGCCCAGTTCCCGCAACCTGATGGAACCAAAGCATCGTTGCTGGTGGAATTAAAATCCGTCCCCTCCAAAGCGCCGTTTTACCCCATGTACGGAAGCATTGAGTTGAATCCGCCACACCCGCTCAGTGAAATGCTGTCCGATCATGGAGCGGTGGTTGACCCCTCGTTTCTATTACGCACCAACCTTAAAACAGGCGATTCATTTCAACTGGGAAAAACCCGAGTCCGTATCAACGCAACTGTCATCAAGGAACCCGACCGCATCACCCGGGCTTTTAGTATTGGCCCCCGAGTCTTCGTCTCTCACCCCACACTCAAGGAAGCCGACCTTGTCCAGACAGGAAGCCGTATCAAATACCGAACGTTAATCCAATTACCAGACACATTCGAATTGGAAAAAGCTCTGGCCCTTCTCGAACGCGGACTCACTGACAAAACGGTGAAACTTCGCACGTATAAGGATATGGAATCATCGATCAACAAATCGATTGAACGCATGGGGCAATATCTTGGAGCAGTGGGGGTCATCGCCCTACTCATGGGTGGCATAGGTGTCGCGGTGATTGTTCGCACCTTCATGGCACAAAAGCTGGATACTATTGCCATACTGAATTGCCTTGGGGCTCCTTCGCGCACCATTGTAAAAGTATATTTCCTGCAAGCCCTGTTACTCGGATTGTCTGGCAGTGTTGTCGGGGTAACTCTTGGCTACGGACTCCAGTTTTTATTACCTGCCAAACTTTCAGGACTAATCAACCTCAACCTTGAACCTGAATTTTACTGGGTACCTGCTCTACATTCGCTGGCTTTAGGAATGATCACCGCTCTCTTGTTTTGTTTATGGCCGCTACTTCGTGCCGTAAAAACAAAACCACTGCGTTTGTTTCGCCGCAACTTCGAGGAAGAAGAACTGTCAGCCGGAACGGTGTGGGATCGAAGAACCGTTGGCCTGCTCTCTTTCCTTGTGATGACCGGGGTCGTCATCTGGCAGGCAGGGTCTATCAGGCACGGTCTGGTATTTGTCCTTGCCTTAGTAATTTCAGCCCTGCTCCTGGCGGGTTTGGCGGCCCTTTTGATCAAAGGCCTGCAAAAGCTTCCCCCTTCCAAACAGATGATGCGTCGTTACGGACTTGCCAATTTACATCGCCCCAACAACCAGACACGTTCCATCATTACCTGCCTCGGCATGGGAATCATGCTGGTCTTAACAGTCCGGCTGGTGCAAATGGATATGATCACCATGCTCAAGGAAAATACGGAGATCAATCCGCCCAACTATTTTTTTATCGACATTCAAACGGATCAAACCGAGACGTTCATCAAAACTCTGGACCGTGTCGTTCCGGGAGCCGAGATGACTCTGACCCCGCTGGTACGCTCAAAGTTTTATGACATTGATGGGCGACTTGCCAAAAACTGGCAGTACAAAAACCAGCGTAAAGAAGAATGGTTCATCAACCGCGACTTTGTAACCACTCACATGGATGGAGGTGAACTGCCGAAGGATAATGTAATCGTTCAGGGAACTTGGTGGAAAAAAGACAACGCTTCCATTCCGCAAATTTCCCTTGAAGAAGACGCGGCCAGGCGATTCGGCGCGAAAATTGGTTCTCAACTCACGATGGACATTCAGGGAATCAAAGTCACCGCACCTGTGACAAGTATTCGCAAGGTCAACTGGCGTAATATGCGGACCAATTTTTACATGATCTTTTCAACCGGAGCCTTAAAAGGAGCGCCCGTCACCTATGTCTCCACCGTCCACGTTCCCGAAACCAAGGAATTGGAACTTCAACACGCCATGGTTAACGCGTTACCCAACATCACTGCCCTGTCGACCCGCGACATAGTAGACACCATTGAGAGCGTGGTTGAAAAACTGAAAACCCTTGTTGATTTTATGTCGGGCTTCACGATCATAGCCGGACTCATCATTCTTTCCGGTTCCATCGCTTCGACCAAGTACCGACGGCTGAAAGAATCAGCCGTGCTCAAAATCCTGGGAGCAAAGCGGAATAAAGTAGCGGGAATTCTAGGTGTCGAGTACGCAACGGTCGGCGTATTGGCAGGCGTGGTCGGAGTGAGCTTGTCTTCAGGCTTATCCTGGGCGGTAATGGAATACCTTGTCAAAGCACCCTGGCACCCCAGACCCGAAGTGATGCTGTGGACGCTGGTACTTTCCATCGCCCTGACTACCCTTACCGGAGTCATTTCGAGCCTGGACGTATTGAAGAACAAACCTTTGAAAACACTACGCCAAGTAGATGGCTGAGTGGTTACTCTCCACTAACTAAGGGATAACCAAGGCCTCGAGGCATACAAACTTCTGAATAGTCACTCAAAAAGTGGGACTATATTCTCACAAATAAAACAAGGGGCTGACCAATGAAGGCCAACCCCTTGCTATGAATGGCGGGGCCGACGAGACTCGAACTCGCGACCTCCGGCGTGACAGGCCGGCATTCTAACCAACTGAACTACGACCCCGCATTTGGGTTTAAAGCTTAGGTGTACCAACGCGCCCAAAAAACTTTATTCTCTTCGTATCTCATAACAAACAACGTTAAAACCGTTGGATTGCCGAATCGAACCGATGGTAGGCGGAACAGGGCTCGAACCTGTGACCCCCGGCTTGTAAGGCCGGTGCTCTCCCAGCTGAGCTACCCGCCCGTTATCGATTCCTCTAATAAATCGGACCCGGACACGAAGGAAGGTTGGAGTATATAAACGGGCTATATGCATGTCAAGATTATTCATGCCTTTTGTCCTCAAACTGACCTAAAAGGTTTGTTTTTATATGATTGACACTAAAATGGACTGGCGATAAGATGATCCTTCAAGGGGTTGACTGTGTACCCCCCCCCTCTTCAAAACCTTCGCCTGAAACCAAAGTGACCTCATGATAAAACAATTTTTTGATGATTTGATGGGCTATTTTTCCGCCGATCTGGCTATGGACCTCGGAACAGCCAACACCTTGATTTACATCAAGGAAAAAGGCCTTGTTCTAAACGAACCCTCAGTCGTAGCCGTTAATTCCAATGGACAAGGCGTTGAAGCCGTTGGGATAGAAGCAAAACGCATGTTTGGCCGAACCCACGCAAAACTGGAAACTATCCGGCCTATGAAAGATGGAGTCATCGCGGACTTTGATATCACCAGTCGCATGATCACCCATTTCATCAAAAAAACTCTCAAGCAACACCGGTTCATAAAACCCCGCATCGTGCTTAGCGTCCCCACTTGTATCACCCAGGTAGAAAAAAAGGCGGTGATCGACTCTGCACTTATGGCAGGCGTACGCGAGGTGCATCTGGTTGAAGAACCGATGGCCGCCGCTATTGGCGTCGGTATCCCTGTGCACAAGGCGGAAGGCAATATGGTGATTGATATTGGCGGCGGAACATCGGATGTAGCCGTTATCTCACTTTCGGCCATCGCCTATGGTGAGTCAGTCCGGCTTGGCGGGGATGAAATTGACGAAGCGATAGTCCGTTATATGCGGCTGAGCCACCATCTCAATATCGGTATATTCGAAGGCGAGCGGATCAAAGTAGAAGTAGGAAGCGCCTACCCCATTGCAAAAAAATTAACAACCGAAGTAAAAGGTTTGAACGTTCAAACAGGAGTCCCCACTTCCACTTTGGTCAACGATGAAGAAATTCGTGAAGCCATGAAAGAGCCTCTTTTAACGATCATCACAGTCATCATGCGCGCGTTGGAAAAAACCCCGCCCGAACTCTCGGCAGATATTCATTCCAATGGAATTTATCTTACCGGCGGCGGTGCCCTCATTCGCGGGTTGGATAAATTGATTGAAGAGCGGACCACCCTCAAAGTATACATTCCCAACGACCCGCTCCTGAGCATCGTCAACGGAGCCGGGGCGGTTCTCGACAATTACGAGGAAATGAAAAAGGTTTGTATCGGCTGATTTCCTCCGGTACAATGGCCTCCGGAATCCACCCAAACTTTTAGATTTACAGCGATCAGGCAATTGACTTATGAGCCATCGTATATCGGATTCATCATGTGCGGAGTGTGGATCAGAGGTCAAGTCTCTTCCAACAACTATAGAATTCCGCGGACAGGAAATTCATTTGTTTCACCCAGCGCTTTGCGTGCGTTGTCTGGAGAATATTTGTGAACGATATTCGACCCTTTGCGCAAATTGTGGTGAAGCGATTCCGCCCTATTCCCAAGTGGGAGTATTAAAGGGAAATGGTGGAGAAAATCAGTTTGTTCACATGACAACTTCCTGTCTCACCGTGGGAAGCGCGTTTCACGGCTACTGGGGCAAGGGTAAATTACACAATTTTATGGAAATAGAAGCATGCTAGAAATCCAATTCGTTAAGCAAAAAAGAACAGTCAAAGTAGAGGCAGGAGAAACAATACGAGAAGCTGCCATCCGGAATAAACTGAGTGTTTATCCCCACATCTTCAAAATTCTCAATTGCAGAGGGCGTGGACTCTGTCATTCCTGTGCCGTGGAGGTCGTCTCAGGAAATACCGAACCAAGAAATGAAGTTGAAGGCCAACAATTGGCCGGGAAACTGACCAAAAACCCAAAACTCAGGCTGGCCTGCCAGGTAAAGGTTTCGGACAATCTGGTTGTAAAAACCCACGTTTAAAAGGATCAACTGCAAGGATAGGTCTCAATTATGTCCTTAATCGAAGGACATATCCTGCAATCGGAACAAACGGGAAATAATCAGCGCAAATTCCACCTTTTACCTCCATTGCGAATGAGAGGTAAAATTATTGACAATTTATATTTAAAGCTAGAAAATATTAATGATTCCACTTTCGCAAGACCACTTGGGAGAAATACGATCGCACGCTTTGGATGAATATCCTGATGAGTGTTGCGGAATTGTTATCGGTTTTGCAGAGTCGCCAAAAGGTGATATTCTGTTCCAGTGTACCAACATTCAAAACAAGCTCCATAAATTGGACCCTGAAACTTATCCTAGAGATGCCAAGACAGCGTACAATATGGAGTCTATGGAAGTAGTTAAAATTTTTAGCCTGGCTGAATCTAAAGGAATGGTAATAAAGACCTTTTACCACTCGCACCCGGAGCACGATGCGTATTTTTCGGATGAGGATAAAAGAATGGCTTTATTGGATGGAGAACCAACGTACCCTGAAGCCAGTTACCTTGTAGTTTCGGTCTATAGTAAGGAAATAAAGGATGAAGCTTGGTTTGCTTGGGATTCTCAAACCAGATCGTTTGAAAAACAAAATCATTAATCATCGATAAGACCTTTTCACAAAGGTTTGAAAATTTGAAGGAGAGTTATCATGGCGCTGCTGATCAACGAAGATTGTGTTAACTGTGGCGTGTGCGAACCCGAATGCCCAAACGAAGCCATCACCGAGGGTGATGATATATACATAATTGACTGGGAAAAATGTACCGAATGTATCGGGTGGTATGAAGAAGCCCAATGCGTAGAGGTATGCCCAGTGGACTGCATTCCAAAAGATCCCGAACATGTAGAAACCAAGGAAGAACTTCTGGTAAAGAAAGAAGCTCTTGTTGATGGGAATGGATAACACGGTCGCATTAATCAACACAAAAACTCAAAGAGGCATGCCATGAGAGATGAAGTCGAGACAGTTCTGGAATCAATCCGCCCAATGCTAATTAAGGATGGTGGCAATGTGGAACTTGTGGATATCGATGACGGCATAGTAAAGGTGCGCCTTGTAGGAGCTTGCGTATCATGCACCAGCTCAACAATTACGCTTAAAATGGGAATCGAAAAAGCATTGAAAAAAGCAATCCCCATGGTCCGCTGTGTTGAATCGGTCGAATAACAACCGCTGAGTCAATTTTTCCGTTTATACAAATAACACCTTTCTAATCCGATGCCTCAATTTCCATTATCTCGTTTCGTTATAGCCTTGGTCCTGATGTTGGCGATCACTGCTTCCTTTTCCCAGGTTGAGGCTGTCGAAAGATCACATCTTGCTCAAGATTTCACCCTTAAAAACCTTGACGGCGAAGAAGTCAACCTCAGTCAGTTCCGTGGCAAATATCTGTTGATCAACTTCTGGGCCACGTGGTGCGGTCCGTGCAAAATTGAAATGCCCTCGCTAGAAACATTGTACCGCCGGTTTAAATCAGACAAGTTTGATATGATTGGAATCTCCAACGATATGTTCGGCGACCGGGTCGTGCGCCCGTATGTTAAAGCCAGCAAACTCACCTTTCCCATGCTACTCGACCAACGAATGATTGTAAGCCATCAATATGGCGTTGTCAGCCTACCCACCACGTTTCTGATTGACCCGCAAGGAAAGATCATCGGAGTCCTTCAAGGAGCAGAAGATTGGTCTGACCCCGGGACACTGTTGTACTTCGAGAATCTTCTTAAGAAAAGCTGATCCATCGCTCTGAGTAATGCACCAATGAAAAGAATTTTTAAATTTAATTTTATATTCGTGTGCATGGCAGCGCTCACCTTTATTACGAATGCAAATGCACAAAATGCCAGGGACAATCCGTTGGAAGGAGATATGGTACAAATTCCCGCGGGATCATTTATCTATGGCACCAATAAAAAGGATGACTCTGCGGGGGCGCTGTCACTCGGAGTGCCCAAACCCTGGTATGTCGACGAAGGACCGGAACAAAATGTCTTCCTGAAATCCTTTTACATCGACCGCTATGAAGTAACAAACCGACGCTACAAAGTATTCGTTGATGATGTGGGCTCTGTTTCTCCAACTGACTGGACAGGCAACGAGTACCCCGAGGGCAAGGGCGACTTTCCTACTGTGAATATTACATGGTACGACGCGGCCAACTTCTGCCAATGGGCAGAAAAAAAACTGCCCTCTGAAAAACAATGGGAAAAAGCCGCCCGGGGTGAAGCAGGTAATGTATATCCCTGGGGCAACGAGTTCCAAGTAGACTACGCAAATCTATCACCAAAATCCGGAAGCAGAAATTCTCTTGCCCCGGTAGGGTCTCATCCGAAAGGAGCCACATCGCTTGGCGTACACGATATGGTGGGAAATGCGTGGGAGTGGGTGGAGGATGATTACGCCCCCTACAAAGGGAGCACGTATCAAAGCAAGTTTTTCGGCGCGGACGTAAAAATACTGCGCGGACAATCCGCCAAGGACATCGGACATTTTCCAGGAGCCACCTATCTATCAGCCTTGGAAATGTTTTCCCGGAGTGGTTATCGGGAATTTGCCAATGCTGATCAACCTGGTCTGGATGTCGGCTTCCGTTGTGTCAGCAGTGAAATGCCAAAATCAATGAAACTTGCCAGAGCACCCACGGCAACTCAGTCGAGCGGACTAAACAATCCTTCTCTCGGAGGAACAAGTTCTACCACAGACTCCACTCCATTTTCCGCCAACTCCGAAAAGGCGTTGTCGAATCCATTCGAAGTGAAATCCAATCTACCGCAGTCGGGTATGTTGGTTTTAATATTTCTGGCATTCGCCGCCGGTGTATTCAGTTTTCTTTCACCGTGCACACTTCCTATTTTGCCTGCTTATTTTGCGATTACCGCACAGGCTGATCGTACGCGTATGGGTTTTATGTCGATCGCTTTTTTTCTTGGCCTGGCAACTTTATTTGTCGCTATGGGAGCCTCAGCAAGTTATTTTGGTGGGTTATTGCGTGAGTACATGTTCTCTCTGACACAAGCAGGAGGCATTATTGTTTTTATTTTTGGAATCATGACTCTGTTCGGGAAAGGATTTTCCGGGGCGGGTTTTCAAGGACGCCCCACATCTACTTTTTTTGGTTTCTTTCTTTTCGGTGCCACCTTCGCTTTGGGATGGACCCCATGCGTGGGACCGATCCTTTCCGGAATTCTCATTCTTGCCGCGTCTGATAAATCTGTCTTTCAAGGCATGACGCTTCTCTTCTTCTACGCCGTTGGTCTGGGCCTTCCATTGATTTTTATAGCCACGCTCTGCGGCAACTTACCTAAGAATGGATTATTCTGGAGAGTCTTACGAGGAAAGGGCTGGGATCTGAATTTAGCAGGACACACCATATCTCTGCATACCACAAATATTTTCAGCGGACTACTCTTGATCGTTCTGGGAATAGCTCTTGCTATGGGATACATCACCTACATCAACAGCCTTATTCCCATCGATATTCAAATCTGGTTCAGCGACATCGAGGAAAAGGTTCTTCATCTGTTCATGCCAAAATAGGTCTGCCTCTCGTGGTAGCGAGGCCCAACTAATAGCGAAATTATTCCCATCGCACAGGGTTGTAAATTGGTAAAAGAATTTGTTAGAATCGCGTCAGGATTGCAGGGCCCTCCATATCTCAGGATAATCTAATGAAAAACTCTTCCTATCTTCTTATTTTAGTTTTCGTATTTATTTCTGCGTGCACAGGCGTAGAATCTCAAACAAAAAAGAGCTTTAAGAACACAGAGAACACCATCGCCTTAAAGGACATAACTTCCCATGATTACGATCTGATGGGCGCTGGCTCACAACTGGAATCCGCCTTGGAAGATTTGATTTCCCAATCGATGTTTGTCATCACCCAGGAAAACCCAAAATATATTCTTAAGTATAAAATCATGGGTTACAAGGAAGGCAGTCGGGTAACACGATTCGCCACCTTTGGCATTTCAGAAGCGGCCCATGGCAGACTGGAAGTCAAAGCCGCGCTTTATGAACATGGCGATGTGGTGGGACAGTGGACCGTTGGCTCTTGGATAAAGGGAGGAGTTACTGGCGGCGATCCGGGATCACTGTTTCAGCAAGCCGCCACTGAAATCATGGATCACCTTCGCGGCGATTTCCACTAGCTCCTTCGACAAGCTCAGGACGGGAGTGTGGCGATAGCGAACCGCTAGCTTGCATCCTTCATCTACCCGCGATACCAACAGCTATTTGGCCCTGCGAGTCCTAGGGACCAAGTCTCTGTAAGGGCCTAAGGCCCTACAGATGCCATGCCGAGTAGACAACGAAAACCTATGAAGTTGAAATACGCAGTTGGTTCTACCTTGTTGCGATAATAAGTCGGGCTAAATTTAATCACAGTATGCGTTTGCGTGAGGCCTCCGCGAATAACTTTGAACCGGTTGCGGTCCGTTTCTGGAATCCCATCGTAGGCATACCAGTCTGAAGTCCACTCCCAAACGTTGTATCCCATCCCGTACACACCATACGGACTGACCCATTCCTCCCGCTGATCTACCGGCTCCGGAAGGAAGCCCGAGAATCCGTTATTGGGGTGTTCATAATAGTTTCTCCACGGCCACTTTCTTCCATCCGTTCCCCGCGCGGCTTTTTCCCACTCCGCTTCAGTAGGAAGGCGCCTGCCCTTCCAGTGACAATATTCCTGAGCCTGCACAAAAGTCACCATTGAAACAGGGAGCCGAGCCTTCTTGGGATGAAAATTGTAATCCGATTTAAAAACTTTGAATTGTTCGCGAGTCACTTCGAATCGTTCAATTAAAAATGCTTCCGTAGATACCTTCTGTCCCCTTTTGGTTTTGGGTTCATCAGGATGCCCCATGATGAACTCTCCTGCTGGAATATAAACCATATCCTCTGGAACCTTCACACCTTGAGGAACACGAACTTCTATCTGTTCCACTTCTTCTTTTCCGCAGGAAATACCAGAAACAATCAGGATTAAAACGATGAACAGGAAACGCCTCATGAGGGTCGTTTGTCGAAAGGATGAAAGACTTCGCCACCGTTTATCGGCAAAGGTTTCTTGTTAAAATCCAAAGGATGGTCGATGCCAGGCTGGATCGTGCCGTCCACCGAATAAGGTCCGTTGTTGGCCCAGTAATTACGCTTTCTAGAATCGGTGAACTCAATACTGGTGATGTATTTGACATTCTTGTATCCATATTTGAATGGCGCGATGAGCCTTAAAGGAAAGCCATGGTCCTTGCTCAACGGCTGTCCATTCATACGCATCACCATCAACACTCGCGGCCGAAGCAACTCTTCCAACGCATAACTTTCGTAATAAGAGTCTGCCGATTGAAAGTATACGTACTTCGCTTGGGGATCGGGCTTCACACGGTCTACCAACTCTTGAAAATGAAACCCTTCCCATTTCGCGGTGGCCGACCAACACTCGACACATTTCAGCCGCGACACCTGGGAAACAACCTTAAACCCAAACAAATCTTCATAACCCAAGGCAACCGGATTTGCCACCATCCCGCGAATGGAAAGACCCCAGTCGTTGGCATCAACTCCCATAAAGGGATTGGCACTACGAATGAAGAATCCGGGGCGATCCCGATTCTGAATGTACTCTTTAGGAATATTTTTATCGCGCCGATAGTCGGATAGACCAAATACTTTGGAGGGAAGAATCGTAGCGGTAGCAGACAGGGATAATAGACTTAAAAAAAACCGCCGATTAAGTTTTTGACCCAGGAGTTTCATAATCAAAGCTTGCGTCCGGCATTGGTTGCATGGGCTCGCCTACCAAAAGTCATGCTTTCGGCACAGGCGACATACCCCTCCGGGGCATGAAGCGCTGGTCAAATATCACAAGTTCAGCACGACACCAATGTTATCGCCCTGAGCCTCGTCTAAGACCCCTTTCAATGAAACCATGGAGTATTCGAAGGGCAACTTGTTTTATGCTTACCTGCAACCAAGCATTGATAGCTATTAACGGAGTCCCAGTACGTCCTGCATATCGTAAAGTCCGGGCGACTGGTTGACCAGCCATTGTGCCGCACGTATGGACCCTCTGGCAAATGTCTCACGACTTTGCGCGCGATGAAACAACTCCAGATTTTCTCCCATGCCTCCAAACAGCACTCGATGTTCGCCCACAATGTCTCCAGCGCGAACTGTATGCACGCCGATCTCTTTTGGCGTACGCTCGGTCATTCCTTTGCGTCCGTACACACCCACTTCATCTATATTGCGTTCGAGCGAATCAGCGATGATCTCTGAAAGACGAACCGCCGTACCGCTGGGAGCGTCTTTCTTAAACTTATGATGCGCCTCGACAATCTCGACATCATAAGCATCGCCTAGGATTTTTGCGACGTCCCCGGCGACCTTGAACAAAACATTAACGCCGATGCTCATGTTAGGCGCGAAAACGCACCGAATACTTTCGGCCGCATGACTGATCGATTTCTTTTGTTCAGCGGAAAAACCCGTCGTCCCTATCACCAAAGACTTTCCGTGTTTCACCGCCGCGTCCAAAGTATTAATAGTAGATTCGGGAGTTGTGAAATCGATGATCACGTCACAATCCGCTATTGCACCTTCAATACTTTCGACTATGGCAATCCCTTTTGTGCCTATGCCGGCAGTCTCGCCAACATCTTTCCCGATTGCAGGATGTCCCGCGTACTCAGACCCTCCCGCAATACTGACACCCTCGACGTCATCGATGCATGAAAGAATCGTTTTCCCCATGCGCCCTCCGGCGCCTATCACAACTATTTTAATCAATTCTTCATCCTCTGTCACTCGCCGCCACTGGCCGTGGGGGGCGATAACGAACCGTTAACTTGCATTTTTACTCTACCAGTGATACCGACCAGCTATTCTAACCCTGCTCCGAGCAGGCCTAGCAGAGACCATGTTTCTTCAGGACTTCTTTAACACTTTCGAGGTGTGAACTGGAAAGCGTGACCAGTGGCGCCCTGACTTCCTTTTCTATTTTACCCATAAGGTGAAGCGCGGCTTTGACTGGCACCGGGTTAGTGTCGATAAATAACACATCATTTATTTCCCTCATTTCATAATGAAGGGAACGCGCTTTTGCCATATCCCCATTGGCGGCGGCCTGACACATCGCGGCTACTTTTCCCGGCAGGATATTCGCGGACACGGAAATCACTCCTCTTCCACCAACTGAAAGGATGGGCCACAACAAAGGATCGTCTCCGGAAAGGACAGTAAAATCTTTTCCGCAAAGGTCGATGATCTCGCTGATCGCTTGGAGCGATCCTGATGCTTCCTTGACACCGACAATATTTTTTATTTTTGCCAAACGAACCACAGTTTCAGGGCACATATTGACCGAGGTCCGACTTGGAACATTGTAAAGGATAATTGGAAGGTCGGTATAAGCGGCAACGGTTGAAAAATGTTGGTACAGACCCTCCTGACTGGGCTTATTGTAATAAGGAGTTATCTGGAGCGACCCATCAGCTCCCGCCGCCTGAGCATGCTGGGTGAGCTTAATAGCTTCTTGAGTTGAGTTGGACCCCGTCCCCGCAAGCACGGGCACTTTACCTTTACAAGCTTCAACCGCAATACGTATAACCTGATCGTGTTCTTCATGGCTCAACGTAGCCGACTCGCCCGTGGTACCACAGGGAACAATCCCATTGGCCCCGCCTGAAATCTGGTACTCGATCAAAGCCCGTAAGGCCGTTTCGTCCACCTTTCCGTTTTTAAACGGTGTGACAATCGCAACAAAGGCTCCTTCAAACATCTCTAATTCTCCAGTATTTACCCTGTTCAATCAGCATAATAAAAATGCGGCGCGTAACGCGACATTTATAATTTTATTAAATCACTTACAACTCAACAACCGTTCCTTCAAAAACAATTTTAGCGGATCCTTCAAGAAAAATTTCCCCAAAGTCTCCGTCTCCATTGGTTTTCTCGAAACCAACCGTCAAGAATTCTCCCCCCTGAGTCTGAACACGAACAGGTGGTTTTACCAAGCCTGTCAGACTGGACAACAGTGCCGACGCGACGACTCCCGTACCGCAAGCGAGAGTTTCATCTTCCACTCCGCGCTCGTAAGTACGTACCCGAAGGTCGTTTTCCCCCTGCTTTTGCACGAAGCAAACATTCGTCCCCGCTGGTGAAAACTGCGAATGTATTCTAATGCCTCGCCCGATTCCGCGAATATCTTCGTTCGCTATATCGTCTGAATATACGATGGCATGCGGGACTCCAGTATTAAGGCTATCTACCTTGAATGCCTTTCCATTCACATCTATTTCCAGATTCCTCTGCAAATCTTCCGGAGAAGTCATTTTAATACGCACATGACTTCCTTTCACCTCTGCCGTGATAATTCCGGCTGTGGTTTCAAAAGACATTTTTTTGGGAGCAATTTTTCTCTCATAGGCATATCGGGCAACACAACGCCCGCCATTTCCACACATCTCGGCGGAACTGCCATCTGCATTATAAAAATCCCATTTGAAATCCGCATTATCCGAATTTTCGATAAAAATCACGCCATCAGCGCCCACGGAAAGCTTGGGAACACAAATTTTACTTACAAAGTCGCGTTTCGCAGAATTTTCCATCACCGGTTCGCGATTATCTATGACGACAAAATCGTTGCCACTACCGCTCATTTTTGTGAAGGCAATGCTCATTATTATTTTTCCTGCTAATTATGACTATTTATTATAAGATGCCTTTGAAACCCCTTTGGTTTCAAACACCATCCTGTTTTACCGGCTGGAACGCTTTAAGGGTTGAGGCAAAACTCTGAGGACCAGCAAATTTTAGCACACCCCTTTATCTCTATCAAGGAAACCTCTAATCACATGAATCAAAAGCAGAAAAGGTCTTTAGGTAGAGATCGGTGGGGGAATAGAAAGTACTTGTGAGATATGACTACTAATGATTATGAACATAAGGAAATAATATTCTTTACACTACACGGACTCCGTAACGTTCTCTTACTACACTTATCGTTCTTGATTGATAACTATCGCTACTCCGACAAAGGCAAAGCTCACTCCGATCATCCATCGTTTGTTCATAATTTCCTCCAAGGTAAAAAAAGTTGCACCCTGTGTATTGCGGACATATATTAGTCAGTGTTGTACATAAGGGGCCGCCGAAGGTTAAGCATGGCCCGCTTCCGTAGGCTTGGAAGTCGGTTTAACGTGACCGTTACCTCAGGGTGGCGGCGGATAGCAGGGGTTTACTGTTAGTTCTCCATTCACCTAGCAGGAGTGTTTATGGAAGCTCAATACAGCCTAGAAGTGAGTAAAACGATTCCCTAAATCCGCATCTAATTGCGGAAGCCCGCCGGAGGTAATGGCAGGCTCCTCAGAAAACGCGCTTGGACAATTCTCCTCCGTCCCCGGCGCGTTTTTTTTGTTTGTCAGATTGACCATCTTTGTTAAGAAATATCCACTGCACCTGAAAGCTCAAGCTTCAACCTGTCACCATATCCCAATTCTGCAAAGGCATTCTTGGCACTAAACATTGGTGAAAACGCGTTCAGCAGTACTCCAATTGCAAGAACGGCAAGGATAATTTTCAGGGATTTTCCCAGCTTTACTTCATGTTGAATGACTCGTTTGTTCATAATCGCCTCCTTTAGGTTATAGATGACCCGACCCCCGAATAGTAGTCCAAATGTTAAACTTATAAGAACTATTTGGTAAAGGGGGAGCTATGGGTAGGAAACGATTCAGCCCGGAGCAAATCATTGTAAAGCTTCGAGAAGCAGAGATTTTGAATCTAAA
>PVBE010214082.1_pt1 | contig 16303 bp, 11 predicted proteins | sample 1631181 | NCBI WGS metagenome assembly PVBE01 (sample SAMN08397723, study PRJNA350692) | Marine metagenome, whole genome shotgun sequencing project. | isolation source: water | place: Pacific Ocean | collected 2012-04
CCACAGATCTACTGTAGCTTCTTACACCAGCAGCTTCAACCCTTCCTACCGTTTCTCGTGGGCTGCGGTTTATTCAATGTTATGCGACGCTGCCCAGAAGAGTCCTTCTAACTTGCCCAAGCTCTCCATATCGAACTCACAAACCCCACGATCCGTCAGCCCGCTGAGTATGCCTGTGTAAATACGATACCCCGGGCCACCGCATTTCTTGAAGATGCGCTGAAACTTCTTAATCTTGTCCACCACTGCCACTGCTTCGCCAGATTCTGGAAGAATTCGTTTAGCTGGACAGTTAACCCTACCCGACCTCCCCTCACACCCGTATAACCCATATGTATAACGGCATGTGCCAAAAGATGGGTTGAATATAGCACCGCGAGTGGTTTCTTGCCAACACCGACTATGGGGCGAGGAGGTGCCTTCGGGAAGATATTGATAGTACACAAGACGCCGCCATATTGCCAGAGCCTATGGAGAGCAAGTTGGTAGACCACCCACCTCATCCTAGCGCCTGGCGCAGACCCCGGATGAATTCCCGAGCGGCGGCGTAACCGCCGTCCTCCCGGATAATCTGAATTAAGCGGCTGCCCACGATAACCCCGTCCGCCACCGCCGCCACCCTTACCGCCTGCTCCGGTGTGGAGATGCCGAAACCCACCGCCAGGGGTAGGGTAGCACTCTGCTTCACCCTGCCCACAAAGGACTCCAGTCCCGGGGGCAGCACCTGGCGGGCGCCGGTGACCCCGGTGAGTGACACCAGATATATGAAGCCGCGGGAGCGCCGGGCCACGGCCTGCATGCGCTCCGTGGAGCTGTTGGGGGAAAGGAGGTACACCAGGTCCACGCCGTGTCGCTTCCCGACCGCCTCCAGTTCCGCCCCTTCCTCTGGCGGGAGGTCGGGGATGATGAGGCCGTCCACCCCGGCGCCAGACGCTTCCCGGCAGAACCTCTCCAAGTCGTAGCTGAGCACCGGGTTATAGTAGGTCATGAACACCAGGGGCAAGGATACTTTCTCCCGTAGCCGGGCGACCACCTCTAGGCAGCGGGCGGGGGTGGTGTCCTGTTCTAGGGCCTGAAAGCTGGCCTCCTGAATAGTAGCGCCGTCAGCAAGAGGGTCGGAGAAGGGGATCCCCAGCTCCACCATATCGGCCCCCCACTCCTCCAAGCGGGGCACTAACTCCAGGGCCGTCTCCCGCCTGGGGTAGCCCATCGTCAAGTAAGGAATGAGGGCCTTGCGGCGTCCGAAAGCGTCAGGGATGCGGCTCACATATCTCCCTTCACACACTCACCCCTCTGCCCTCTCTCCCTCAAGGGAGAGAGGGCAGAAAAGAGAGCGTCTGGGGAACACCCCTTTCCGCTGAGCCCACGACGAAGCCCAGACCCTTGACAGAAGGGGGCTCTCCCTCTGAAATCCCAACGATGGGGTAGCCCGTAGTATAATGAGCGGACTCAACGCTTGGGCCTCCCCTGTGCGTATACAACCGATAGCCTGCTGATGTCAGTAACGATCATGGTCTCAGGTGCTCCACTACGATGCCGATGTCTTTATCTCCCCGCCCGGAGAGGTTCACCAGCACCAGCCCCTCTTTGGGCAGGTCATGGGCCACAAAGAGCGCATGGAAGATAGCGTGAGAAGGCTCAAGGGCAGGCAGGATGCCCTCCAGCCGGGAGAGGAGTTGAAAGCCTTCTAAGGCACCAGCATCGTCCACCGCCACATATTTTACACGCCCCGTGTCCCTGAGGAAGCTGTGCTCCGGCCCCACACCGGGGTAGTCCAGCCCCGGGGCTATGCTGTGGGTCGGATCTATTTGCCCATGGGCGTCCTGCAGCAGATAGGAGCGGGTGCCGTGGAGCACCCCCGGCCTCCCCTTGACCAAGGTGGCCGAGTGCGTATCGGCACCCAGTCCCTTCCCCGCCGCCTCCACCCCGATGAGCGACACCGGGTCATCCAAGAAGGGATAGAAAATGCCCATTGCGTTGCTGCCACCGCCCACGCAGGCCACGATGCGGTCTGGCAGGCGTCCGTAGGTGCTCATCAACTGCTCCCGGGCCTCGCGGCCTATTACGGCCTGGAAGTCCCGCACCAGGGTAGGGTAAGGGTGGGGGCCTACGACCGACCCCAGCAGGTAATAGGTGTGATCCACATGGGTCACCCAGTCACGCAGGGCCTCGCTTATGGCCTCCTTGAGGGTGGCGCTGCCGGCCTCCACTGAGCGCACCTCGGCACCCATGAGCTTCATGCGCTGCACATTGGGGGACTGCCGCTCTATGTCCACCGAGCCCATGAACACCACGCACTCTAAGTCCAACAGGGCGCAGGCGGCGGCGGTGGCCACACCGTGCTGCCCAGCCCCGGTCTCGGCCACCACCCGCCTTTTGCCCATGTTCCGGGCCAGCAACCCCTGGCCCAGGGCATTATTTATCTTGTGGGCACCGGTGTGGCAGAGGTCCTCCCGTTTGAGGAGAATCTGAGCGCCCCCACTGTGCTCCGATAAGCGACGGGCATGGTAGAGGGGGGTGGGGCGGCCTATGTAGTACCGGCCCAGGGCGTGAAACTCCTCCCAAAAACCAGCGTTGGTCTTGATTTCCTTGTAGGCCCGCTCCAACTCCTCTAGGGCCGGCATCAGGGTCTCGGGGACGAACCGCCCCCCGAAATCGCCGAAGTATCCCCGCTTGTTTCGTTTATCCAACTATCGCCTCGCCGCCAGGTCGCTTAGCGACCCCTTTCTTACCGCCTCACCCGCCCGATTATTATGCCGAGATGGCTCCACCCCCCAGGCCTCCGGGTCGCAAGGTGGGTAAAGGGCAGCCGTCACCGGCCTATCGCTCTCATCCTGGACTTCCTCTCACGCCAAGTTCGGAACCACTGTAAGTAGGCATCGTCACCGGTCTATAGCTTCGCCACAAAAGCTTCCCGGGCGGCACGGATGAAGGCTTGCACCTTCTGTGGGTCTTTCTTACCAGGCTCCGCCTCCACACCGCTGGAGGTATCCACCGCGTAGGGTGCCACCCTACTCACCGCATCCGCCACATTCTCTGGGTTGAGTCCTCCAGAAAGTATGATGCGGCCATGCTCTTTTGCTTTTAGGGCCAGTCCCCAGTCAAAGCCGGTGCCGGTGCCCCCGTAGCCTTTTTCGCTGTGGCCCTCCAACAGGAAAGCCGCCGCCTTGTATTCCGGGAGCCGCTCCAAGAAGGCTGCGTCCTTAACCGGGAAGCTCTTGATAGCCCAGGGATAGAGGGCCTGGCAGTATTCGGGGGGCTCCTGCCCGTGCAACTGTGCCAGGTGCAGGCCACAGAGGGACAGAGTATCCAATACCTCCTGGATGGTGGAGTCCACGAAGACGCCCACCTTGACGACCAAGGGGGGAAGGTGGTTGACAAAACCCCGCACCTGGTCCGGCGTGACCCTTCGGGGGCTGGGGGCGAAGACGAAGCCCAAGGCATCGGCCCCGGCCTCAGCCGCCACTTTGGCATCCTCAAGGCTGGTGAGGCCGCATATTTTGACCCTAATCTCTGTCAGCACTCTCACCCCCCCGAATAGTGCTTTGCCCTTCGGAGTCCGATGAGCAAAGCATCACCGAACCTGGTCCCGTTTCCCTCAAGAGAGAGGGGGTTAAAACCTTTTCGGGGGACACCTCCGAACCCCTAGGCAGAGGGCGTTGCCCCCTATACTCTGAGGGTTTCAACAGAGCCATTCTAACCAAGAGATGCCTCTCGAAGTAGCTCCTGCAGCCGAGACTCCGGGTCTGGGCTGGTCACCAGGGACTCGCCCACCAGGGCGGCATGCACCCCGGCCCCCCACATACGGGCCAGGTCGGCTGATGTCCGGATGCCACTCTCGCTAACCACGGTCACATCGGTGGGCACCAGGGGAAGCAGCCGGTAGGTGGTGTCCAAGTCTACGGTGAAGTCCTTAAGATTACGGTTGTTGATGCCCACCAACCGGGCACCGGCCCGAAGGGCAGCTTCCAATTCATCCTCCTGGTGGGTCTCCACCAGGGCCGCCATACCCACTGAGCCGGTCACCTCAATCAGATGCGCCAACTCCCCCGGTGCCAGGACGGCGACGATGAGGAGCACGGCATCAGCGCCCCACAGGCGTGCCTCAAATATCTGGCGCTCGCCCAGGATGAAGTCTTTACACAGCACGGGCAGCGCCACCGCACTCCGGGCCAGCACCAGGTCATCCGGACTGCCGCGGAAGAACTGAGGCTCGGTGAGCACGGAGAGGGCCGAGGCACCACCCCGCTCATACTGGTGTGCCACATCCCGGGGGTCAAGCTCTCTGCTGAGCCACCCTTTGCTGGGGGAGGCCCGCTTGATTTCGGCGATGACAGAAATAGAGGGCTGCCGCAGAGCCCCGATGAAGTCCCGCGGGGCCGGGGCGGACTCGCTGAGCATGGCAAGCTGGGCCACCGGTCGCTGGCAGCGGCGGCCATCAACTCGGCGGCGGGTGGCGTCTACTATTTCTTCAAGGAACAAGAACGACTTACCTCCACCAGCCTGGCCAGCGTTCTCCGTGCCTGGCCGGAGTCTATGGCCTCTGAGGCCAGTTTGAGCCCCGTAACAGGGTCTGCCACCCTGCCTGCAGCCAGGAAGAGCATGGCGGCGTTGAGGAGCACGGCATCCCGGCAGGGTCCTTTTTCTCCCCCCAGCACCCGTTCCGCTATGGCCACATTTTCCTCCACCGCGCCCCCCGCTAGGTCGGATAGCCGGGAGAGGGGAAGCCCCAGGGACTGTGGGGCAACCGTGTAGCTGATAATCTCGCCTTGCCTTAGCTCGGTGACATAGTTTACGCCCGTGGGGGATAGCTCATCCAGGCCATCGGCCCCATGCACAACCAGCGCCCGGCTGGAGCCCAGCAGACTGAGCACCTGGGCCAGCGTCTCCGTAAGGGGCCGGCTATATACCCCGAGGAGCTGCACCGAGGCCCCGGCGGGGTTAGTTAGGGGTCCCAGGATGTTGAACACGGTACGGATGCCCGTCTCCCTGCGGGGGGCAGCAGCGTATTTCATGGCGGGGTGCATGCGGGGGGCAAACATGAAGCCCAGACCCACCTCTGCAATGCACCTGGCCACCTCATCCGGTCCCAGGTCTATCTGCACCCCCAGGGCCTCCAGCAGGTCAGCGCTGCCGCACCGGCTGGAGACGGAGCGGTTGCCATGCTTGCCCACACGCAGTCCTCCGGCGGCGCCCACCACGGCTACGATGGTGGAGATGTTAAAGGTATTGGTACCATCGCCGCCCGTGCCACAGGTGTCCACCAGGTCGGAATAAGGCGCCTCCACCTTGATGGAGTTGGCCCGCATAGAGCGGGCGCAGCCGGCAATCTCTTCCGGTGTCTCACCCTTCATGCGCAGAGCGGTGATAAAGGAAGCTATCTGGATGGGGGTGGCATCGCCGAGCATAATCTCTTCCATCACCTCTTGGGCCTCCCCCTGGGTCAGGTCCTGGCAGTATACTACCCTAGTAATAGCCTCTCTTATCACGCCGCCTCCTAAAGCGAGCCGCTCTCCGCAATTTCTATGGCACGGGAGAGGGCCGCCGTCTTGTTGAGGGTCTCCTGCCACTCCTCCGCCGGTACGGAATCGGCCACTATCCCGCCTCCGGCCTGCAAATATACCGTATCCCCAGTTCTAACAATTGTGCGTATGGTTATGCATGTATCCATGTTGTCTCCAAAGCCGAAGTATCCCACCGCTCCCCCATAGGGACCCCTGCGGGTACCCTCTAACTCAGCTATAATCTCCATGGCTCGTATCTTAGGTGCGCCGCTGAGGGTTCCCGCTGGGAAGCAGGAGCGCAACAGAGAGTAGGCATCGTAGTCCGGCAGCAACTCCCCCGTTACCGTGGACTCGATGTGGATGACGTGGGAGTACTTTAGGATGTCCATGTAGCGCGACACCCGCACCGAACCGTGGCGGCACACCCGGCCCAGGTCATTGCGGCCCAGGTCAACAAGCATCACATGCTCCGCCCTCTCCTTAGGGTCGGCCAGTAGTTCTTGGGCCAAAGCCTGGTCCTCGGCCTCCCCTTGGCCTCGGCGGCGGGTACCGGCCAGGGGCCTGTACTCCGCCTGGCCCTCTTCCAGCCTTACCAGCATCTCCGGCGAGGAGCCGATAAGCTGAAAGTCGCCCATGTCCAAGTAGAACATATAAGGGGAAGGGTTGAGCATCCTTAGCGCCCGGTATATGGCTAGGGGAGGAGCAGCGGTGGTGCGGCGCAGCCGGTGAGAGATGACCGTCTGGAATATGTCTCCCGCACAGATGTAGTCTTTGGCCCGGGATACCGCCTCCTGGAAACTCTCCTTTGTGAAGTTAGAAGTCAAGAGAGGTGGTGCAGAGACGGGAAAGTCCATATAGCCATCACTGAGCGGGTGGCCCGGAGGCGCTTCCGGGGGAAGGTGGGTGGAGAGATCGGCCAGCACCTGGTCTATCCGGTCCACCGCCTGCTGGTAACCGTCCGGTGGGGCCAAGGATACCACCTTCATGGTATGGGTAACATGGTCAAATATGACCACAGTTTCCACCACCATGAAGGTGGCATCTGGCAGCTTTAGCTCATCGTGTTCCGGCACCGCAAGGCGCTCAAAAAAGCGCACCGAATCGTAGCTCAGAAAGCCCACCGCCCCACCGAAGAAGCGAGGCAGCCCTGGTGTGGGGGACACCTTGTATGCGGCAAGTTCCTGCTGCACCAAGTGCAAGGGGTCGGGGCCTCCGGGGGCCTTGAGTGTTATCCGCCTCTGGGTGCCGTCGGCTCGGCGCACCACCCCCACCTCCTCTTGGGCCTCTATCACCACCACAGGCCGGGTGCCTATGAAGGAGTAGCGGCCCACTTTTTCCCCCTGCTCAACGCTCTCCAGGATGAAGGAAGGGGCGGAGCGGGCCATCTTCATATAGACAGATACCGGGGTATCCAGGTCTGCCCGCCTCTCCCGGTAAACAGGCACATGGCTGCCGTCCCCGGTGCCGCGGCGGAATGTCTCTATGTCCGGTATATACATGGCAGCCTCCAAAAACAAAAAACCCCACCCAACGAGGGGCGGGGTATCCCGCGGTGCCACCCTAATTTATCGCTCTGGGGCACGCCCCCCAACGTAGCAGGGAGGATTGCCCTGGACTATGATAACGGTGCCCTTCCGGCAAAGCCTACTTGGGGGTTACCCGTTCGGTCTGCGGCTCCCCGGCCCATTCAGCCGTGGCGCTGGCACCGGGCTCTCACCTAACCCCGGCTCTCTGGAACCCCGCTCTAAGGCCTACTAATCCGGTTCACAGCCTTTAGCTATATTCAATTGGGTGAAATTATAGGGCGCATAAAGGGGATTGTCAAACAGACCGTGCAGAGGTCTTTGAGAAACATCTTCTTTCCCATCCACCCACCCACGGATTATCTCCGGAGGGCTTCGCCCCCATCCCCTCCGAGGTGCGAGACAATTACGATGTAGTGGGGCTGCTCACAGCGCAGCCCCTGGAGCTATCGGGCAATGGTCGATAGTTTAAGCCCCGCAGCTGTACCTAATCCCTTCATTCTTTATAAATTACAGGCATTTGTCCCTTCCAGTCAGACCACTTAGTAGAATCAACGGTGAGCTTTACCATGAAATGCGCCACATTAATTCGGCTGTATTTTCCTGCACTGAAAATGGAGCGATAGGGGGAGGCATGCACAGTATAAGGGCTAACCATATTATCCTCAGTCAGATTATCGGGACGTACAGTGGCCCATTCAATATGTGAATGGTTTTGCCCAATCATGGTTCTTAGATAATTTACCGCTTTCTCATTATCGGAATGATGGGGTATCAAAAGACGCAGCAAAGCAATCGCACATGATTGGGCAATTGATTTTTTCTCTTATAAATCATAATTTCGACATCCTACACTACTCATTAATACCAATTTGACCGTTTCTTAGGAATTGTTACTTTGAACAGCTTAGCACAAGCGATGGATGGAGTCAGTAACAAGTCGTATAGGGTTTCCAAATATTCCGTAACAATCCATAGCATGCCCCAAGCAGGAAGCGATGGCATCACAGTTCTCAAAATGCTGCACTACATCCGCATAACTCATATCCAGAACGGTGGAATTGATAATAGATATATTCTCGTGATTCCTGATATCCTGAGGGAGTTTTTCAGTTGTGCGTACAATTCAATAACTACATGTCCATCGTGCAGCATTTGCTTGACAAGTCGTTTTCCCGCTCCGCCAGTTGCACCAACAATCAGGAGTTTCACCTTAGTGCAAAATGCCCGAAGTTGCCTTGTGATTCACCCAATCCTCACAATAAGGAGTGGCTAGTAAACGGCCCTCAAGTTCGGCGGCTACGCGTGACGGAGGGCCTCCACGGGGTGGAGGCGAGCGGCGCGGGTGGCGGGGTAGACCCCGAAGAAAAGCCCCACCCCCACCGATACCGCCAGCGCCAACAGCACAATGTCCGGCGAGACCACCGTGACCAGCGTCCCTCCCCGTATATTGATCCCGTTCAGCAGCCAAGCCAGGCCCCAGCCAGCACCCACCCCCAGTGCGCCACCAAACAGAGTCAGCATCATAGACTCCATCAGGAACTGGAGAATCAGATCCTGGCGTCTGGCACCAACAGCTTTGCGGATGCCTATTTCCCGGGTGCGCTCCGTGACGGACACCAACATGATGTTCATCACCCCTATGCCACCTACCAGCAGTGAAATGCCTGCAATTGCCCCCAGCACGATGGTAAAGACCCCCGTTATCTGGTTCATGGTCTCCAGAATATCCTCCTGGCTAGTGATAACGAAGTCGTCCTCGCCCACAACACGGTGCTCTTGGCGAAGGATATCGGCCACTGATTCCTTGACCAGGTCATGATCAACCTCATCTACAACCTGTACATAGATTGTCTGAATACGGGGGCTGCCCGCTTGGCCCCTCTGTGACTGTAGCCGGTATATGGCTGTGTTGATAGGCACTATCATTACATCGTCTTGGAAGCCCCCAAATCCACCCCCCATGGTCTCCAGCACCCCGATCACGCGGAAAGGCCGGCGCCCCAAGCGTACAGTCTGCCCCACGGGTGAGGTATCCGGAAACAGCGTGACAGCCACATTGCTGCCCAACACCGCCACCAGTGACCGCGCCCGCTCATGGGCCTCGGAGATGAACTCCCCCTGGGCTAGGGTCAGGTTGCGCACACCCTCATATTCCAGGGTGGTACCCACCACCGGTACAGCACTGTTCTGACTGCCAGCGACCACTTGTTGGAATGTCGTTACTTGGGGAGCCACCGCTACAACCCCGGGGGTATCTACCAACGCCCCGGCATCGTCCAGGGTAAGCGCGGAGCCGTCACCCACCGCCGAGCGCACCGCCCCCCCCTGCTGCCGCCCCGCCCCCGCTTGAATAAAGAGCAAGTTGCTGCCCAGGGACTGTATGTTGTCCGTCACCTGCTGCTGCGCCCCCTGGCCCACCGACATCAGGGAGATTACCGCCGTAATACCGATAACTATGCCCAAGACGGTGAGTGTAGTGCGCAGCTTATGGGACAACACCGCCGCCAGCGACATCAGAAAGGTGTCAAAGAGCCTCATGTTCCACTCCCGGGCAAGAGCATCAGCCCTAACAGTTTAGGCATCAGCGTGCTGACCATGGCCTGCCCCCTCCACCAAAGCCACCACTCCGGGGGTTAATAACGGCGGATTCCGGCAGCAGCACCTCGTCCCCCTCCTGCACACCGGAGGTTATCTCTGTATTTCGGCCATCGCTCAGCCCCACTTCCACGGCCTGGGGCCGGGCTATGTCTTGCAACCCCTCGTCCAGCGCACGCTGCTGTGCGGGAGTGAGGTTGAAGTCCAGAGACGCCAGGAATCTCTCCACCGCCGCCTGTCGCTCCTCCTCCACCTCCCCGGTTACCAGAGCCACCACCTGGATACCCTGGACCGAGCGCACCGCCTGGCCGGGTACTATCAGGACATTCCGCCTCATCTCAACTACGATTTCCACGGAGGCGGACATCCCTTCCCGAGGCTGCACATCCGTCCCACCCTCGCTCCCAGGTGAGCGTGGACGTGCCTCAGATCCCTCTCCACCAGGAGTAAACCCTCGAGGTCGAGCTGCAACCTCCCCCGTGACAACGCTTATCACCACGGGATAGCCCACCACACCCTGTTGCACTTGGGCAACAGGGGAGATGGATTTTACCTGCCCACGAAGCGTTGTTTCAGGGATGGCATCCATCGTGATGACGGCCGGCTGGCCCACCCTGATACTGGCAACATCAACCTCGTCTACAGTGGCAGAGACCTCCACCACCGATGGGTCTACCAACACCACCGCCGGTGCCCCGGCAGCCACCCTGTCCCCCACCTCAGCCTGCACCTCGGCCACCACTCCAGTGAAGGGGGATAGCAGGCGAGCCGCTGCCAAGTCGGCATCAGCCTCTTTTAAGGAAAAGCGTGCCTGGGAGACCTGCAACTCCTTAACAGCCAGTTCATCCGCATCCGGCCCGGCTTTCATGTCAGCCAGCAAGGTAGTGGCGACCAGCAGGGTATCCTCTGCCCTATCCGATGCGTTTTGGGCCGCCTGCAGCGATTTGCCTGCCTGGAGCCCTGCCAGCTCCACCCCCTGCCCCACCTCCAACTGAGTGAGGCTGGCCTGCGCCTGCCGCAGAGTATCCCCAGATCTATCTGCGGAGCTCCAGGCCGTCTGCAGGGACTTGTCCGCCTGAAGTATGGCCAACTCTAGGCTTCTCTCGGCTTTGGCAACATCGCCATCATCCGGGGTCATATCTGTCAAATGCACGCGGGCCTGCCGCAAAGTCTCCTCGGCCTTGGCAAATGCGTTCCGAGCCGTCCATAAAGACTTGTCCGCCTGAAGTGTGGCCAAGTCTAACTTCTCTTTGATCTTCATCAGGTCCTCATAGGCGTCTTCAAGGGGTTTGGGAAACTCGCTGACCCAGCGGAAATAGGTCCTGAGTTCTAACAGTAACTCTTCGTCGCTCAGCTCCTCGCCCAGGTAGTTCAACATGACCTTCCGGTAGCCGTCAAATTCCAGGTCCATGGCCTCTTGGGCGTCCGATACGCTGCGCTCACCCGTGGTATGTACTATGGCCACATTCTGCTTAGCCGGCTCCAGAGAGCGCTCCGCCTCAGCCACGGCCTCCATAGCAGTAGCGATATCTTCCTCGGAATAAGCGGACACCGCCTTGTCCAGAGCTTCCCGGGCATCTGCCACACCCTTATTACCGCTGGCCTTCACCACCTCCACATCCTGCTGGGCTAACTCAAAGGCCCGCTGGGCATCGGTCACGGCGGCCTGTGCCCTGCTAAGAGCTTCACGAGCCTCGGCCACATTCTTCTCTCCGGTGGCGCTCACTATAGGCAAGTCCAATAGGGCTAGTGCAGTAGACCTCAGGGCCTCCGCCACTGCGGCCTCCTGCCGGGCGATGTCCTCCTCCGAGTATGGCTCCTTCACTTTATTGAGGGCCAGTGCGGCGTTCTTGAGACCCACTTGGGCCTGGAGAACCGCCTGCTGTAAAGGCCCCTCGTCCAGCTGTGCCAGAACCTGCCCCTGTGATACTCGGTCCCCCACCTCCACCCCCGCCTCGTCGAGGATACCGGCAGTGGGGAAAGAGAGATTGACTTGCTGCGGAATAGAGATGGAGCCGAAAGCGGCGGCGGTGATTACCAGATTCCCCTGTTGGACAACAACCGTTTGGCCCACCCACTCCTCTTCCGGTGGGGAGATGAAACGCCGGTACACCCCGTAACCGCCCACCAAAAGGGCAGACACCACCAGTAAAAGGAGCGCCCACCTGATTCTTGTCATAACTACCTTTCCAGACGACTGCAGTAATTATAACGCAATGGCCTCCAAAAAAGTTAGTCACTGAGGAGTTGCTCTTCATTGAGGGGCCTACGTTACCGGACGACAGAGGTAGGGGTGGGTGAGCATTGAATACATGCCACCCCTACCCCGGCCTGGGGAAAAACCATCAATCGGCTGTGGGGATGTACGCGAAAAGAATTGGGGGACAGCACCATATCGCAGCGCTTCTCGGGTATGTACGATTGAAGTTGACAGCAGCCCAAGGTTAGACCTGATTACAGTCCCTATCCGAGGCAACAACCCTCTACAGAATATATGTGTACTGCGGCCGGACAGGGCGGCAATCTTAATTTAGACCTAGGCCGGGTCAGCTGTAAGTGTAGCCTGCCGCCGCCACCGACATCGGATTTGACCCAGCCGGCCTTGTAGAAAACGGATTGTGCCGAGGGCCACGCCCATGCGGGCGTATGCGACGGGTTATACTACCCGTCTAGCGGCTGGCCCACGGTCCCTCCATTTATGTGGAGCACTGTGGACTCTTCCAAATAGGGAGAAGCAACCTGAGAGCGGTCCGCCGTAGTTAGCAACCACTGATCATAAGGGGCCAGGGATGCCAATAGCTGTTCGCTCCTCAGGCCATCCAACTCGGACAGGACATCGTCTAATAGTAGCACGGGTGGCTGGCCCCGCTCCTTGCGCAGGAAACCGGCCTCAGCCAGCCGCAAAGATAAGGCTACCGTGCGTTGCTGGCCTCGAGAGCCGTAGATACCTGCATCCATGCTATTTACCATGAAACGCAGGTCATCCCGGTGTGGGCCGCTTAGGGTCATGCCCAAGGCCATGTCCCGCCCCCGGCCCTCTGTAAGGGCCCTGGCGAAGGATTCAGGCGAAGGGTCAGAAGGATTGGGGCGATAGTCCATCTCCAAGGCCTCCTCGCCATGGGTAAGCCCGTCGTGGATTCCTTGGGCCAGCCCGTTCAGGGCCTGTACCAAGGCCAGGCGGTGCTGGCGAATGTACCCCCCCTCGGTTACCATCTTGTGATCCCAAAACTCAAGCTCATCAGTAGCGGCCCGCCCTAAGGCTGCCATCTTCAGCAGACCGTTGCGCTGTGTCAACACCCGCTGGTACCGCTGCAAACTTCCAAGGTAGTGGGCGCTGAGCTGGCAACTGGTAACATCCAAATAGCGCCGGCGTAGCGCCGGGGCGCCGCTTACCAGGCCGATGTCTTCTGCGGAGAACATCACCCCCGCCAGCACACCCACAACTTCAGCGGCACGGCGGGGTACGCCGTTCACTCTGATGCGCTTGGAGACCGCCTCACCCGCCGTCCTTCGTAGCAACACCTCAATCTCCACACCGCCCGCTTCGCCCTGAGCACTGCCCACTACCCGCGCCCAGGGCCTTTCCCCTTCCTCTCCCAAACGGATAAGCTCCCGCTCCACCCCAGCCCGGTGAGAGCGCATGATGGAAAGCAAATAGGCCGCCTCCATCAAGTTGCTCTTTCCTTGGGCGTTGTCCCCCACCAGAACCACCCCACCCCTGGGCAGAGACAGCTCCAAGGAGGAATAGTTACGGAAATCAGTAAGGCTGAGATGGGTAATTAATATGGGCGGCCTCCCCCGCAATTCTACCATAAAGCCCCTCGGGGCCCACCAGTTGTTGTAGGCTGTCCGAGGCGGGCACTCACGAAGTTATTCATTGACGGGGATTGCAAAGCGGCTTTGCCGCTTTGACGTGGGTGTGGTCCGATGATGCTTCGCTCATCGGACTCTCCGAAAGAGTCCGGTCCGTCGGAGAGGCGGCAACCCTGTTCATCCCGGGGGAACTGGGGGGCTTCGCTCCCCAAGATAATCTAACTGGGCGGGGAGGTAGTAGAAATAATGCCCGCTAAACGACCTTTCTCACTGCGCTTGACAGGGCAACCGGTTTCATACTTTCATACATGGTAGAGCAAGACCTGCATACTACAGCGCAGCCGGAGGTGAAGATTGATTGTTGACATGCATGCCCACTGGTGGACCAAGGACTACCCAGCGCGGGGTTTTTACGACGCATTCATCAAGACCGGTGTCGCATTACATTATCGGGTAGACCGGAGGAGCGGGTGAGGCAGCGGGTGGAACGGCTTATGGACCCCGATGGCGAGCAGCTTATAACCTCTCTGGACAAGGCAGGCATAGACCAATGTGTGATAAGCATGATTGACTTCGGCCTCACCAGGGGTATCGGAGACGGCAGCCTCTCTCTGGAGGCGCAACACGAGATGCATACCGGGCTTGCGGAGAAGTTCCCCGGTCGCATTATACTCTTTATGGGCATTGACCCCAGAAGGCCCAATGCCGTGGGGCTCCTGGAGAGGTGTGCCAAGGAGTGGGGCATGAAGGGAGCTAAGTTCCACCCCGGCTCCGGTTATTTCCCCAATGACCGCGAGCTATACCCCTTTTATGCTAAGGCCCAGGAGTTTGGGATACCGCTCTTGTTCCACACCGGTCCGGAGATGTACCCCCTCTACAGTAAGTACAGCACCCCCTTGCATCTGGACCAAGTGGCGGTGGACTTTCCCGAGCTGCCGGTGATAGCGGCCCACTGCGGCGATTGCTACTGGGAGGAGGCAGCACGGCTGGCCGCAGGCAAATCTAACATGTACCTTGACATAGCCGGGTGGCAGCAAAGGGCCAGGAGGCGCCCGGTGGAGGAGTTCTACGGCCCGCTGCGTACCGTGCTGAACATAGTCGGGCCGCAAAAAGTACTGTGGGGCACCGACTGGCCTGCCCTGGACAACTACATGAGCCAGGCTGAATGGATAGGCTGCTTCCAAGACCCTCCCGATGCTGCGAAGGAGGCAGGTATAGAGTTCTCTCAGACGGAGATTGACAACATGCTGGGGGGCAATGCGGCCAGACTGCTCAGCCTAGGGAAATAGATTAATCCCGGCCTGTAACCTCTGCTGGTAACCACAGAAAACCATCTGGGGAAAGGACAGTGTTTAATGAATAACCTCGCACACTTGTCGACAGGCAACACCCCGCCGAATACCGTGGTGGCGAGCGATATCGGCCCCCCGCAGGGGGCCTCACAGGAGGGAGCCGTGCGCACCTTCTGTATCGGTGTGGGCCGCGGTGGGCACGGCACATGAGTCCGGAGCTTTGTAGCGATATTGGAGGTTGAAGCGGCTTTCTCCACGGAACAGGTGGGCCTGGCCTGGTACATATTGCCGGTATCGGTGCTTTTCCCAACCGCCGCTCTGACCACGGGGATAAGCGGCGCCCTTTTTTCAGCCCTTTCTTCCTGCTGGTGGTGGGGCTTGCACCGGCCCAGGCCATCGGCGCCGGACTCTTGACAGAGTTGGCGAGTACCGGCTTCGCCACCACCAACTATCTGCGGCAAAAGGTGGTGGACTTCAGGACCGCCCGCCTACTGCTGCTGGCTGCCGTGCCGGTAATAGTGGCCTGCTCCTTCATCTCTCATCTGGTAGAACCCGGGCTGCCGGAGATTACGACCACCCAACTCGTAGCGCGGTGCCACCTGACGCCTCTCAACGCCGTGGCCACCTCCATCTTCGTCCTAGCGGTGAAGCGTTCTTGCCGGTGCCGCCACCCATGCCCTGCAAGCCCAGCCTGCCTGGCATGTGGTGGCGCTGTCCGTCTCCTGCGTGGTGGTGGGTGCCCAAACCGGCCCGAGAATCGGACACCGGCTTACCACCCGCGCTATGGAGTGTATCCTGGCCAGCCTGTTTGCCGCCTAGAGCCTGGCGGTGGTAGCGTTACACCTACTGGGGTAAGGCCCCGGTTTTGGAGACCAAGTTAATGACGGAATTACCAAAGCTGCGAAGTTGCCGTGTCTATCTGGGCCCAACGGGGACAATCAGATTGAGGTCACAATCGAGAGCCATCCTCTTGTCTGGGGAGTTGGCCTCATAGAGATATTATTTGAAAGCCAGATACACAATTGCAGCGGCAGGAACTCGAAAGTGAACCCCTTGACAAAAGGAACGCTATCACTTATACATGATGGCAACGCAACAAGGAAGGTAGCTTGGGAGGATGGTATTCGCCAGAGAAGTAATGGGAGAAAATAATATAGCCCTGAGGGCAGAAGGCCTACATCTAAGCTTCGGGGGTGTTCAGGCCCTGAATGACATCGAAGTAGATGTGAACCCCGGGGAGATTCTGGCCATCATCGGGCCTAACGGAGCGGGCAAGACCGCCTTTCTCAACTCCATCAGCGGCTTTTACCGTCCACAGAGGGGGCGTATTTTTTTTCAAGGCCGCGATATCACCCGCTTGGCCACCCACAAGCGTGCCGAGTTGGGCCTGGCCCGCACCTTTCAGAACCTGGCTCTCTACACCGGCCTTTCTACTTTAGACAACCTGATGTCAGGCCGGCACTTCCGGATGAAAAAGGGCGTCCTTTTAGGGTCCCTGTTCTTCGGACCTGCACTGCGGGAAGAGGTGGCCCACCGCAGGGTGGTAGAAGATATCATAGATTTTCTAGAGATA
>PVBE011641741.1_pt1 | contig 16303 bp, 12 predicted proteins | sample 1631181 | NCBI WGS metagenome assembly PVBE01 (sample SAMN08397723, study PRJNA350692) | Marine metagenome, whole genome shotgun sequencing project. | isolation source: water | place: Pacific Ocean | collected 2012-04
CGTCGTAAGCTACGGTTGGCAAACTACTTCGCTGATTGTAGGCGGAGTGGTTGTGGTTGTAGTGGGGTTGATGCTCTTGAGAATCCATTGGTCGGTGAATGTGTTGTCGAAGCACTCTGAAGGGTTGTCCGAGGCCGCCGCGGTCGCCGAGGAACACTATATCGACGTGTTGTTGCGAATAGTGCGGTCTGTGGAGGCTCGCGACAAGTACTCTCTGGGCCACAGCGAGCGGGTAGGCAAGCTCGCTAAGGATATGGGCTGCCAGATGGGGCTTTCGGATCATGATGTCCGTCAACTTGAAATAGCCGGCGAACTGCACGATATCGGGATGGCGGCGATTCCAGAGCACATAGTAATCGGTAAGGCGAAAATGGGCCCGGCCAGCTTTCGCACTGTAAAAACTCACAGCCGCATCGGGTACGACGTGCTGAAACCGTTGCAGAGCATTTCAATGTCGCTTGATGCTGCGAGATATCATCACGAACGAATGAACGGTACGGGCTACCCTGAGGGTCTCGTTGGCGAAGATATTCCGTTTAGCGCCCGAGTAGTAGCTGTAGCGGATGCTTATGATGCGATGACGCACGATCGTCCCCAAAGGTTGGCGATGACGTCATTCGCCGCAGTCCAGGAGTTGCGCCGGTGTGCTCCGGCGGGGTACGACCCCGATTGTGTAAGGGCGCTGGCTGACTGCCTGAACCTGCCGGTTCTTCGAGATGCACTCTGCGGGACAACCTGAAGATCGGCCGGAACCCTATCCGAGCGGGGGCGTGGGGGACTGAGTGGGGGCGGTGAACTACTTGGGCTTGTCTTCTTTGTGGTTTTTGGCAAGCGATTTCACATGTCCGCCCTGTCCGTTTGGATCCGACTTTTTGATCGAGTCGTAGATTTCCTTGCGGTGTACGGGTATGTGCGGTGGGGCGCTTATTCCGAGACGGACTTTCTCTCCCCGAATATCGACGACTGTAATCTCGATATTATCGCCGATTATTATGCTTTGATCACGTTGTCTGGACAACACCAGCATCCGTTGGCTCCTTCCGTGGATTCACCAAGGCGCCTTCTCTGCAGTTTGCAGGATGGTCTTTCTCTATGCACAGCAATTCACTTCCGGGCATCGGCCCGTTGTGACGCTACCAACTGTGACAAGATTTAATATCGGACATTTCGCTATTAGAGCTAAATACGGTTTTTCGGGTTATGATCTATCGCCGGACCGCAAACCTTGCCAAACACGCTGTTTTCAGGTACTCTCGGCGTTATGAAAGACGAAGCGAATAATGTGAAAAATATTCTCAAACCTGAGGACATCAAGCCTCCAGCCGCCGTGGCCGAATGGGTTGGAGACTGCCGAACGGGGGTCTTAAGGCTCCTGGATCAGACCTTGCTGCCCGAGCAGACCGTTTACATCGACTGTAAAGACACCCCCGCAGTATGGGAGGCGATACGCAGATTGGCGGTTCGCGGAGCCCCGGCGATTGGCGTGGCGGCGGCTTACGGGATGGTGACCGCGGCGCAGAATGTCGGCGAAGACAATTTTCTAGACGATTTGGCGGCGCAGGGCCAATACCTGGTCTCGTCGCGACCGACTGCGGTCAATCTCGAATGGGCGGTCAATCGCATCATGGCTCTTGTCCGGGGCGCCGGACAGGCTGACCCGGCCGAAATACGCCGGATGATGCTCGAGGAAGCCCGGGCGATCCACGCCGAAGACCAGGCGATGTGCCTTGCGATCGGACTTGCCGCCGCGCCGCTGATCCGCAAGGTCGGCGGAGTTTTGACCCACTGCAACGCCGGAGCCCTGGCGACCGGGGGAATCGGCACCGCCACCGCCGGGATGTATGTAGCCCACGCCGCGGGACACGAGTTCACCGTATATTGCGACGAGACACGCCCGCTCCTGCAGGGCAGCAGACTCACCGCATGGGAGCTGAATCGCGCCGGGATCGACGCGGTGGTTATCACTGACAACATGTCCGCCCAGGTCATGCGCGAAGGTAAGGTCGCGATGGTCATCACCGGGGCCGATCGTATCGCCGCCAACGGAGACGCGGCCAACAAGATCGGAACTTACGGCGTGGCGATAGCGGCCAGGCATCACGGTATACCGTTTTACGTAGCCGCCCCGTACAGCACGTTTGATCTGGACCTGCCCTCTGGCGATTCGATTCCCATAGAACTGCGGGGTTCGGAAGAGATTACCGAAGGATTCGGTCGCCGCACCGCCCCGCATGACATCAAGACCTACAGCCCGGCGTTCGGCGTCACTCCCGCCGAACTGATAACGGCGATAATCACCGATCGCGGTGTGATAGATCCGGTCAACACTGAAAACGTTTCCAGGATTGTCGGACCCTGATCTGTTTTTTTGGGGTGTTTGCCGGTTGGGCGCGCCTAAGATGAAAGAAACTATTATTTAACCCAAAGGAGTTTTCGAATGTCGACAAATGATAATTTGCAGGCGGCGTTTGCCGGTGAGAGTCAGGCCAACCGCAGGTATCTGGCGTTCGCCAAGAAGGCCGACCAGGACGGCTTCGCCCAGGTAGCCAAGCTGTTCAGAGCTGCCGCCGACGCTGAAACAGTTCACGCTCACTCCCATCTTGGCAACCTTGGCGGAATCAACGAAACCGCCGCCAACCTCGAAGCCGCCGTCGCCGGAGAGGCCCACGAGTTCAAGAGCATGTACCCCGGATTTGTCGCCGAAGCCGAGGCCGAGGGAAACCAGGCCGCAACCACCGGCTTCAAGAACGCCATGGCGGTCGAAGAGATCCATCACGGTCTGTACCAGCAGGCTCTTGATGCGGTCAAAGGCGGACAGGACCTCGCATCGGCCACGGTATGGGTATGCCAGGTCTGCGGCAACACTGTTGTGGGCGACTGCCCCGACCAGTGCGGCGTGTGCGGCGTGTCGAAAGACAAGTTCGTCGAAATAAGCTGATTCGCAATTAAACGGGACACGGGGCATGGCGGCGGATAATGCGGGAATGTGGCGCTGCTCGGTATGCGGATACGTTCACCACGACTCGCCGGCGTAATGCTCGAAGACGGCAGGACGATACCCGTTGAGGCGTTCATCGAAGAGCTGTGCCGATAGCGTCAGGGCTTGGTTTCGCACTTTCCGGGCTTAACTTCCATCGAAACGCCGTCAGAGAACTTGACGGTTACGGTCCGTTGGGTCATGTTCCACGCGACATGCTTGCGTTTTCCGTTGTTCGTGAAGGTTATCGCGGTCGGGCAGTCGGCGTTCATCGTGCGATCGACCTGGCCCAGGACCTGGAGGTTTCCGATCCAGTGGTACGTGTTTGCTCTGGAGTGGAGGGGTGTCTTCTTCACTCCCGCGTCGAACCTGGCCATAGCCTTGTCGGCGTCGTGCAGGGCCTCGTACATCCAGAACGTATCATGCCAGTGTTTCCATTTGTAGCCTCCCCGGATGGACGCCATGTGCTTGAGGTTGCGTTGGACGTATTTCGGATATAGCCCCAGGTAAAGCGATCCGGACTGCATAGGCAGCATGATGATCCCGTGAATGTGCTCCGGCTCACCGCTGAACCATGTGCCGTAGTCGGCCTTTCCGCCCCACACTAACGCGGCGCACGACTGGGTGTATTTCTTCGGGAAGAATTTCTGCTCGACGTCGAACCAGTACGCGTTAATCGCCGCCAACTCAGTGGTGTACAGGTAGATTCCCAGGTCGCGGAGCTGGCGGTCTCCGGTGGCCTGGCCCCAGAGTATCACGCCGGTCCAGGCGTTCATTGCTTCTGATGACGACTCCTGGTTGTTCCCGTCGGCGAACTTCGCGTTGCCCGAGGCCCACGAGTGCCCGGCGTACGGGTCGAAGCATCTGAGCCGCGGGAACTTCGTGTCTTTGCGGTCGGCGCCGGCGATGTCGCGGATCAGCAGTTTCACCATGCCTCCCCATGCTGAGTCGGCGGCCCATGCCTTGTCCGTTCGTGCGATCTCCGCCGCCGCCCGAATGAAATAACCGTAGTGGAAATGGTGATCGTTGAGCGTGGCGGCCGACCCGTAACTGGGGCGTTGTCCGATCATGGCGCCCCACAGTTTGTCGTAATAGAAATAGTGGTCTTTCTTCGCCGATCCGCCGGGCGGGGTGAACCAGTTCTCCAGGCGCGACTTCAACTCCTTTCGCAGGGCCGCTGCGGTTTCGGCCTGGGCGAGCTGTTCGGCGATAGGTATCATACTTGCGATCTGGCCGAGCGTTTTACCGTCCCAGTACGTGTCGGGCGCCTTCTTAAACGGTCTGGAGGCGGCTTCGGTCAGATATCCCGCCAGGCGTTTGCGGTCATAGGCCCCGTTGTCGCCCAACGCAGGCAGCACGCCCGGGAAGCGCATCGAAGTTGTGAACCGGCTTCCAGATCCGAGTTTCATCGGCCCGCGCACCGAGGCGTATCCGATATCGAGCAGCTTGTGCTCAGTTGCGATCCACTGGTGCGGATAGAGGGCGAAAAGCGTGCCCTTGGCGCCGCCTTCGTATGTTTTGGTTTTGAAAGCGAACGTGGTTTCGACGCTGCTGTCGGCTGGGCGGTATCGCCAATCCACCGTCGTTCCGATCACGTGGCTGTGGGCGTATTGCTCGAATAGATTCAGTGTTCTGGGTTTGTTGTCGGGCAGAACCGCCAGAGAGAAATACGCCTTGTCGCCGTTGCTGTTCACGAACTTTCGCCCGTCCAGCCCGGTCCAGGTCGATCCCTTCGGGCCGAACAGTCCGTAATGGCGCCCTTTGGTTGTCACCGCCAGCGTGGGCGTATTGGCGCCGCCGGACCATATTTTCACATCTCCGCCGAAGGTGATCTTCGCGCCTCCGCCGGCGAATGTCGCGTAGACAAACGGGGAACCATGCCCGTAGCTCAGCCGCATTTTCCGATCGCCCTGGGCCATCAATACGCTCACGAACCAGTCGCTTGCCGCATCGACGCTGGCGTTTTTAAATTCGTTGCACGCCGAGTGCCCCAGCGTAAGTTCGTTCTGGAGGCCGGCCATTATGTGCTTGGCGACAACGTTAATGCTCGCCCCCGGATACGAGACCAGCAGCCCGTCCTTACCGGCCCGCATCGCCAAGGGGTGGGCGAAGTGGTTTGATGAATACTGCTCCCACGCCAGGGAACTCCACCAGTCGGTGGTCTGGATTTTGCCTTTGAGCGTGTCGGTTCGGTAGATTCGCCGCGGCGGGAGCTTCATGCCCTTGGGCGGATCGGTAGTGTAACCGCCTTTGCCCACGCGCACGCTCTGTGCCGATGCAGTTGCGACTCCGGTAAGTACTATCGCTGTCAACGTCGCAAGTAAAAAGGGTGTTCTACGCATGGTGTCGTCTATGGTTCTATGAGCGTGTTTGCGGGGGTGATCGGGACCAGCCGGCAGGCTGGATCTCACGAAGCGTCATTATGGCACGCAAACCCCTCAGCGCAAAGAAAGATCCGAAGATTCCCCCCCCGGATTGTTAGAGAAAGGGCGACTGGCTCGCTCGGAGCCCTGAAGGAAGCGAAGGACGCATTCGGGACAAGACTAGCGGGCCGGATCCATCGCCAGGAGAAGGATGTTGATACCGACCCGGGCGTAGTCGTTTTCGGACGGCTCGTTGATTCCTGTTGCATCGGATGGCGCGAAGCCGAAGCGTTTGATCCGCTGCGGCAGCTTGCGTCCCGGCCTGCACGAGGCCAGAAAGGCGTCCCATTTGTCGGCTTCGGCGGGCGTGAGGCTCTTTCGCCACAAACAGTACTCGACAAGATTTTGTCCGACGAGGATTACCCGCCCGAAGTGGGCCGTTTGGAATTCCGCGTTTTCCCTGCACCAGAGGGCATGGCATAACATCGGAAGATGCTCCGAATCGAGTAATCCGCTCCAAGTCACCAGTCCGTTCTTGGGCGTCCACTGTCCGCTGGTGTGCAGGGGCTGTGCGCCGGTGCGGAGGCGAAACGTCATTTTGTCTGATGGGTTGAGGCACTCCACCAGTTGCGACCGGCCGGTGAAGATCGCCTGCCAAATCATGGTTGCGCCCATGCGTCGATCCCTCTTACGCTGGTCTGCTGCATTCTGATCTTCCGGCGGCTTGGGCGACTGTCGCCAGGCCCTGGCGATCGTGCGAAGCTTTGGGTCCGGATCGTTCCAGTGTTCGATGGACGTCCGCGCCGCACTTGGATTATCCGCCGCTGCGGCAAACAGATCGTGGATCGCTTTGCTTTTTACGCCGACCTTCTCAGTCAGCATTCGCCTGACGATTGGCTTGACCATGTTCTCCGGTTGGTCGTCGTTGAGAGCACGGTACAGTGCGGGCAGATCCGAGGCGCGGACGTATTTTCGCTCGATAAGATACGCAAGGACGCGGGCCGTGGCCTCCATCGCCACGGTTTGACCTGTCTTGTCGGTTGCGGAGCCCAACAGTCGCGGGGTGTTGCGGGAGACCCAGGCGATCAGCATCAGGTTCTTGGCGTCGTTGCGATACTCCTTGTCGAGGAATCGCAGAAGTCTGGGCAAGTCTCTGTCCTTTGGGAGTTGCGACTTGAGCCACTCTGACAGCCTGTCGGTCGCCTTGTCGACCTGACCGAACGCTTCCTGGAGTTTGCCGGCCTGGTCGTCGCAGCCCCGAATACGCTCCATGTAGAGATGACACGAGCCCAGATTCGTCTTGATGCGTGCGTAAAAGCCTGCGCCGCCAACATCATTTGGGGTCTTGCTGTTGAACTTCTTACCGAAGGCGACCGGTTTTGCCCGGGCATGCAGCGGCCCGCTCTTGTCGTGTTGCGGCGCCGGCGCGGGGGCGTCGTAGAGCTGCCCGATCCGGTCGATTTCCGTTCTTCTCCGCTCCGATGGCTCCCATTGCAGTTCGACGGCCTGTCCGTCTTCGCTTTCGATGTTGACGGTGAGCAGGCCCACTGGGTCGATGGTGATCTGGCGATAGATGTCCTTACCTGCTGGCTCGACCAGAACGTCGTACTCAAATCTTGCGCAACCCGATAGCAGGCACAAGAAAATGAGAGCTATCCAACGGTTGATTTTCATAAGCGGCTCTTTTTACATTTATTCGCCGTGCCGAGGATCATTCCGGTATGCCCCCCCAGGGAATTACCTCTCGCTGCTCTTGAGTTTTCGAGCGGTCTTCACGAGTTTTACGAACTCCTTGCGGTATCCTTCGGGGTCGTCGCCGATGGACGATTGGGCCAGTTCGACCACCGCGTCCATTGTGTACGAACCCTTGTATTTCGAGCCCCTCAAGATCATTCCGAACGATGCGACCGACGATGCGAACCGGAAGTCTTTGGAGCATTTGTCGATGCTGAGGCCGTCGTCGCGGACTACGATATCCATTCTCGTTGACTTATCGCCGTCGGGCTTCTTGTATCGCAGCTTAACGGTCATCATCTCGTCGCTTCCGGCGGCCGTCGGGGTGGCGTTCGTCGAGTACTTGAGTTTGTCCACGCTCGGGACGCCGATCTTCACACCGACTGGGACCACTTGGTACAGCGCAGTTACGGTGTGCCCGGCGCCGATGTCTCCGGCGTCCTTCTTGTCGTCGTTGAAGTCCTCCTTGCTGAGCATGCGGTTTTCGTATCCGATCAATCGATACGCCGCGACCTTTGCGGGGTTGAATTCGACCTGGATCTTCACATCCTTTGCGATGGTCACCAGCGTACCGCACATTTCACGTACGAGCACTTTTCTGGCTTCAGATTCGCTGTCGATGTAGGCGTAGTTACCGTTGCCCTTGTCGGCGAGCTTCTCCATGCGGGAGTCTTTGTAGTTGCCCATTCCGAATCCAAGCACGCTGAGGAACACGCCGCTGGAGGCCTTCTTTTCGATCAGATGGATCAGTTCGCTGTTGTTGGTTGTCCCGACGTTGAAATCGCCGTCAGTGGCGAGGATCACCCTGTTTGTACCGCCCTTGACGAAGTTTTCGACCGCTACGCGGTAGGCCAGTTGGATTCCCTCCCCGCCGTTTGTGCTTCCGCCGGCCTGCAGTTTGTCCAGAGCTGCGATGATCGTTTCCTTGTTGTCGCACGAGGTCGAATCGAGCACCAGGCCCGAGGCTCCGGCGTAAACAGCGATCGCCACCCGATCACCTTCGCCGAGCTGTTCGACCAGCATTCGTATCGCCGATTTCACCAGCGGGAGCTTGTGGGGCGAGCCCATCGAACCCGAGACGTCCAGCAGGAACACCAGGTTGCTGTTGGGGCGTTTGGTGGGGTCAAGCTGACGGCCCTTCAGTGCGATTCGCACGAGGCGATGTTTGGGCTCCCACGGACATGACGCCGCCTGTGCGTTCACCGCGAACGGATGGGGCGAACTGGATGACGGTTGATCGTAGGCGTAGGTGAAGTAGTTGATCATCTCCTCGATACGGACCGCCCCGGCCGGGGGGAGCTGGTTGTGGTTCAGGAATCGGCGGACATTGGCGTACGAAGCGGTGTCGACATCCGTAGAGAAAGTCGAAAGCGGATGGTTCGCCGCCAGTTTGAAGGCGTTGTCTACTATGTGGTCGTAGGTCTCGGTGTTGTGCTCCGGTTGGGAGTCCGGACCCTTAGTCACCGTCGCTTCAGTCGCGTAGTCCGCTGGTTTGCTCGGTTGTCTGCTATACGCCACGCTCGGTGCGCTGGCGCTCCGGTGGCTGTCCTGGGGTGCGTAGCATCCGAGAAAGACTACGGCCCCGATGCTCGCCAACACGATCAACAGCAGTGATGTTCTTGCGATTGTTTTCATTGTTGTATTCCTTTCACGGTTTGATGTTCGCCGGTCCATGTCTCCGGCGTGTTTTATGGTCCTGAAGTCGGGCGAGGTCAGCGTCCGGCCAGTGCCGCCGACATCGCCGCGATCGCGGTTACTGTAAATACTGTTACTCGTTTCATGCTGTTCTCCTCAAAAGCACATTGGGTTTCACCGGTCTATATCCCTGCCGTTTGGATTTGCGCAGAAGAAATCTTAATTGTCACGATTCGTTGTGTGTTGACGCGGGGCGTGGTTCTCGCTGACAATGTCGCCAGCGTGGAACAGACAGCTCAACAACTTATATCCCGAGCCCTGGCCGGCGAGGAAGCCGCCTGCAGGCAGTTGTACGATACTCATGCCGGCAGGGTGGCCGCTTACTTCCGCAGAAGCGGGTTCGCAGCTCCCTGACAGCCGACCTCACGCAGGAGACGTTCGTCAACGTTTTCGGATCGCTGGGACGGTACGATTCGGCCAGGGGCGTGTTTGGCGCCTGGTTGTCAGCGATAGCCCACAACGTGGCCCGCAAGTACTGGCGACGTAGAGCGGTGGAAAATACTTTCGATCCTGAGCTTGCTGATGCGATGTTCGCCATACCCGCCGAAGCGTCGAGCAGTCCTGAGCAGCGTGAGGAAAACGCCGCGGTGGCCGACTGCGTGTCACGGCTCGACCAGCAGTTGGGCGAGTTGGTCCGCATGAGATACGTTCGAGGCATGACCACACGCGGTATTGCCGCCGAGGTCCAAATGCCCGAATCAACCGTCAGAAGCCGCTTGAGTGAGGCTCTGGACGGCGTCGCCAGATGCCTGCAGGAAAAAGGGATAGTGCAATGAGCGACAGAAATTCGTTCGAATTCTGCGCAAAACGGCGTCTGGCGGATACAGGTATATAGCGATGAAAGATCAGAACGATACAACCCGCCGCGCCGAGGACCTGCTGAGGCAGTGGGGGGCGTCCCAGGCCGCCGAACAGGCCGCCGCTGAGCTGACGGCTCCTGTCGCGCCCCGACCGTCGCAGAAACTGACCGCCGCGCCGCCCAGCCGCGCCCGGGCGGGCGTTCTTCTGCGATGGGTTCCGGTGGGGCTGGCCGCCTCGCTGCTTCTGGCCGCCGGCGTGTTGTTCATGTCCACTGCTGCTGCGCCCCGGTATTCAATAGCGCCCGCCGCACCTGAGCCAGCCGGCGGTCCTGATTCACCGACGGCGGTCGCCCCGGCGAGCAAGCCGGCCGATCTGTCCGAAGAACTCGCCGCAGCGCGCAATGACGCCGCAGAGGCCCGCGACGCCCTGGCAAGGGAGTTGGCTCGGAACAAGGCCAGTGATCTGCAAATAAAGGAACTTGGCGACAAACTCAAACGGCAGGGCGATAAGTTCGCCGAGGACCAGGCCGAATGGAAGCTCCTGGAGACCAAGCTCACCTCGCTTATCAGCAAGGCCGAGCAATCGGCCCGCCAGGCCAGGGGTGAACTGCTGACGGTCAGAGAGGAGCTCGCCGCGGTCAAAGCCGCTGGCGTTAAGGCGCCTCAGGACCCGGCCGAACTCAAGAAACTCAAGGTTCGTCTGGCGGTGGCGGTTGAAGAACTCAGGCGCCAGAGGATCACCTTCCGCAACGCCAACAGTGACCGTGACAAAGCCAAACTTGCCCTTGCGGCGCTCAAGGCCAGCCAGCAGGCGACGCTCGACCAGGTGCGCCGGGTTTATCTCGCCGCGGCCGCTCCTGACAAAACGGGGCTGGCTGCGCTGCAGGAGGCGATCAAGAGCAGGGGCCTGCTCAGGCGTTGCGTCGCCCTTCAACGAAAGGCCCGAACTGACGACGAGAAGAAGCTGCTGGGGCGAGCTGAAATCGTGTTGACGCGACTGGGGCTGCTTGAGATTTCAAACTCAATTGCGGTCAACGCCTACATAACTCAGCTAGACAGGAGCAACCTGGTGGCCTCCCTCGATAAGGCGATGGGCGCCACGGCGACCGATGCCGCGGGCCAGGACTGGTTGTTCGAGACAAAACTGATACTCACAGGAGTCCAGCGTGTTATCTAGGATTCAGATATTTCTGGCGACCGTTTTGGTTCTCGCGTTCTTCGGCGGATGTTCCTCGCCGTTCGATAGTCGAGAAGAGCAGCCGTCCACTTCGAGGGTGCCTCGCAGCGTGGCGGGGGCTGAGAGCCTTTATCGCGAGGCCATCAAGCTGATCGATGGACTCGAATACGCCCCGGCTGCGATTAAGCTCCAACAGGCTTCGGACCAGTTCGACGTCGCCGGGGACGACGCCCATACCGCAGAATCAATGTTTTGGCTCGGTTTCTGCCGCGAAAAGCTCGGCCAGGACGATCCGGCCAGGCAAGCGTACGTCAATGTCATCCAGCGGTTCCCGGAGTCGAAATCCGCCAAATCCGCCCAACAGAGACTCGACACCATGAACCAACCGTAGTAAGCCGATGCGGGATGTTGGTCGAAAAGTCCGAAAATCTTGACCGGGGCCGGTACGTTCAATACTATGTGCAATTCGATGTACTCCCGCAGTCAGGACGCCGTTATGAAGATTCGCCCCTATAGATTTTCGCAGCTCCAATACGATGACTTCTGCATCGCCGGTTATAGTGTAGCCGGCGAGGAAACGGTCATAGTCGCGCCGGAATTCGATTGTGTTTTCGACATTGGAAAATGCCCGCGCGAAGCTCTTACCGTAAATCACGTTCTGCTGACCCACGGGCACGCCGATCACGTGGCGGGCATCACTTATTATTTCGCACAGCGGGATTTTCAGGGAATGCCGAACGGTAAGGCGCTGGTCCCGGCCAATCTGGTCCAGCCGCTTCAAGCCCTTATGCAGGCCTGGGGCCGCGTCGAAGGGCACGTGCCTCCGTGCGAGTTCATCGGAATGCGGGACGGCGAGGATTACCAGATCAGGCGCGACTTGCTCGTGCGGGCGTTCAATTCGCGACATATTCCCGGTTCGCTGGGGTATTCGATTATCGAAGTTCGCCGCAAGCTCAAGTCCGAGTTTGTGGGCCTCACAGGTCCGCAGATTGTCGAACTGAAGGACAAGGGCGTCGAGATCACAAACCGTATCGAGATACCTCACGTGGCGTATCTCGGCGATACGGGAGTGTCTGATTACGCCTCTCTGCCGCACGTGGCCAACGCCAAAGTTCTGCTGGTCGAATGCACGTTCTTCGACGACGAACACACAACCCGCGCCAAAGAAGGCCGCCACATACACATCCGCGATCTTCCCAAACTACTGGACGGAATGCAGAACGAGCACATCGTAATAGTGCACATCACCCGACGTACGAACATGTCCGAGGCCCGGAAACTGCTGAAGAAATCGCTGCCGAAAGACGTCGCCAAACGCGTGACGTTCCTGATGAGCCGCAAGTATATCGAAGACGATTGACCATACGACTGAAGGCAATAACCAACGACAACGGCCATCGCTCCCGTCTTCGCCTTCAGCTTCGTCGTGACAAGCCGCGATGTGTCCCCTTCGACTTCGCTCAGGGCAAGCAAGCGGCGCCAGGTCGCCGCACCCGCCTTCGGCAGGCAGGCTCCAAATTACGGCTACTACACAAAAAAGGGGACAGGCTACAATGGCCCTAAGTTAAGGGATTTTGTCGTGATGATACAGGAATAATAATAGGCCTTCCTCGCCGATGAGAGTGGTGGTAAACATTACTCAATAGGCAAGGAGGCCTATCATGTATCGTATCGTCAACCCGCATCGTGAGCACCAACAATTTCGGCGTTCGATCCAATTGGCCGCTATCGACAAACAACTTCCACAACGCGAGATCAACGACGTGTGTCGCCAGTTAGGTTACGCATGGCGGACCCGGCAGTTGCCCCCGGATGTGCTCGTACGTTCAATGGTCTATCGCCATCTCAACCCGGATCGCTCGATCGCCGCAGTGCTCGCGGACATGGCCGCGGTTAGCAAGCCTGGCAATACCGCGCCAAGCGATTCGGCGTGGTGTCAGGCCAGATCGCATCTGCCCGAGACTGTTCTTGTCGAACTCATTTTCCGCAAGGCCCGCGCATGCCGCAGGCGGTTCTCGCGTCAGCATCTCCGGTTCGGCCGGCCCGTCTTTATCGTGGACGGTTCGACGGTCTCAATGCCCGACGAACCCGAACTGGTCGAGGCTTTCGGATACGCCAACACCAAACACGGATTCAGCCGCTTTCCCGTCGCTCGGATCACCTTCATAGAACTGGCTGGATTGGAGATCATCTGGGACTACCGCCTCAGACACCATCGCTGCGACGAGGACAGACAGTTCCACGAGATGTGGGATGTGTTGCCTGATGGATGCATCTGCTTATTCGACAGGTGGTTCAGCTCATTTTACAACATCGCCAAGCTGCGACAGAGGCGTATCGGCGTTGTTACTCGTCTGCATCAGCGGAGGATCCCGCAGCGGTTGATTAACAGCGGCAGAGCGCTGGGTCCCAACGAATGGCTCGTGCCGTTTGAACTTGCCCCTCAGATTCGCCAACGCTATGACGATCCCACCTTGCCGCAGAAGCTCTGGGTGCGATTGATCCGCGTGCAGTTCATGCGCGGCGGCAAACGCAGAACAGTTTGGGTAGTTACAACACTGATCGATCCGGTGAAGTATCCGCGTCGTCAAATCGCTGAACTGTATCGCAGCCGCTGGGGGATTGAGCCCCGAATCGGCTCACTGAAAACTACGCTGCAAATGGATGTGCTGCGAAGCAAGAGTTCCGGGGCGATCCGACATGAGGTCGCAGCCACGATCCTTGGGCATAATCTGGTCTGGATGCTGATTCACGAAGCCGCCGAACAGACAGGCACGCCATCACAAACAATCAGCTTCGCCGGAGCGGTCAAAACGATACTGGCTTTCTCGACCGCCCTGGCCGCCGCCGACAAGTCAGAACGAGAAGATATGCGCCACGCGATGCTCGACCGCATTGCCTCCCAAAGGAACCATCATCCTCCCGGGAGAGTCGAACCACGCCTAGTCAAACGCGACCGACGCAGGTTCGGATCGTTGAAGATTTCACGTGCACAAGCACGCATAGATTGCTTAACTTAGGGCCATTGGGGACAGGCTACTTTATTCATATTCTAACTCCACATTGGGATGGCGAGGTCGTGTTCTGGCGCTTTATTGCCTGTGTTTACGGAGGGGTTTACTATGGTGACGAGAAAAGGGGACAGGCTACTTTATTTGAATTCTAACTCCATATTGGAATGGCGGGGTTGTGTTCTGGCGCTTTATTGCCTGCTTTTACGGAGGGGTTTACGATTGCGTTCCGGCAGTGCATTGGTCATTCCTTTATCATGAATTTGAGGAGTTTTTTTGCGCACAGGGGTAACCCTCATGAAACAACTGCCATATCGGGCAAGAAGATGAGTTATGAGAGTAACATCGATGATGCGGCCGTTGATAAGGCGGTCAAACAGGTACAGGCTGGCAAGACTGCGCCCTTCGAAGTGGTTGTGCGCTGGTATGAAAGGCCATTGCGTGCATGCGCCTCGGCGCCCCGGATGAGAGTATCGCCAGAGGCCGGACCCAAAGCTGCGATACGCGGGAAAACATTGACAATTGGCGGGCGTTTTGACATACTTACGACAAGCTGTCGTCAGGTCCGCCTGGGACCTGGACCACGGAAGTCGGTTCTGTCGCTGAAGACGTGTGCGGTTCGGTGCGGCGGATCGAAATCTGAGCGGGTAATTTCCTGTCGGATATCGGCTTGGCGTGTGAAATAGTGTGGATGAGGATTTAACCGAATCGGCCCGCCTGACGCAAAATGGCGGCCGAAATATGCGCAGAAGCGGTTTTACCGGAGATACGGATGTCACGTAATATTGGCTTGTTGATCGCCGCGCTGGCGATGTTGATCTGCCTGGGCTCCGGATGCACGCCGACGTGGTACGCCAACTGGGCCGATCGCGACGCCTACGGCGCCATTTCCGAGGGGCAGTCATCGGCTCTGGGCAAAGGTTACCGATTCGACATCGCGTACAATCCCGTCGACTGCGATCAGTACCTCAAGAAGGCCAAGGACGAGGCCGACAGCGAAATCGACGTGCTGCCGATCGCAGATGCACTGAAAGTGGCGTTCAAGAACAGCCGGGCCTTTCAGACCAGGAAAGAGGCGTTGTACGCCGCGGCGCTGTCGCTGGCGAATCTCTCGCGCGGCTGGGAGACGGTTTTGCCGGCCGGCGAGATCAATTCCACCGGCGAGATGATACGCACCAACAAGGGCGCCCCCGAAGGCGGGACCGACAGCACAAACAGGTACATTAACGGAGATGGAAACTATTCCCTTACCCGGCGCCTTGTCGGAGGAGGGCTCCTGACGCTCGGGGCGTCGATGAACTTTGCGACGAATTTCCTGGGACTTTCGGACTCCCAGGCCGGTTCGCTCATCGAAGGCGGATTCACCCAGCCGCTGTTGCGAGGGGCCTGGAGAGGGCTGGCGTTTGAAGATCAGCACCGCCGCGAGAGGAACTTCCTGATCGATATCTACGAGTTCGATCGATTCAGGCAGACCTTCGCCGTAGATATAATGGACAAGTACTACGCGATCCTGACGCTCAAGGACCAGCTCGAAAACAGCCGGACGAATATCAAACGCCTGCGAACGGCGTATCTCGTGACCCAGGCCATGGTCAAAGGCGGTCAATTGACCCGAGCCCAGGAAGACCAGGCCGAGCAGGATCTGCTCAACGCGCAGATCGGCATGGAGCGGAGAATCCTGGCGTACTCAAACGCACTGGACAACTTCAAGATCACCCTTGGGCTTCCGATCTCAAAGGACCTGAGGCTCGACTTTCCCGGCGCTCTGATAAGGCTGAACGAAGCGGGCCCGCAGACCCTGCCGTTTGCCGAAACTCTCGCCACGAGCACATCCATGGTGACCGACACGGCGTTGCTCCGGGCCAGGTCCGGCGCGAGGGACGCCGACAAGGACGTCGAGATCGCCGCCGACAACTTCAACCCTAATCTCGATCTGGAACTCAAGGCCTCGGCGCCGGGAACCGACAAGGCCCAGCCCGGGCGAATCCAAACGCACCATCACACGCGCAGCGCGAAGTTCGTGTTCAACTACAATCTCGATCAGACCGACAATCGCGACGCGTACCGCAACGCCATAATCGCCAAAGGCCAGTCGGCAAGAGGGCTCGCCCAGGCCGAGGACACCGCGACTCTTAACGTGCGAAATTCGTTCCGCTCGTTGACGCAGTCCAGGCGCAGCTTCAAACTCCAGGCAAAGAGCGTGGAGATCGCCAAACGAAGGACGGTGCTGATCGCCATCCAGCGGAAACAGGGCCAGGCCACAACCCGAGATGTGCTGGAGGCCGAAGACGCCCTGAACAACGCGCTGAACGGTCTGACAAGCTCGCTGGTCAACTACACCATGACAAGGCTCCATTTCCTGGCCAGTCTCGGCATGCTGAGCGTCGACGCCGGCGGAAAACTTTCCGAACGAAAGACGCCTTTCGGGTACGATAGGCTGCAGAAACGCTACGGCTATCTGAAGTCGGGCGGCGACAAGAAGGACAAGCCGTCGGCCGCGAAATCCAAGAAGGCTGAAGAAGCGAAACCGGATGGGGAAAAAGAAG
>PVBE011971465.1_pt1 | contig 16303 bp, 14 predicted proteins | sample 1631181 | NCBI WGS metagenome assembly PVBE01 (sample SAMN08397723, study PRJNA350692) | Marine metagenome, whole genome shotgun sequencing project. | isolation source: water | place: Pacific Ocean | collected 2012-04
ACCTGCGGTCGGGTACGGGGCGTTCGCCCCTGGGTCAAAGACCCTTGGGTCAAGAAGATCCGAATCTGAAGCTGAAAGAGCCGGCTGCCTCGCCCCGCGGCGAGATGTTTAGATTTCTACACTTTTACGTGAGCGTCTACAGCCCACCGATTTCCGGATGCGCATCCAAGATCCTGGCGATCATCTGCAGTTCTCGGGTATGCTGATGGGGCCCCCAAGTGGGCGTGAGCGAGAGTTGAACTTCTCGGAATTGGCGCATCGACTTCCCCCCGGTTTTCGATTTGTTGTGTAAGTTCGGCGTGTTAGCACCACCTAACATACACCAATCGAAGCCAAAACGGAAGTCACGATTGCGCCAATTCCTTTTCTATTCAATGACTTACAAGTTCTCGGACGGGAAGTAGGCTGGTGGCTGTCGTTCTCGGTCGCGAGTTCTAGGCGTTCTTCGATTCGCTTCGCAGCTTCGCCCTCAGGAATCGAGATCCCGATGAATCCGACCGTCCTGTACAGAAAAAAGATCCACACGGACGCGTCGGCATGATCAGGTGTCTGGACACATCGATAGAGAAACGCACCATCCGCGAAGCCTCGAAGGGGTGTCTCATTGAGGCTCTCCCTGAGCATTGGCCACGGATCTTCGTCAGAGAGAATCAAGTCACCGACATCTCGGGTGAGCCGCGCCCTTACCGAAAGATCCGCCCTCAGCGGCGCGCTCGTGTGATGGGCGATGAGGCCCTCGACGATTCGTTGACCGACTCTCAGAACCCGACCTCGATCGATCGTTACGCCGATCTTCTCTCCGAGGTAGAGGCCCTCGGGTGATCGAAGCTGAACCGTCTTCGCGTCTCTTGCAAGCGCGCGCGCCGCGCCGTAGCCCTTTCGCGCATTCGCGAACGAGATTTCCGCAAGCTCTTTGCCGAGGCGTGTTTCAGCGACTTCGTCGTCAACCGCAAGCACATCCCGTACGTATTCGATGTCACGGGAGTAGCCGCTATTGCAGGGGTCGCAGCTCCATACCCGCGGCAGCGATGATCGCAGCCGTCTCGGGAACAGGCCTTGGGCGGTACGTGGTCGCGCGAAACGAAGGTCTTTCGCCGGCAGTAGACGCAGGTATCGAGTCTTCGTTTTCCTTGCGAACGCGCCATTCTTGCTGGCAAACTCAGACGCAGTGCTTTCGCACACTATTCGCGAACAGCTCGGGCGCTACCCACCCTGGCAGGGCCCCTAACCCATCGAAACCATTGGCGCCCCCGGCAGGACTCGAACCTGCGACGCACGAATTAGGAATCCGACGCTCTATCCATCTGAGCTACGGGGGCGCATGAGCCAAGAACGCGATCAGTTCGGCAGCTTACAAAATAGAGGCCCGGGCTACCAGAAGCGCGCATTGCGATTGCGATTTTCTGCGTGGACCGCAGCGGGAGCCAGAGCGGCCTCGAACTGCCTGGCACCAGTCCTTCGCCGGCATCCGCCCGAACCCGGGTGGCCCCGGATTCACCCTGTTGGACGGCATCGCGGCGGCGTCCTCGATCCCGTCCGCCGCCTCCATCGTGGCCTTCGCAATCGGGACGCTTTCATCCCCACGTCTCGAATGCCGGTCGTCGATGCCGAGCAGACGGGCGGCTCGCCGCGGTCGATTCGGCACGGGCGCCCATGAGCGAGCGGGCAAGGCTGGTGTACCGTCCAGCGGATCCGCCAGGGGGGCGGGCGCCGACTGCCAACGAAGAGACGAGACACATCATGGCCGAGCTATACAAATCCCAAGCCGCCTGGAAGGAGTTTGCCGATGGACTGAAGCGCATCGGAGAGAAGATCACCGGCGTGACGGGTGCCCGAAGCGAGCGCGAGCGGGCCGAGGGCTATCGCTACCTGCTGCGCCTGATCTCGGGCGCACAAGACCTCGAGATGGAGGCCGATCGCCGCTTCCCGATGCTGAGGCGGATGATGACGCCGATCCGCAAGTTCAAGGGCGACGGCACCGATACTCTGTATCACGAGGCCAAGCTCGACGAGAATCTCGTCTACAAGTACTCGCTGCGCCGGGGCGATCACCTGTTTTTCTCGGCCACCGTCTACGCCTACGACAAAGACGACTCCTACTACATCGTCGATCACCTGATCGACGACGACATTGTGTGGGACAACGTCTTCGGTGTGCGGACGGCCGAAATCTATTTGAGCGAAAAGCGGCCCGATGGCGTTCGCAACTGGATCGAGCTGAAGGGCAAGCGCCCGATCCTCTTCACGCGGCAATACTTCGACGATTTCGTCGACCGTGTGGATGACGGGCAATTTTCGCCGGCCAGCATGAACATCGAGTGCCTGAGCGAGGTGTCGCCACTCGAGCACTACGACGAGGATCAGCTGGTCGAGGGCCTGAAGCGCGTGGAGGCCTTCATCGAAGACGCCAGCGATGTCTCGATCGGCCTCTCGATCTTCATCGGACTGAACCTCATCGAGTACCAGGGTGAGGGCGAGGCGGGATCGAGCGAGCGCAAAGGCACGATGACCCGCATCGACGAAGGCGAGCTCGTCCTCGACGATGATTCCTCCGAGCAACACACGCCGCAGGAGCTGGCGGCGATGATCGACCCCAAGCTCGTGAGGAACAATCTGCCCGGCCCGGGCATCCAGTACATCGGGGGCTGGTTCAAGCTCGCCCCCGACGAGGCGATCTGCGTCGAAGGCAAGGACGTGCCCTGCCGCTACTGGAACCTGCAGATCCTGACCCGCTACCTCGAAAGCGGCGATTTCCGTCACCACAAGGTAGGCATCCAGAAGAATCAGATCGTGAAGGACGCAGACGAGAGCTTTCGCATCTACGCCGCAGACGTCGATCCGGGGACCGAAAACTGGATCAGCACTCAGGGCTACAGCAACGGACAGATCCTGATCCGCACGCTGCTGGCCGAGACGCCGATGGAAGCCAGCTTCAGGGTGGTGAAGCTCTCGGAGATTCCCGAGCGTGACAAGCGTTGAAGAACCGCGCCTTCCTGCGAGAGACGCCCGCCCTATTCTCTTGAATTCACGTGGGAAGCTGGGCCTTTTAAAGCATTCCTTAAAGCGTTTGTCGAGGTTCCGAATCGCGGCATCACGTCTGCCACGAAGCGCTCCATCTGCTCGATCGAATCCTCGACACCGAGCGCCGCATTCCCCGCCCAGAAGCGAAGTACGAAATGCTCGACACCCGCATCCACGAGCGTCTGGATATCGCCCCCGACCTGTTCCGCCGTCCCTATGAACAAGGGCCGACCGTCATTCGCAGTGGGCGGAGCCGGCGCATAGGCGTAGTCGTCGGGGAGTCCCTCACCCCCCGCATAGCTCGTGGCGCGCGGAATCGACGCCGGGTCGTCGAGCAGACGGGTCTCGGAGCACGAATAGGAGAAGCAGAACTCCCCCAGCCCGCGCTCGGCGCGTAGCTTCTCGATGACTGCGCGCCCCTCGGCGTATTGCGCCGGACTCGGAAAGAGCGGATGCCAGCCGTCGCCGAGCAGTGCCGCGCGGCGCACGCCCCGACGGCCGTTGCCTCCGACCCAGAGCGGAAGCGGACTCTGCAACGGCTTCGGAAGAAAATGCGCCGGCTCGAAGGCGATGTGCTGACCGGCATAGCCGACCTCACCGTGCGTCTCCCAAAGCCGACGCATGACCTCGAGGTATTCGTCGGTGACAGCGCCTCGCTGTGCGTAGTCGGGCGCACCCAGGGCACGGAACTCGCCTTCGAGAAAGCCCACCCCCATGCCGAGCGTGAGGCGCCCACCGGAAAGTCGATCCGCAGTCGCCGCCATCTTCGCGAGCAGACGCGGGTCGCGATAGGGGCTGACCAGTACGTCCGTCCCGAATCGGATCTGCTCGGTCATACCCATACCAACGAAGCAGCAGGCCAGCGCTTCGTACCAGTTGGCGGGCGAAAGCTCGATTGCATAGTCGGGCAGGAAGAGATGATCGCCCACCCAGACGCTCGAAAATCCGAGCTCTTCGGCACGCACGATCAGCGCGCGAATCTTCTCGGGATCACCGAAGGCCCCCCAGGTCGGGATGACCACACCGAACTCCACCACCACGACCCCCTGTTTCCCGTGCGCCCCGCCCTCGCCGTCTCCGCACTCTGACACAACTCGCCTCTGCCGGGCACTGGCGGAGCAGAGCAATCTTCCGGACCATGCCGAGACGAAGCCCTGATCGGGTGAGCGGACTGACGACGCCCCGAACGAGACACCCTCGGAGGGATCTCTGGACATCGAATTGTTCGTTCCCGCCATGTTGGCCAGATCAATGAACGCCGACCGAGAGACTGATTCAATGCGAGGAGATCCCGAATGAGCGACCTGGAAGAGATCGAAGCCATCAAGCAACTCAAGTACCGCTACCTCCGCGCCGTCGACCTGAAGCTCTGGGACCTGCTCGAGAGCACCTTCGCGCCGAACGCCGTCGCCGCCTACGACAGCGGCAACAACAGCTATGAGGGGCGCGACGCCATCGTCGGCTGGCTGCGCAACGCGATGGACAACGAGATCATTACCCTGCATCAGGTCCACCATCCCGAAATCGAGCTCACCAGCCCGACCACCGCCAAGGGCACCTGGTACCTCGAGGATTCCGTGATCAATTCCGGCGCCGATCTCCCCGAGATGCCGGGCCACTCGATCCTGAGCGGCGCGGCCTTTTATTCAGACGAGTACGTGAAGATCGACGGCAGCTGGAAGATCTCTCTCACCGGCTACGAGCGGACCTACATGGAAATCCGCAAGCACGAGACGCCATCCACCTTCTATAGCCGCTGGCAGGGGCGCGCCGGGTGTTAGGTCGACCTTTTGCCCGGCGCGCCCGTTCCTCGGGCGATTCGAAACCACTGCTTCCCAGACACCCTGGTGGAGGATTGACATGATTCAGTGCATCAACCATACAGGTGTCTCGACCCCGGATCTCGATCGTGCGATCCACTTCTACAGCGATCTGCTCGGCTTCGAGCTGATCCAGCGTTTCGAGATGGAACAAGGCACACCCGGAATCGACGAGATGCTGACCCTCGAAGGGGTGAGCTTCGACGCCGCACTGCTGCGGATGGGCAATGCGATGATCGAGCTTTTCGAGTTCGCCTCGCCCACGCCAGAGCCCGCCGCCGCGCGACGCCCGGTCAACGACCACGGCCTGACCCACCTGTGTCTACAGGTCGATGATGTGAAGGCCGAGTACGAACGTCTCTCAGCGGCCGGCATGGAATTCCACAGCGAGCCTCAATTCGGGGAGGGCGCGGCCTACGTCTACGGCCGCGATCCCGATGGCAATGCCATCGAGCTGATCGAGCTCGATTCGATGGATCATCCATTCCGCGTAAGGGTGATTGAATGAGGAAAGCAAAGAATCCCCGGCGAAGGGCGGCGCATGCCACTCGACGTCGTCGGTGAAGAGTCCGACGAGAACCTCGCGATCGTCGCCAAACCTGGCGGGAAAAAGGGAACCCTCATGAAAACTCTGATCCATGCCCTACCCCTCGTGCTCGCAATCCTGTCGACGACTCAGGGTTTCGCCGAGGCACCCGCTGCGGACGACACCGCCATGCGGGGTCGTGAGATGCAGTCGAAGGTCTACGCCGAGATCGCGGCTGATGACCCCTGGCTTCGCATGAGTCAGGAGCATCTCTTTGCCCAGATCTGGACGCGTCCGGGGCTGACGTTGAGAGACCGCCGACTGATCGCGCTGACCGCCGCGGCCTACGCAGGCTCGCACGAAGGCTTTGCCTCCCATCTGAGCGGCGCCCTCGATGGCGGCGACCTGTCACCCGACGAGCTCTGGGAATGGCTGCTGCAATTCACTCAATACGCGGGCTACCCGAAGGCGGCTCCGGTCTGGGCGGAATATCGAACACTGCTCGCGGAACGGGGCCTGATGCCCTTGCCCAGCACCCTGGGGCCGGGCAATGAACGACGCAAGAGAGCCAGCGAGCCGGTGCCGGAATCACCATGACCCCGGCCAGCGGAATCGTCATCTGCTTCGCGCGCTGCAACGCGCCGCCCCGTTTCTCGCAATGGGGCGAGTGGCTGCGTGAGGTCCATCTGCCCGACATGTCGACGCTCGAGGACGTGCGCGCAGCCAGTCATTGGGCGCTGACCCAACAGCCAACACCCGGCATGCCTTCTGTTGGATTTTCACACGTCACTCTCTACGAGCTGACCGGAGATGTCGGGCGCGGCGCCGACGCGCTCTTCGGCCGCGAAGACGAGCTGCGCGGACAGGGTCGGATCGATCCGAACCACTGCGTCATGAGCGTCGACGTGCTCGAGGCCCACGGCCGCTGGAAAGAGAAGCCGCTCCCCTCCGACGCCCTGACCGGCCACATCATGGCCTACGTGATGTGTAACGACCCGCGGCGCGAGCAGCAGTGGGATCACTGGAACGACCAGGTGCATATGCCCGACATGTTGGATTCGGGCGCCTTCAGCGGCGTGAGCCGTTGGCGTCGCACGCCGCGTGGCAAACGAGGCGCCCAGCATCTCACGCTCTACGACGTCGGCCCGGATGGCGTCGATCGGGCGGTGGAGCGCTCCGCAGCCGTCATGCCGGGCCTTGCCGCCGCCGGACGCAAGCACGAGGGCCATGTCGGCGGTCTGACGGTGACCCTGGCAAGAGCCTGAAAGGCGGAGCAACCACTGGGTATGCTGGTGCCGACAACACCTGACGACACCTGAGACGGGAGAACGTCGAGATGCTTCGAGAGACTGGTATCGAGCTGATGAAGCGCGCCCTCGACGTCGTGGAATCGCAGCAACCCGACATGGCCAAGGCCTACATGCGCGTGCCGCTCGAGGTCTACCACGACAAGGATGTCGCAGCGCGTGAGCGACAGCTATTCGAGACTTCGCCGCTGGCGCTGCTGGCCGCAGCGGAGATCCCCAAGCCGCACGACTATCTCGTCCGGCAGGCGGTGGGGCGCTCGATCCTGCTCACACGCGATGCGGACGGTGTGGCCCACGCCTTCCTGAACTACTGCCGTCACCGCGGCGCCGAGACCGCGCAGGGTTGCGGCAACGCGCGGACCTTCACCTGTCCCTACCATGCATGGGTCTTCGACACGAAGGGGCGCCTCGTAGGGATGCCCCTGCGCAAGAGCTATGAAGATCTCGACCTGACGAGCCTCGGGCTCGTCGAGCTGCCGAGCGAAGAGCGGCACGGCTTCATCTGGGTCACGCTCGACCCCAGGGCCGAGATCGATGTCGCGGGCCATCTCGGCGCCCTCGACGCAGAGCTGGCCTCGCTCGGGTGCGAGTCGATGAGCTACTTCAACTCGCTTCCCCAGGAGCCCCTCGCCACCAACTGGAAGTCAGCGACCGAAGGTGTCGTGGAAGCCCTGCACGTTCCCTACGTGCACGCCGACACCTTCGCGCTGAACCCTCAGGCCGTGGACGTCGAAATCGGTCTCTTCGATGCCATCGGACCCCACATCCGCTGGGTCCTGCCGATGTTCACCGAGCACGACGTGGCGCGCATCCGAGCGACACCCGAGGAGAAATGGGACCCGGCCAGCCACATCGCCTGCGTGTGGTGGGTGTCTCCGGGGCTATTGCTCGCCCATGAGTACTACGGGCTGATCTACGCCGATCTCACGCCGGGCCAGACCGCTTCGGAGTCGGTGTTCCGCTACGGCTGGCTGAGCCCCACTCTCGAGGCACCGAAGGGCCTGCCTTCACCAACCGAAATGGCGGCGCGGGCCGCAAGGGCCGTGGGGGAGGACAAGCCCGTGTGGGAGGGATGCGGCCGCGGGCTCAGCAACGGGGCCCACGACTTCGCGCTGATCGGGCGCAATGAAAAGGGCGTGCAGCTCCTGCACGAGAGCGTGGCGCGACAAACTGGCTACGACGGACTCAGCTACTTCTGAGCCGTCCACGGCTGAGAAGACTACGCAGGCTACTGGGCTTGCTGTATCGATGAGCCAGCCGATCGACGTGCTGAAGCTCGATCGCCCCTCGACCGAGACCAACGCAGCCGAGGACGAGAGCAGCCGAGGCTGATTCGCATAGCCCACCGACGAGCGAGCCCTAGGGAAGAAAGCCCAGCGGATTCTGCGGCGATTCGCGCCGACGAATCTCGAAGTGGACGTGAGGACCGGTCGAGCGACCGGTCGAACCGACCTCCGCGATCTTCTGGCCCCGCTCCACGAATTCACCCTTTCGCACCAGTAGTCGACTGGCATGGGCATACACCGTCCGATACGAGCCGGCATGCTTGACGATCACGACCCGACCGTAGCCCCCCATGCGTCCGCTTCGTATCACGCGACCCGATTCGGCCGCAAAGATCGGCGTACCCCGGGCTGCCGCGATATCGATCCCCTCGTGTGCTCGCCCCTGGCGCCGGCCAAAGCTCGAGCTGAGGCGCCCGCGCACGGGCCAGGAGAAGCTGAGAGAAGACTGTTGACGGGCGGTGGCGCGGGCGTGCCGGCGCGCTTTGCGCATGTCTGGAGTCTGCGCAGGCCGGGATGCTCCGCGGGCCCGGGCGATCTTCGTGCCCCGCCGCCCACCGGGGATGAAGAGCCGCTGCCCGACGCGAAGCAAACGGGCATTGCGGATCCCGTTGGCTCGTGCGATGCGCTTGGGTTCAACGCCGTAGCGAAGGCCGATGCGATAGAGGTTCTCACCGGCCGCGACGTGGTGGATCAAACCAGGCGACTTGCCGGCACAGCCGAGCCACAGCGGCTGGCCGAGCAGCGCCAGGCAGAGCAGCGCCAGAGCGAGGCCAGGCCCCGCCCGCTTTCGCGGGACGCGTCTGTGTCCGGCCCCCGCATCCCCTCTCTGCGAATCCACGGCTAAATCGGATGGGCTCAGGGAATCAAGAAGGGTTGCCCCGGCTGAGAAGGCGGCAACGCCGACCAGCGCGAGAGCTCACTGAGGCTGCCGTCGAGGGCGACCGCCGCGACCGCCACGTACTCGTCGAGTTCAACCGAGACGATGGCCGAAAACAGCTGAAACGACCCCGAGGAAGACTGACTGGCGGGCTTTCCGACGTTGATCTGGCGCGAGTTCGCCTGAACACCCTCCACCGGCGAGACGAACACCACGAAGTTCTGCACCTCGTCGGCGGCGTCGTGGGCCCAGGTGATTTCGTGCATGGCCGACGCCGCCAGTGCAGACCCGGCAAGCCAGAAGACGGCACAGCCGATGACCAAAGAAAACGCCGCAAGCACGCTGCGCGACCCGGTCGCACGCCGAGATCGGTTCGCCGCGGATGCCTCGGTCGAGGTCGAGGTAGCTTGGTGGTCCCAGTTTCTCTGCCTAGTCATGAAGACTCCCCCCGGAGATCGGGTCGGCAAGACCCGCTGGACAGCCTAGAACATACCGCGTCGTGCGGGAATGTACCGGACAGCCGCGTTTCCCCTCCTTATCGGCTATTTGACCAAAAACCACCGCTCCGAGAGGCGAAAAAGTTCGGATTGCCGTGATCGGGCTCACACAACCCACAGGGAGCCAACGGCATTGACATCACCCGGCGCGGGTCGAAGGGCATCTTGTGCGAGCGTGTCGACGCGCGTTTCTTTCAGTCCAACGCCACGGGGGCCATCCGCCCGCCGAGGACCCGCTGACCGGGCCATTCGCGAGCCCTTGGCTGACCTGCAGAAGCCGGCTGCTCGGGTTGGGCATTCTCGGGGCTGAACCCACATCGCAAATGAGTGAGTCAGCCGCCTGCACAGACCCCAAGTGCTGGCTATTCTGGCCGACCGCCGGACGGGGCGAGGCAGCTCCCCGCCCATCGTCCCGGCGCAACCGAACGTCCATTCAGCCCAAGCCCCGGAGATTCACAGACCCCGGAGGCGGTCACGAAGGAAAGCCCCATGTCGCGTGCCTACGCCATTACAGCCGAAGCCATTGCCACCGAACGCGCCCGTGTCGATGACGACCTCGACAAGGTCGACATCGCGAGCGTCATCACGCTCGATGAGCTCGACCTCGCCGGTCCAGCCGCGCACGAAGTCCGCTTGCGCATCCTGGCCGTCTCGGCGGAACACAACATCGCCCACGCCGCGCTCGCGGATACTGTCAACATCGCCGACATACGAGGCGGCAAGATCTATCCCGGCAACTCCGCGGTGGCAGAGATCAGCGAGGTGGGCAGCGACGTTCGCCGCTTCAAGGTCGGAGACATCGTCCTCACGCATTGCAACGGAGAGCCCGATGCCTACGGCTATCCGCTACGCATCTGGGCCTATGACCAACCCGACTCGATCGGTTGGTACGCTGAGGAAGCCGTCGTGGCCGATTGGCAGATCGTGCACGCGCCGCTCGACTGTGGACTCAACCTTTGGGAGATCGCTGCCCTGCCCCTGCGAGCCCCAACGGCGCATCACCTTTGGCGCCGAGCGGAAGGCATCTTTCGCCTCAAGGTTTCAGCGGAGAGACTCGCCACCCTGAACGTATTGGGCTTTGGTGGGGGGGTGTCCGAGCTCTTCCTGATGCTCGCAAAGCATCGCGGCCACAACGCCTTCTTCTGTTCCGGCAGTCCCGAACGGCGCGAGGCGCTCGAGGCTCACGGGATCGTCGGGATCGACCAGACTGTCTTCAACCGTTTCGCCGACCGCAAGGACGTGAAGGCCTTCGGCAAAGAAGTCAAGGCGCTCACGGGCGGAAGCGCGATGCACATCGTCTGCGACATGCTGCGCGGTCCGGTCTTCGAGGCGGGCATCGCCGCCGCATCTCGCCAGGGCGTAAACGTGTCGGCGGGCTGGCAGCTCAACGCGAAAATCCAGTACAACTCCGCCGGTGCCTCGACCAAGCAGATCACCCTGGACCACACCCACTTCGAGACGCTCCCAGGCGTCGAGACCGCGACTTCGCTGTATGGATCGGTCTTCAAGCCGACGATCCACCGCGAGATCTACGCCTTCGAAGCTCTGCCGCGCGCGATGGCTGAACTCCAGGCCAACACGCAGACGGGCATCCCGATCATTCGCGTCGCGGATGACATGCCGGATGCGGTCCGCGAACTGATCCCGTGATTCAGACCCGTCGTCCCCACGCTCCGCTGGCAGCTCGGAGGGCCGGAGCGGGGGACGCGCGATGATCACCGAAAGAGCCGCCCTGCCCAATTCTCGTTTGGAGCACGGCCTGGACGGCAGTATGCCTGGGGAGTCAGATTGCCGGAGATGATCCGACCCGCCCTGTTTCGCGCTCTCTACAGTCCGCGAAAATGAAGAACGGTCTTGATCGTCTGAGCGAGGATAGTCAGGTCGAGGAAAGTGTTTCGGTACTTGAGATAGTAGAGATCGAGCGCCAGCTTCTCCTCGTATGCCTCGACATTGTTGACGTAGCCGTAACGAGTCTGCGCCCAGCCCGTAATCCCCGGCAGGACGCTGGTTCGATAGCAGTAGTAGCGATAATGCTCAGACAGCATTTCCGCGAACTCCGGACGCTCCGCCCGGGGGCCGACCAGGCTCATCTCCCCGCGGAGCACGTTCCAGAGCTGCGGCAGCTCATCGAGCCGCACGCGACGAATGAAATACCCGGTTCCGGTAATGCGATCGTCATCTTCTGAGGTGAACACCGCGCCGCTCGCGGACTCGGCGTCTTCCCTCATGGAGCGCAGCTTGTACATCATGAACGTCTTGTCGTCCTTGCCCAGGCGACGCTGTCGGTAGAGGACTGGACCGGGCGACTCGAGCTTGATGGCCACCGCGGCAATGCAGAGGGCGGGCAGCGAGATGGCGAGCAAGACGCTGGCACCGATCAGGTCGAGGCTGCGTTGTATTGCCTTGTAGACCCAGCCGCGCGAGAAACCCTCGCCAAAGATCAGGTAGTTCAGCCGTAGATCTCGCATGTAGACTCGCCCGGAAAGCCGTTCCAGAAAGGAGACGCCCGATTCGATGCGAACTCCCCTCATCTTCGCCCGCATCAAGGTGGCTTCTGGAAAATGCTCGTGACGGTCCTTGGAGGCGACCACGACGTAGTCGACGCTTCGAGCCGCGAGAATCTTCTCCAGCTCGTCGACCTGGCCGATCACGGGGAAAGTCCCGAACCGGGCCTCGTTGGGTCTACAGGGAGACCGTTCCCGCGAGGCGAGGTCATCGCTGAGGAACCCGATCAGGCGGATGCCCGCCTCGCGGCGCTCGTCCAACATCTGGCCGATCCGAAGGCCGAGATCCGTTGCGCCGATCACAACCACATTCGTGGTCAAGAGTGCCGTTCCGAGCAGCAGTCGAAACACCATCCGCGCCACGAACATCAGCGGGAAGAAGATTCCCGCAGCCGAGGCCAGCGTCGGATTCACGCCCTCTGGGACCGGGACCACAAAGTAGAGGATGACAGCGGCCGCCAATCCGAGTCCCATGGTCGCCAGAATCGACGTAGTCGTCCGCTGGCCATCGCCAAGCGTTTCCGGTGTATAAGCGCCGTTGAAAAAGAGCAACGCACAACTAATGCCGACGCTCACGAGCGTCAGCATTGCGCAATGAATGCCGGACAGTTGCGACTGCACGAAGAGCCAGGTCAGCGTGAATGCACAGACCTGGCAGGCTGCGTCCAGGAGCGCCGCAGCAATCGATCGAGCAGCATAGACACTTCGGAGATAGTACAAGCGGAACCTCAGCGGGAGAACTGCCCGGGCCCTGGGCGTCAGGCCCATTCAGTAACGTATGTGCACCTGGCGCGATATTCGGGGTAGGAAAATCGCGAGTGGGCGAATTTTTTCTAGTGCGTCGTCAGAGTCACCTCTCAGACCTTCGGACCAGTCGAGAGTACTAGCAGTAATCGTAAAATTCCTCGACATTTCAGCAGATTTCTCCAGCGCAAATGTTAGTGGATGACCAGGAGTCAAAAAAGAGAGCTCATGGCTCGCCGATCGGCAGTACACCCGCAAGCACGGGGGGCTGTGAGCCCACCCTTCAGTCCACGATCCACCAGTTCGATATGATCAGCACGTGATGCGAATTGAACACGAGATCCGCCCAGGGGGCGAATGGGATGAATTCGCCGAGTCACAGTCTGAAGCTCGCCTGGGGCATGCGTCGGCCTGGTCATCGGTGCTCGAGGAGGCCTACGGCCTCGATCCCCACTATCTCTGCGCACGGGATGACCACGGCTCGCTCCGCGGAATCCTCCCCCTGGTCGTGTTCAGATCCCGTCCAGCGGGGCCCAGGCGGCTGATCTCCCTGCCCTACCTGGACGGATCCGGCATCCTGGCCCTGGACGCCGAGACGGCGGAGCAGCTCCTCGAGCATGCGCTGCAGCTCGTGGTCAGCGGTGGCTTCGACAGCCTCGAGTTGCGCAGCGCCTCGGGGGGACCGGGGCAGGCGAAGGCGCCCGAGCTGATGGACCGCGTAAACCTCGCTCTGAGGCTCGAGGAGGGCCCCGAGGCCCAGTGGCAGGCACTCCGGGCCAAGGTTCGCAATCAGACCCGGAAGGCCGGACGCGAGGGCCTCGAGCTCGTCGTCGACGAAACACCCGCCCTGCTCGATCACTTCTACGAGCCATTCCGGGTGAATATGCGAGACCTCGGCTCTCCGGTGCACGCGCGGGCCTTCTTCCAATCAGCAGCACGCCACCTCGGAGATCGGCTGCGCTTCATCGTGACCCGGGACCGCGATCGGCCCGTGGGGGGGCTCGTCGCGATCCGCTTCGGGAATCGAGTCTCGGTCCCCTGGGCCTCGACGCTGCGCTCCGAGCGCAAGCGCTGCCCCAACAATCAGATTTACTGGGAAGCCATGAAATGGGCGATCGAGATCGGGGCCACGACCTTCGACTTCGGTCGTTCGCCGCGCGACGCTGGAACCTATCGCTTCAAGAAGGGCTGGGGCGCCCTCGAAGAGCCGCTCGACTGGCGCAGATTCGATTCCGAAGGATCCAGCCTTCCTCCCCCCCTCGCGGCTGCGCCGAGCCCGGTTCTGGAACGCCTGTCCCGGCTCTGGACCCGGCTCCCCGTCCCGATCGCCAGCATGTTAGGGGCACGGATTCGTCGCTACTTCTCGAATTGAGCCGCCCGGGGACGACGGGCCGGAGAGGGTCTCGGAAATGTCGCGCGATCGCCGCCCACAACAGAGCGCTCTAAATGACGCGGTCTTTGCAGCCGGGCCGGGCTAGAGATCGACCGGCTTCACGTTGAGCAGCACCGGTGGATCGACCGGCCCGGCAGCCGGCCCGCTCGAGCCTTCGAGCCCGAGAACTTCGAAATCATCCCAGTACTTCTGACCGGGCCCCATCGACCAGACGCCGAACTTGCCTCCGGTCGGACGAGCGCTCGATGCGTCGATGCACTGCGCCTGGGGCGTGCTCGGTTTCTCGGTGCCCCGTGCCCAGACCGAAGCAGAGATGCGATTCCGACTGCCCTCGTCGACGACGATCAGCTCGAACTCGTACCACTGCCCCGGCTGCGGAGTCACGCCCGTATCCGGGTTCGAGCACGAGAGGTTCAGATTCCCATGCGCCGAGAGCGCGAAGCTGCCCTCCTCGCCGCGACGCAAGCGGTAGTAGACGTCGAGCTCCGGGTATTGGCTGTAGGCGGTCACGCCGATGCCTGCAGCCGCTCGGTCGACAGCCATTCGGCCCGAGAGCCGGGTGTTCGAGAATTGGTTGGGATTGCCGACGTAATGAGAATGGATGTTCGTATCGGTCGACTGCGTAGTCAGCGCCATGGACCCGCCCAGCTCCGCGACATCGAACAGGCTGTCGTCCTCAAGCAGGCTGTTGCCGGGCCGGGTGTCGAGCCAATCGCTGGCTCTGCCCTGCGAGAAGTCGATCTGCAGCAGCGCGTCCGGATTGGGGACTCCTGGATCGGTCGGGGGTGGTGCTTGCCCGAGATCCGGGACCAGACCCGCGCGCAGCTGTTCGTTGGAGGGATCACTTACCGCACCGGAGCTGGCGATGGCTCGAAGCGCGACGTAGACATCACTTGCGTCGGGGACATCGAACGAGCTCCAGTAGACGCCGCCGGCGTCGGGCGTCGGGAGACCCAGATTCTGCGTCTCGGTGTAGACCGACGAAACCGCACCGATCAGCAGCTCGAAGCGAACCACGTCCTGCCCCACCGCCTGTGTCCAACGCAGGGTCTCAGTTCGTGCCGAAGCGATCGAGGGAACGAACAGACGTCCCACGAAGCAGATCGAGATGGAAATCGAGGCGAGAAACAGTCGTGTCTTGATGCGGGACGTCATTCCGCGGCTCCTGTTGGGACTCTAGTTTCTTTTTTCTTTCGGCTCGACCGACATCCGGCTGTCATCAACCCGACAGTGATCGCGAATTCTGTCCCTGGCAAATAGTGTCGGAAGCGCGAGCGGTCGACCCCGTGACTCCAGTCACAGGACGACGCATCCGCAGCCACTGCGAACTCGGAACTCCCAGGGGGCACAATCTTCCTGCGACCGAACGATCACCCGAACTGATCCGAACGCACTTCGGGCAGCCCGGCCACTGCCGAGGTCGCGGCCCGCTCTTGAGGTGTCTGCTGCGCCGAAACACCTGGGCCGAAGAAGATAGACCACAGCATCGGGCGTCCGGCCCGCTACCCACCGGGATCGATGCCAGTCGTGTGAACGAAGCATTCGCCCAAAGATGGTCTGATCACTCAACGCCGCTCCCGGGCATCCCGATGAGCTGGATGATGAGTCACTCCCTCCAGAGCCTCGACCTCACCCGCGCGCAACGGGTTGCGGCCCTCGGGACCCTGTCGACCCGGCGCCACCTGGCTCGCGTGGATTTCCCTGCGTACCGAGCTCCCCGCGATTGCCCACGCGATGTCGAGAGATGCAGCGGCCAGTCCCGGCGGCTGTCGCCGATCCCGCTCACTCCGGCCGCCCAAACTCACGGGTTGGCCTCGGATGCGCTATCGCCACTCGAGCCGTGTGATATTTCGCGGCGCCGAGGATTATCGTGAGCCTCAACGCTCTGTCAGTCGATCTGGAGGAATACTTCCAGGTCTCCAATCTCAGCGGCGTCATCGCCCGGGATCAGTGGGCCGCCCTGCCCTCCCGCGTCGTCGATGCCACCCGCCGCCTGCTCGACACCTTCGACGAGACCGGCAGCCGTGCGACCTTTTTCGTGCTGGGCTGGGTCGCCGAGCGCCAACCCGCCCTCGTGGGTGAGATTGCCGACAGGGGGCACGAGATCGCATGTCACGGCCACGCACACGAGTTGGTCTACGAAATCGGCCCGGAGCGCTTCCGCAAAGATCTGAGACGCGCTCGGAGCGCCATCGCCGAGGCCAGCGGAGTGCAGCCCTGCGGCTATCGGGCGCCCAGCTATTCCATCACCAGGCGATCCCTCTGGGCCCTGGACATCCTCGCGGAAGAAGGCTTCGACTACGACTCGTCGATCTTCCCGATCCACCA
>PVBE011599119.1_pt1 | contig 16301 bp, 13 predicted proteins | sample 1631181 | NCBI WGS metagenome assembly PVBE01 (sample SAMN08397723, study PRJNA350692) | Marine metagenome, whole genome shotgun sequencing project. | isolation source: water | place: Pacific Ocean | collected 2012-04
ACATTTGCCTCAGCAAGTAGAACATTCATGTGTCCAGGCATACGACCTGCGACAGGATGTATTCCATAACTCACTTCAACATCTTCAGCCTCAAGCAAATCTGCGAATTCTTTGACAGCGTGTTGGGCTTGACTGACTGCCATTCCATATCCTGGGATAATTACACACTTGGTGATCCCATCACAGACCATTGCAACTTCTTCGGGGTCACTACCAACCTTGGTTCGAGTGACTGTCTCTTTACCACCGCCACCAAATGACTTGAAGAGGACGGCGGGTAGAGTTCTATTCATTGCTTTACACATGATAAACGTCAGAATTAGTCCCGCTGCACCAACCATTGAACCAGCAATTATCAACACATTGTTTCCAATGACGAAGCCTGTGAATGCTGCTGCAATTCCAGATAGAGAATTGAGGAGGCTCACGACCACAGGCATATCGGCACCGCCAATCGGCAACACGAACAGAACACCAAGGAGTCCTGATGTAGCAACCAGAGCATAGACGTAATCTGTATTTCCTGGTTCTTGGATGGACAACCAAATGAGGGCGAAGGATGCAACCAACATTCCACCCTTGACAAAGTTCAACCAAGGTGGACCCCAAGTTGGGAAATTGACCCACTTCGGACGACCTCGGTCATCCTTCTTGCTGAGAGGGATGTAAAATCCACCCTTGAGTTTACCCATGGCCATCAAACTACCAGTCAGAGTCAAACATCCGACTAGGACTGACAAACCAATGGCGATCCATGTCGCGTACAACTCAACTCCATCTGGAAAAGGAACACTATCTGTTATCATCTCACTATCATCAATCCGTTTTAGGACTTCAGAGAGGCCCACTAAAGCAGAGGCACCACCACCAAATCCATTGAACAATGCAACCAATTCAGGCATCCCAGTCATTTCTACACGAGTGGCCATCCAAACACCAATGATTGTACCTAGGGCCAAACCACCAACAATGAGCTCAAGACCAATGATTTTTTCAGTGTACATTTTGGCCATCGTGACCAAGACTGCAAGTAGCATTCCGTATGCACCCAAGCGATTACCTTGAGGTGCTGTCTTGGGGCTAGACAGTTTCTTAATTCCAAGAATAAATAGGGCTGCAGATACCAGATATCCAATGTCCCAGACAACAGGGTCGACCATTTCAGTCACCTCCCTTTCGCTTCTTCTTTCCAGCAATCATCTCTAACATTCGATTGGTGACCATGAAGCCACCCACCACGTTTATTGTAGCCATTACGAGAGCTGCAAAGGCAAGCCATGCAGCCAATCCCGGGTGACCTGAATTGAACTGTGTGTTCGATAAGAAAAGTGCACCTACAATCGTAATACCAGAAATGGCATTTGCACCAGACATCAGAGGAGTATGTAGTGTCGGAGGTACTTTGCTAATCAATTCAAAACCTAGGAAAATTGCGAGAATGAATACTGTGATACTTGCGACCAAGGTTGCCAAGGTCAAACTCATTCAACCACCCCCAAAAGTCGTGTTTGCTTTTCATGGATTTCCCCATTCATACATACTAAAACACCACCCATACCAGAGACGTAGAAATCACTTCCTTCTGGTGCACCGAAGAGGATATCATCTTCAGGATCAATGAAAATTTCACCTTCCTTGACCAACGAGGTTACAAAGGTAGTGAGATTGTTTGAATATAACATACTCGCTGTAGCTGAAAGTTGACCAGGTAAATTTGTTGTTCCAACGATTGTCACTCCGTTTTCAGTGGTGATAATTTCTCCCGGAGAAGTTAATTCACAATTCCCTCCAACATCAGCATTCATATCCACAACAACAGAACCAGCTTTGAATTCGGCGACTGCGGAAGCGGGAACTGTGATGGGGGCTGGGCGACCAAAGATTCGTGCCGTGGTTACGATTACATCTGCATCAGCTGCCACTTCACACACAGTATCGTTGACTTTCTGAATAAATTCTGGAGTCAAAGGCTTGGCATATCCAGATTCATCTTCAAAGTCATCCATGCCTTCAACCTCGATGAATTTCCCACCAACTGATTGGATTTGTTCGGCAGTTGATTTGCGAACGTCAGAGGCGTAAACAATGGCACCTAAACGCTTGGCAGTGGCAATAGCTTGCAATCCAGCCACGCCACTCCCCATGATTACAAACTTGGCTGGTCGAACTGTACCTGCTGAAGTGGTCATCATTGGAATTCCCTTTGGCACCTGAGCAGCACCCATCAGCACGGCCTTGTAACCTGCAAGATTGTCCTGACTTGAATTAACGTCCATTGCCTGCGCACGAGACAAGCGACGGGGAATCATGTCCATACTCATGAGGGTCACCTTTGCATCCATGGCCTGACGGATTCGTTCAGGGTGGCGGAACGGATCGGAAACACAGGCTACAATTTGACCCTCTGAAAGTGATGAGAAATCTGGAGCACCTATGCAAATTAACACGCCGCATTCCATCGCCTGTTCCCGAGTACCAATGGTTGCACCCTTCGCTTCATATTCTGAATCCGCATGATGTGCAGAATTCCCAGCACCGGTTTCAACTACAACATCGAAGCCAAATTTGGATAATTTCGCAACAGAATTGGGCACTATCGCGACTCGAGTTTCTTCTCCACTTTCAACTAGTACGCCCAACTTCATTTCATCGTCTCCCAATGGGGTCACCAACCCCATAGGGGTTGTAGATGGAATCGACTCTCAATCGGTTATTGAACCATACGGACTCATTCGCAGGTCTAGGGGCTCGCAATCAAAACAACATGATGGCTGCAACAGAGAATACTGCAACATCACAAATGGCATGTGCAATGTATGGAATCCATACACTACGATACCTGACATAGAGCCAAGAGAAAACTGAACCGCCGACAAATAAACTCACACTGGCTAGTAAATTTGCCCACCATGGGAATCCGAAAAACGCCAATGCAAATGTGTGGTGGGCAACGAAGATCGCTGCAGATAAGGCAATGGCAGCATTGCCACTACCTACCAAGGATTCAGATTTGACTACCAAGAACCATCGGAATACATATTCTTCCAATAATGAATTGACCAGAATCCAGTAAACGACACCACCAAAAAAGAGACGTTTATCCAATAGACCAACGGGCTCAACTGCATCCTTTAGTAAATCTGGGTCTAGCCATTTCCCAAGAATTAACCACGCACCCACCATCAGGGCACTCATCCCAAGTCCAAGTCCAATGGCCATGCGATAACCTCCACGTTCAGGTTTTGACCATGAAAAAGAACCACCGTCGATTTTCAGATACCAAAATAGTGGCAACCCAAGCATCCAAATTTTGGAAAGGCCGTAAGCCACTTGAGAAACGATGCCGCCATCGGTCCCAAATGAGATGATAACTGAGACGGAGGGGGCTATTCCGACGAGTAAGAGGGCGAGGAGGTTGCGACGCCTTTCTTCCATGATGGGGGTTGGAACCTCATCCTCTTCAAGCATTACCCTGCAAGGCAACCCCTATGGACATGAGTCTCTGCCCATCGGGCAACGAGGAGTGCTCATGTGTGAGGATGAAGGAATGAAAAAATCAATTCGTGTTGCTGTTACTGGAGCCGCTGGAAACATTGGATATGCACTGTTGTGGCGAATCGCCAGTGGCGATTGTTTTGGAACAAATCAGCCAGTTACCCTTCAGCTACTGGAGATTCCACCAGGTATGCAACGTTTAGAAGGGGTAATCATGGAATTGAAGGATTCAGCATTCCCGCTGGTCCACGGCATCGTCGGAACAGATGACCCCAATGTTGCATTCAAAGAGGCTGACGCGATTTTTCTGGTTGGCTCACGACCCAGGACAAAAGACATGGATCGATCAGATCTAGTGGCTGCAAATGGTCCAATTTTCGTTGGACAAGGTAAGGCAATCGATGCGGTAGCCTCACCTAATGTAAAGGTCATTACTGTGGGTAACCCTTGTAACACCAATGCGCTAATTGCCGGTGCAAATGCACCGAGTATTCCCTCCCGGCAATTTACCGCCATGACCCGACTCGACCAGAATCGAGCAGTAGGACAGATGGCTGAGCGCGCAGGAGTGTCTGCTTCAAAGATACATGATGTATTCATCTGGGGCAATCACGCTAACACGATGTACCCAGACCCACGTTTCGCTACTGTAGATGGGGAAATTGCAACTGATGTATTCGACAGTGAATGGTTACAGGGCCCGTTCCTAGATACTGTAGCAACACGGGGGAAGGCAATTATCGTAGCACGAGGGGCATCCTCCGCGGCTTCCGCAGCCTCCGCTGCAACCGACCACATGCGAGACTGGTGGCAAGGTTCGAATGGACGCATCGTTTCAATGGCTCTTCCTTCGGAAGGTTGGTATGGAGTTCCTGAAGGGCTTGTGTTTAGTTTCCCATGTCGATGTGAAAATGGTGATGTTATTGTGGTGGATGACCTTCCTGTCGACTCATTTGCACAATCAAAAATTGATGAAAATGTCGCAGTACTATTAGAAGAGCGAGATGCTGTTAGCGAACTTTTGGGCAATTGAGGTGAAACATGACTCAATCGCTCTACCTCGAGCACGACGGGAAGGTTCTGCTTGTAGACCTCGAGGGTGTTGGTCCCCAGAAAGCGGTCATGGGCAGAGTGGGTGAGATATCACTTAGATTGCCAACGGAATCTGAAGTTGATTCGATGGGGATCGAATGGAAGAAAAAGAGATTGAACCGCATAAAATTTAATGATCAATTCCACGAAGTAATCTATGGTTTTCCCGAAATTGATTGGCCCGAAAATTGGACTTGGAAAGACAAACTTATCTCCGATGGAAGTGTTGACCCACTGGCACGTGAGTGTGTCTATCGCAGTATGCACCGTGTCGTATCAAAGGTGATAATTCAGAATCAACGGAAAGAAATTGTCATGGCGAAGGTGAAGCGCGGATTTTTCACCGGTCATTGGACGCTTCCAGGAGGGTTTGTCGATTATGCAGAACATCCCAGAGAGGGGGCGATCAGAGAGGTAATGGAAGAGATTGGTGTAATTGTTGATATTGCTGAAGACGATATTGTTCAAATCGCAGACAGGATTTTCACCAGTGAAGGGATTCAATTCCTTTCTTTTACCTACAAATGTAACGTTGATGGAGAACTTAATTTCAAACTAAAGGAAGATGAGATTGAAGATGTTCGTTGGTTTTCCATTGATGATGCACTTGCTCAGGCTGCAAGTCTATTCGACGTGGAATCACTGAGGTTATTGTAATGCGTCAAATCATGAATGATGCCCACCTTAGAAGGGCAATTCAAATGGGTGTCTTTCTCGTCGTCGGTTGTTGCTTAATCAGTCAGATAATGATGCAATTGGGTGGAGGTGAACGTGATGAGAGGCTCGATTTATCAGACCAAAGTCCTCTAGAACTAGGGGGTGAAATGTTTGTTTTTGAAGATGGCTTTCCACCATTCATTTCATCGGCTGGAGCCTTCATGCCTGAACAAATTGTATTCAATATTGGTTTATTTTTTGGAGGAGTCATAATGATAATCCTCGCATTCGAAACGTTTCATCGTACAAAACCAGAAGGTGCGAAACAGAAAATTTGCAATGTGATTTCTCTGATTGCGGGAATCATCATCGGTTTCTCAATGGTGCAAATTGTTGGCCATCCATTCAACACCAGTATTGTCATGCACATCTTTTGGGCGATGTGCATATTTTGGGGGGCACAGGTTTGGATCGCGACACTAACCATTGCCAGGGGTGAAATTGATGTTGGGGTCAGTTGGAGAGGGTGGCCAATTCATCAAATCCGATGGGCAATGTTTGGAATCGCTGTTTTCTCTTTCCAAGCCATGACGGCACTTGTCGCAACAGGGCATCTAGTTGAATCTGCAATGTTTGAATGGACACTAACATTCTCTGCAGAAGGAATGTTGTTGACACTAATTCCTGCATTTACACCAAGTGCATAAGAATGAAAAACAGTAGTTTGAAGGGATTCAACATCATCAATCAGGAGCCGATTGTTTCAGATAAGGGTTCTAGGTCCGATGTATATGGGCACGCGAACTCCTACAGTCTTGCTGATGGTGTTCATGATGCTAGGGGCATCGCTTTCTGGATGCTTTGGCGATAAAGAAAGTGAACAAGGAGATATTGAATCAATTTTACAAATTAATTTCTCCAACCCCTCAGATGCCATTCTCAAAACTGGTGAATGGCATCAATTCACTCTCGAGGGAAATGGACATTCATTGTCTGTTCCAGATGATGTGCTGTTGTTCGTCAATGGTTCTGCCATCCCAGATGGATTTGTCACTGTGACTGATGAAGATTTGAATGGGCAATTATTGCTCACTCCTTACGTAACTGAAGTTGATTTGACGGTATATTACCCCGGGGGTTCTAACGAAGTCGTGACAATGGAAGTACAGAATGGGACACCGATTGTCAGTGGCGAAGAGTGGTTTGAAAAAATGGATTTCATCACCAGTGTATGTTCTGATTCGACGCAATGCGGAGGATATATCAATCGATGGATGGGTACGGGGAATCCACAACTTGAGCGGGCCGCAGTTTATTTCAAAGGCCATTTCGAAGGACTTGGGTATGAAACTCATTTGATGCGAGTAATCGATCATGGAAATCCAACTCAACCTGAAAGTCTGAATGTAATCGCATGGAAGGAAGGACGTTCAGATTCATGTGTTCAAGGTATGGGCGCACACATGGATGTGGCCCCCCCTGGAAGTCTTGCCGGAACTTACGAGGGCGCGTATGATAACACCGCTGGAACCGTGACAATGCTTCTTTTCGCTCGGGCCTTTGCAGATTTGACATTTGAATGTGACACATTTTTGGCCCTCTGGTCAAGCGAAGAGGAAGGTTTGAGAGGTTCCAATGCCTTCGCGAACAATGACTGTGACTATTGTCTTCCAAAAGACAAGGAATTGGAATTTTACATCAACATGGATATGATGGGGATATCTTGGCCTGCACACAAATCTAACGGAGACCCATTCCCTTACCACGCTTGGTCCGGTCCCGATTTCGACCCTGATGTTCAGGATGTTGAAATCACTACGGTAGTTGATGATGTTCACTTCAAGATTCTCAAAGCGCCCAGAAATTTGACCATCGATGGCACCTATGGTTCAGGTTGTGACCAACATTGGGATGAACATTCAAACCTCGTCATGGATGTTCACGAGGATACATTTGGTCGTTCAGATCACGTCACTTTCCGCAACCTCGGAGCTCAAACCATCTTCCACTTGGGGGCCTACGATGATGACTATTCTGCTTACCATTCTCCCACGGACACATTGGACAACATGGTCACTGAGGTCGGTGGACAGGAAGAACTTGAGAAGAGTATTGAATTCGTCATGTGGGCGGCAATGTTAGAGTTCATGATTGCAGATCAAACACATGACATCAGAAATGTCGATGCTTGATTGGCTCCACATGGGGCCGATTGTTTCAGATAGGCCTTCATGTTCGGCCACCCATGCGTTCACGACTACCGACCGTTTTCCTGATGGTTTTTCTACTACTTGGGACGCCGTTATCTGGTTGCTTTGGGTCAGATGATGATGGAGGACCCAGTGCCGTAGATTTGGGAATTAGTGGTTCTCTAGTCGCAGGAGACTGGAGTAAAGTCACCCTGATTGCCCACACTGATTTGAGTGTGTACATCCCCTATTTCGTTATCGACCCTGGAAGTGAACGTGCTCAGAACGGAACAGTTCTCAATTTGAAATCCGGAAGCAATACTGATGTGGAGTGGTTGCTCCCACCTCGAAATCCACAAGCAACATTGCTGATTGGTGAGTATGGCCGAACGAATTGGCCGGTTCGTGCCGCCAATGAATCATGGCAGGATTGGATTGAAAACCCTTCCAATGGTGGTGCAGTTGGGGTCACAGAAAATGGAGACAATGGTACTTGGAATTGGCTTACAGCACACGATTCTGATGGTGGCCTTGCGGAGATTAAAACCCTCGACACAATTCGCCCTCAACGTTCAGACTTGACAATGGATGATGGTGTGGATGCATCTGGTGGCTGGGTAGATGGTCGCTCTGTTTACGAATGGGTTGAATTCATCACCGACGAAACTCCTGACCCACTAGACCCTGCGGATGGAGCCGTTGGGTATCTAGACAGGTGGATTGGCAATGGCAATCCTGCATATGAAGATGCGATTACCTACTTTGAAGGTGTACTAACTGGATTTGGACTCAGAACTGAGGTTCATCGATTCCAATCAGGAACCCTTTGGGCAGCGAACATTTGTGGTTACAAGGATGGCACTGTATACCCGGACGAATGGTTGGTATTTGGTGGTCACTTTGACATCGCACCATATGCCTCACCAGTGGGAATCATTCCAGGAACTGAACAATCGGGTTATGGAACACGAACGGGTGCCTATGACAATACCGCGGGTTCAGCAATGGTTCTGACCACCGCTGGGGCACTTGCAAGTTTTGATGCTCGAAGAACAATGGTATTCTGTTTGTGGTCTAGTGAAGAAGAAGGATTGTGGGGTTCTGGTGCATTTGCAGATGATTTACCATCAGGAGTAACTGTTAGCAATTATCTGAATCTAGATATGGCAGGGGTAAACTATCCTGGAAATTACGCACTTTCAGTCTATCTTGGACCAGATGGAAGTGGTGATGTGGTCGACCAACCCGGAATGTTCCATTTGGCAGAATGGATTGGTGCCGATGCTCTAGACCTGGCTTACCAGATGGAAAGAGGTGCGGCTGAATGGGCTGCGGGTGGCGAAAGTCCCTTGTGGGATATACAATATGAGGATACGGTTGCAATCTATGAATCCCCAACCGCACGCAGTGATCATGATTCATTCCAACAAATTGGTGTTGCCACCCTTGGATGGAATGGTGTTGTTGATGGATTCCCTTGTTATCACAAAACTTGCGATAAATTGGAAACCCTGGAAGAATACATGGTTACAGATAATGCAACAGGTGTTGCCAATTTAGCTCACTCTTGGGATATTGTAACCTGGTGGGCCGTTTTCGCCTTCCTTCATATGGATCAAACTCCAGTACCCAATGAATTGTGAGGGGTTACAATGAAGCGATTCATTGCTGTATTGCTCACTTTGTGCATTTTCCTACCGGGTTGTACCTCACCTGCAAGTGATGTTGATTTGTTCCACGGTCAAGACTTGCCAGGAGAGGACCCCGAATATGCTGTCAGTGAATTTACTCTCACGGGGATTGATGGAAATACTACAAATCTCTCTGACTATGATGGACAGGTCCTGATTATTTCATTCATCTATTCCCGGTGCCCTGATGTATGCCCCATTGTCAGTTCGAATTTACGTTGGGTCAGCCAAGAATTATCTGAAGATTACGAGGAAAATTTCAGTATCATTTCAGTCACAGTTGACCCCTGGTATGATTCTAGAATTGTATTGGGCAATTATGCGACCATACGGAACTTATCATGGCCGCATTTGACAGGAGATATAGCTGTGCTTGAACCCGTTTGGGAAGCATTCCATGTGGGATTACAAACATATGTCAATTCAACCTACGTAGATGATTCAAACAACACATCAGGTAGACACCACCCCGATTATTTGGTCGACCATTCGACATCCACATTCATTCTAGACAAAGATCACAAACAACGCGTCCGATGGGATGACCTAGATTGGGAGCCCACATTATTCGTTGAAGATGTCCAACAGTTAATGGAAGAATAATCAGAGCCCTAACGTTGACCGGGCAGCATCTAGTGCGGCGCCAAGTCCATCTGCGTTTGAGCCACCGCCTTGTGCAAAGGTTGGGCGACCACCACCACCACCACCAATATGACCGGCAATTGCGTTGAGAATCTCAACTGCATTGTGAGATTCAGCTGCAGAAGTGCCTTCGGTAATGGCCACGATGATTTTCCCACCACCTTCACGACTGCCGACAACGGCAACCGTGGGTTTGGATGGATCGCGAGTGAGTTCACCAACCATATTCTGCATTTGCTTTAATTCGCCTGTGGCCTCCATGACAACATAGCGAATGCCATCCTTTTCAACCGCTTCATCCCCACCACCACTTGTACGCAGTCGTACGATTTCAGCCTCAAGTGTTTCAATCATTTTCTGTTGTGATTTCCACTCCTCAAAGAATCGATTTACGGTCTTTGGTAGGTCATCAACGGATACGCCTAGCGCTTCAGCGGATTCGGCCAACAGGCGCTCCTGCCGACGGGCGTGTTCACGTGCAGTTTCCCCGGCCACGATTTGCAGTCGCTCTACCCCGTCTTGGACTTGACTACTGCGGATGATGCGAACCTCGCCAATTTCGCTTAGTTGATCATGGTGCGTCCCACCGCATGCTTGGACGTCGTGCTCCCCAATGCGAATGATTCTGATTTGGCGGTGTTTGGGCGGGCCACCTTGGTACAATTCAAATCCAAATTGGGAATCTGCCTCTGCACGTTCCATTACCAATTTTTCAACAGTTGGATTGGATGCAATGATCTCATTGGCGTGATCTTCTATTGCATCGAGGTCATCACGTGTGAGGCGTTGGTAGTGGGTTACATCCAGACGAGCGTACCGTTCGCCCTTGGACGAACCTGCTTGCCAAATGTGTGGACCCAGTAAAGCACGTGCACTACCTCCAACAATGTGAACCGAAGTGTGGTGATCCATCAATTGCTTACGGCGCCCCCAAGATATCTCGCCACTTACTTTCCCTGAAAGGGGGCCATTCGTGAGATGGAGAATTATGTCACCTTCAATATGTGTGTCAATTACAGTCGCCCCCCCCAATGTTCCGAAATCACCCAACTGTCCACCTCCCACGGGATAGAATAGTGTCTGGTCAAGAATTACAGCATGAGTAGGCACACCCTCTACCTCACTGGATAGGTTCAGAGTCGAAGAGTCAATTTCGGCACAGTGTAGGACATTTGCCTCAAATTGAGTTTGAGATGTATCGTCATAGTAACGACGCTCCGTTGCTGGCCATTCACCAGAAACCAATGTTGATTTGGTTTTTGACTTTGCAGCGGCCTTGGTTTGTTGGGCGTTTCTAGCTGCCATGTCAGCTGCGAACCCCACACGGATACCAAGATTTGACCAACCGAGTCGATTTGCGATGCTAGCGACCATGTCGGGCTGAAGTCCACGCTCCTCGGCCAGTCTGAAAAGAATCTCATCAGGAGCGTTAATTGCGTCCTTGGGAAGTTTTGTCAATGCGGTATTCACTGCTGCTTCACCTTTCCGTAGCATTTCGTGATACCTTTCTTCCTCTAATTGGAGAATGGTCAGAATACCGTCTCTGGTTTGACTGAAACCCGAAATATCGAGATTAACATCCATGTGGTGGGCGCCGAGTTCTGATAGACTCATGCTGAGTCCCAAATCATCCTTCATGCGACAAACTCGACGGGCCAGCATTCGTGCCAGGTATCCTGCCTTGGCATTTGAGGGGATTAATGCATCTCCTAACATATTGCACAACGCATGCATATGATCTGGGATTGCATAAATCGAGGAAAGGGGTTCTGTAACTGCCTTCAATTGCCCAACAGATATTGAAATGCCTCGGTCGGCAAGACGCTCTGTTAATCGATTGTAAAGTGATTCAACATCCGTACCCACATCAATGTTCAATATCCCAGCGAGTCTGGATAATTCTGAAAGAAGTGAATCCATATCGACGTCACCCAATTGTGACAAGTTAGATTCGAAATCAGATTCTGCTTGGAGCCAGGATACGGTTTCTGGATAGATTGCTTCGTAAATGGTTGGTGTTCCGGCCGCAGCCCAACAGAAACGTTCCAGTCCATATCCCGTATCGATAATCTGTAGTGGCATTTCACCATATCGAATACCTTTGATTTCTACATCTCCGTCTTCGCGTTCTTCCAAATTCATGAATACAAGGGTTGCCAATTCAAGTCCACCAACGATTACCTCAACAGCGGGTCCTGCATTGCCACCGCCCGACCACGGGTTTTCGACATAGGTGATCTCATTGGGGTCAATGCCCAATCTGTTCACAAATAGGTCGTCACAGAATCGGATGCATTCTTCCATCCAATACTTCACATCACCTTCTTCTGGGCGATTGAAACAATGGTGAGCCATCATCTCAAATGTAGTCAAATGACGGCCTGAACGACCCACTGCAGCAACGTCAGTCAATCGAATACACGGTTGTGAAATCGTCAATGGATTGGCGGGAGGAGGGGCAATTCCACCCGTAACGTGAGGCTGGAAATCTGCAATTGATGCAATCGTGAGATGAATGTCGTCACGCCATCTTGCAATGACTGGATAGGGTGACACTCGGCTGTGTCCATGTTCCTCAAAATAATTTAGGAAAGTTTCCCTCATTGCATCCTTCAACGCCTTCCCTCGCTGAGGGTATCCCTCGATGATGGGTGCTCCGATGAATGTGTATTCATCTTCGGTTGTATCACCTGATGTTTCTCGTGTGGTGTCTCGTGTCCAAAACCACAAGTTAGTGACCCTGCAAACCTTGCGAACAAAGCCCTCTTCATGGAAGTAGGGTATGTCAATGTCACCGAAGGTCATGGGCATCCTCTGTACACCCGAATTGATGGCCGTTCATGAATGAGTCGGCCGGCACCCATAGGGTGCCGTCGCCGAAAGCGACTTCAAACACTGGCCACAGCGCAGGGTGTGAGTGACGCGTGGCGAGATCATATTGAATCGGTGGGAGCCGGTTTGCACCGTATCAAAAAACATGGTGCGATGAGAGTTGATGCCATGCTTGTTGCAGATTCTAATCACTTGTCAAAACAAACAGATGAGTCCCCTGGACAATTGGCGAATACGGCTGCACTACCAGGTGTTGTAGGCAATGCATGGGCCATGGCTGATTTTCACTATGGGTATGGGTTCCCAATTGGCGGTGTTGTTGCAACTGATATCGAAAATGGTGGTGTAATTTCACCGGGAGGAGTTGGTTTTGACATCAATTGCGGCGTGCGATTGTGTGCTTTAAATTTAGAACAAAAAGACTTGCGGGATATGAAGAAACTTGGTCGGAGACTCAAGGGGCGAATTCCTGCAGGACCTTCTGCCAAAGGTGGAGTCGATTTATCCAATTCTGGAATGGATTCGATTCTTGCTGAGGGAGCCAAGGCGGCTGTAGAACTTGGCTTAGGTCATCATGAAGACTTGGCATCCATGGAATCAAATGGATTGCTAGAAGGGAGTGAAAGGGGATTGTCCGAACTGGCAATTAAACGTGGTACACTTTCGTTGGGAACGTTGGGTTCAGGGAACCATTTCATGGAATTGCAAGTTGTCGATGAAATCTTCGATACTGAAGCTGCGAATGCCTTTGGTTTACGTCAAGGACAAGTGACCGCAATGATTCATACGGGTTCCCGGGGCTTGGGACACCAAGTTTGTTCAGATCATGTCCAAGGATTGGAAGCCAGTTACAAGAAAACTGCTGGAGGTTGGCATGCGGAAAAGTGGGGCATTACATTGCCCGATCGTCAGTTGGCCGCAGCACCATTCCATTCCAAAGAAGGGCAATCTTACTTTGAGGCGATGCAAGCTGCAGGCAATTACGCTTTTGCGAATCGAAGTGCACTAACACAACGATTGCGGGATACACTACGTGCTCACCTTGGAACCGATGGTGAATTGGAGGTGATTTACGACGTGTGTCACAACATTGCAAAGGTGGAGGAACACGTTGTTCATGGATCTTCATGCAATTGCTGTGTTCACAGGAAAGGTGCAACTCGAGCATTGGGTGGCGACCATTCGGAATTGGCGCCTAAATTCAGTGGAGTAGGCCAACCTGTTCTGATTCCAGGTGACATGGGGACCTCATCCTATGTCCTAGCAGGACCTGTCAGTGGTTCGAATGGCGCCTTTTCGTCTTCTTGCCATGGTGCTGGTCGACAATTGTCAAGAACACAAGCACGTAATACAATCGATGGTCGAGCACTTCAGGAAGAATTGGCCTCAAAAGGTATCGATGTGTATGCAAATACTCCAAATGTTCTCTCAGAAGAAGCCCCTGATGCCTACAAGGATGTCGATGAAGTCATTCGATTGACATCAGAGGCGGGACTAGCTCGCCCAGTAGCGAAATTAAGGCCATTCTGTGTCATCAAAGGATGATATGGTTTCACATCGATATTCCAGCACGAGGTGTGCCCGCATGTACGGGTGCAGCACCTGACTGTACACCGTCTGCCTCTTCCATAATTATGGTCAGCAACGTATTGACGAGTTTGCGGAGATCGTCCACTTCACCCTGCAGACTGGCCATCTCTCTTGCTATCGTCAATTTACGCTCTTCGCTAATGCTCATGGTTCCCATCCCATCAATGAGGAATTTCTTCCTCAAACGGCCCATCTTGTAGGACCGGTCTATAAAGGAAACGATTTTGTTCGGTTTCGGAAACCGTTTCGAAACATTTCTGGGAAACGCCAAGAATGGTTTCAACCGATTAGTCGAGCAATGATGTCAGCCTTTGTCCCACTGCTGTCCAAGCCCTGAATCGTAGCAAGTTCAACCAATTCTGCCTTCTTCAATCGTTTGAGAGAAGTCGCATTAGGCCCAGGTTCAGGTTCAGGTTCAGGTTGAGTTTCTATTGCTGGAGCCTCTACAGATTCAGTTTTTCTTTCCATTTCCACAACAGGCTCGGGTTCGGGAACACTTTCCTCAACAGGTTCTGGTTTTCTTTCTTCAACAGGTGGCTCGAAATCATCACCGAAACCAGCGGGGGCAAGTGGAGGTGTGGGGGTCCCATGATTATCGATAATTTGTTTTGCTGACCATCCACTGTCCATCCATGAATTGATTTTTTCCTCAGACCAATTTGGGATTGCACTACGCACTTCAGCAACTGCCAATAATCTAGGGTCTGGGGTCGATTTAACCTGAGGTTCGATATTTCGACCTGATTTAATGAAGTCAGCAGCAGCTCTATTCAGTTCACTGTGCTTGAGGTAACCGTTTTGATCCAAGTCGTAAGCATTCGCGAAATGTAGGAAAGCAGCCTTGTCCTGTATCTCATTTGATTCAATAATATGAGATACTGTTTCATCATTGAAGTCGAGTGGATATTCTGATTCAAAAGTGACTGTTGGTTTAGTCATTAAGGATGTGAAATCAATCGCGGCACGATCCAATTCATCTGCATCGAGGAAACCATCTCCATCTCGATCGTAAACTAGCGCATGGGCAAGGAAGGCATCTTTGTCATAGATTCCATGCCTAGATACGGCGTTCCACAATGTGTCTTCCTCGTAGTCTAATCGGATGTTAGATTTCGAGCCGAATGAATCTTCATCATCAACCCATGCATCGACATATTCATCCATTGACTCACTGGGCTTTCGCAAAACAATGACGCCAAGTAAACCAACGACAATAGTACCTAAAACGGCTACTACTGCTATGAGCAGAACTGTTGTGGTTGCTGCACCTTGTGGCTTCTCTTCACCTTTGACTGAAAATTCGTCCACGGGTATTCGCACATCAGAATCATCATCAATGAAGATGTGTAATTCGGCAGGACCCGATTTCCATGCTTCCCATTCAAAGACTGCTCTACCATCCGAATCCAATGATGTTAAATTAATTGTTTTTGAATCATGAATGTGCCACACGTCATCAATTCTCTCGACGAGGGTGAGATTGATACTACCTGCTCGTTGTCCTTGGTTGGTGAATTTGACTTGAATTTGTACACTGTCCCCGTATTCTGGAACCATTGGTGATATTGTAAATCCAGACAATGTTGGAACAAACTCGATGATTTCGAGTAAGGGTACCCTCTCATCACCTTCTGTTCCCTCACCAACAAGGGAATTACCGGACAAATCAATGCCCTCGAACCAAATGGCGATTTGATCGCCGTCCTGAATTTTTTCACCATTCATTGGACGCAGGTCCTGAACACCACCGTAGTGATACACACCTTCTGCAACACCCATCAATGCAAGTTCGCCAGACCCACCCACACCGAGGAGGGGTAAGCCATTCCGATAGAAATCCCAATGGATTGTAAGGTTGGACATTGGCATGCCTCCCGAGTCCTCTACAAGGATGTCGATTGGGACTTCAGCCAATCGATCACTCTGCAATATAGTAAGAGATGAACTTGGGAAGCGGTCGTCTGGATCAAAGATGACCATTGGTGGGTTGCTATCGATAATGATACTTGAATCGGAATTGATGACTGATGTTCCTGAGCCGGGGACATGGAGTACTGACAATTCTATTGTGAATTCTTGACCGAATGGAGTTCGATCAGGAAGTGCAGGTAGG
>PVBE011561452.1_pt1 | contig 16298 bp, 10 predicted proteins | sample 1631181 | NCBI WGS metagenome assembly PVBE01 (sample SAMN08397723, study PRJNA350692) | Marine metagenome, whole genome shotgun sequencing project. | isolation source: water | place: Pacific Ocean | collected 2012-04
ATGGGGTTGACGGGGATGATGGGGTTGCGCATGCGACTGGGATCGCTCCGGGGGGGGATGGCGGCGGAGTTGGTGGCGAGCCGAACGGCGGAAAGGGCGGCGCTATGGCCACCTGCACCGAGCCAGGGGGCAAGGGTGGTGATGGCGGCTACGGGGGCAAGCAGGCTGGAGGAGGAATCGGAGCCGCCGCGCCGCGACCGGGCGAAGCCGGCGGCGATGGCTCGCAACGCGAGGCCGACTACGGCAAAGCTGGTACCGGCGGCGGAGCACTTGATGACTGGTTGTGCAGTGTCTTCCAAACAAAATGGTCAGGCCCCGGAACGCCGGGTACCAACGGGAAACCCGGCAAAGCTGGGCAAAGCGGCGCCGGCGGCGCGCCGGTCGGAACGCTTGACGGCGCCAACGGCTACGTCATCGCGGACGGCAGCGACGGAGAGCCCGGCGAGAACGGCGGCGGCGGCGGCGGCGGCGGTGGCGGCGGCGGCGCAAGCGGCGCGTTGTGCGGTGAGGGTCACGGCGGCGGCGGCGGCGGCTCCGGTGGTTGTGGAGGTCTAGCCGGCACGGCCGGCTCGGGGGGCGGCGGCGGCGGCGGTAGCTTCGGCGTTTTTGTTTCGGACGGGTTCGTTGTCCTGGTCGACAACTCGATCCAGACAGGTACTGGCGGGCGCGGCGGCAGCGGCGGCGACGGGGCTCTCGGCCAACAGGGCGGCGCAGGTTCCGGCGCCGGAGGCGGCGACACCGGTGATTGGATCAAGGCGGCAGCAGGCGGCACAGGCGCCCTCGGCGGCGACGGCGGCGACGGTGGAGCCGGCGGCGGCGGCGGCGGCGGCCCGAGCGCTTGCGTCGCCGGTTTGATTCCGAACGTCACCTACGATGTGTCGAAAAACACGTGCAACAACTCGCCCGCTGGCAAGGGCGGCGACGGCGGCTCCAGCCCGCTCGGCGTCGGTGGCGAAGGCGCCGACGGCATGGCCGGCGGCCAGCTGCAGATCCAGTGAGTCAGGGAACGCCGGCGCTCAATGCGCCGGCGAGTTCCAGAAGCCGTCATCGAGCTTCACGAGGAAGACCCCCTCGTCGGGGTTTCCATCCTCCAGCGGTTCCCACAGGATAGCGAAACGTCCGCTTGACGCGACCAGCGCCTTGTCGGGGCCAGTCCCTTCGACCTCGGCCCCCACCTCGCTTACGTTGATTCGCCTGATCTTGCCGCTCTGAGTGTCGGCAATGAACAGATCGCCCTGGCCGTTGGTGTCCGCAGGAACCAGATTCGTCGCTGTGGAGTAGAACCACACGTACCGGCCATCCGGAGAGATGTTCGGCGCGAAACTCTCGCCGTCTGGGTCCAGGCCATCTACCGCCACGCTGAGGCGGGTGGTCGAACCGGTGCCCCTATTCTTCAGATAGATGTCCCCGAATCCATTCGCGTCATTCGCGGACAACCTCGCCGGCGTCCCGAGAGCCACCAGTTGCCCGTCACGGGACACCGCCCCGCGCGTGAACAGGTTGGAGACACCGGGCACCTCGTTCGGGGCGCCTTCTGAGTCAACGCTAACAATCTCCGTCAAACCGGTGTCACGATCGCGTAGGAACACCTGGTTCTCGGCGTACGTCGTCTTCGGCGCGAACACCGGCGACTTCGAGTTGAACAGCGCGAATCTCCCGCCCGCCGAAAGGAAGTTCGCAGCGGAGTCTACAGCGGCTTGGGCACCCGTCGTCGAAACCGAAACGCGTTCGACCACCGCCCCAGTATCAACTTCGACCAAGTACACATCATCCGCCCCGTTGGTATCCGAGCCAACTAGCGATTCGGCCGTCTGCACGAGCCAGTAGCGCAGATCGTCGGACGCCAAGTATATTCCGCTCGGCTTGTCCACGACTCGCCTGCCGCCGGTGAACTGCGAAATCACGAGCGACTCGGGGCGACCTCCCCCGATTATGTTCGGCGCGGAGGACCAATATCCGAAGTTGCTCCCGTCGGCGGAGACGAAAGCGACGCTCGAGTTCCCGTCCCCGGGATCCGGACCGTCTGCGCTCAGCAGGTAGGTGGTACTCACGAACCGTTCTCGAACGTAAACGTCCGAGAACGCATTCGTATCCTGCAGCGTCATCGGCTCCAGCGTACTCATTAGTACGAAGCGCCCATCACCCGACACGCGCGCGTTGAAATTTCCGTCGATGACCGCCCCCGTGTGGTCGACGTTCAATCGCTCCACGACGAAGTCACGGTTGATTATCCCGACGTCCGTCGCGGAGAGTCCTCCGTAGTGTCCATCAATCGTCTCGGGCCGTGCCAGCGCCACTACGAAACCCTCATCGCCGTCGAGCCCCGACTCCGGCTGCCCCGTCACCGTCACCGTCTGCGCGTCGCTCCAATTCGCGGCCGTGAACGTTAGCTCGCTCTTGTCAATCTTGCCCTCGGTCTCGTCACTGCTCGCCAGCGTCATCTTCACTTCCGCGGACGGCTCGCTCGTCAACACGACAGTGAACGTCGCCGTTGCACCAAGTTCGTGCGTCTCGAGGCCCGTCGTCGGCGTCACCTGCACGCTGGCTACATCGTTGTCGTGCGTCTTCGCCGCGAGCGACGCCATCGCTACCCCGTCATACCGCTCGTCATCGGACGTCACCGCAAAGTCGATCTGATACGCGACGGAGTCGTCCACAATGGAGTCGTCGAACGCGGTGAGCGTGACCGACTGCGCCTGCTCCCAGTTGTCGCTCGTGAACTCGACTTCGGTCGAACCCAAGACGCCTTCCGTATCGTCCGATACGGTCATTAGCACCTTCACAACGTCGGTTGGTGCCGTGCTCAGACGCAGCGAGAACTCCTTCCCCTCGCCACCCTCGGTCACCTCCAGATCAGTTCCACCATCGACGATGATGACCGCTGCGACGCCTGAGCTGCCACCGGAACCCGCCGCGCCGCCACTCGCCGTGCCTCCGCTCGATTCGCCGCCACTGCCGGCATTGCCGAAACCCGCCGCGCCGCCACTGGCAGTGCCTCCGGTCGATTCGCCACCACTGCCGGCATTACCGGAACCCGCCGCACCGGCACTGCCGGAACCTCCGGTTCCTCCGGCCCCAGCCGCACTGCCAAAACCCGCTGCGCCGCCGCTAGCGTCGCCTCCATCACCATCCCCGGCACCGCCCTCCCCCGCCGCATTCGCCGGGGACACACAGTTCCCCTCTTCGAGACACGTTGCTTTGAAGTTCTCACAGCCCAAACCAAAAGCAGATAAAGCAATGGCGAATGCAAATCGCGACATGAAGTTCCCTCTCAAAAATGCGTGGAAAAGTTGACGGTGAGCCCTGTTTCGTCCGCGGTCGGTGCCGGCCAAAACTGCCAAGTGGCGAGGGCGCCAAAACCGACGGCTGCGCCGGCCGCGGCGATGCCGATCAGGAGTCCCGTGCTCCGCGAGTCCACCGCGGATTCGTGTGCGGAACACGCCGAGCTGTCGCCTGCGAAACACTGAGGGGCCAACGTCTGGGCCTCATCCCCCTTGGAACTAGCCCTCAGAAACCCGTAGAGGCTTCCGCCTGCCGCAGCCAACGCGCCACCGGCAAAGACATAGCCAAGCCAAGGCGTGCTTGCGGTGCGGGACGACGTGGCAGAGGAAGCAGGCTTCCCCACGGGCTCGGGGATGGTCTCCGACTTGGCGCCGGCGGGCGCATCCGTGATGACCGGCGCCGAAGGAAAGGTTGCCTCGATCTGCACCTGTTGCCCCTCGACCGCATGGAATGTTTGAGAGAACGTCCGTCCGTCGGGGGTTCGGAGCTGAATCGAATGGGGCCCTGGATCGATGGGAAAGGCCGATCCGATGAGCGATGTGCCCACGTCCTGGCGGTCGAGTTCGAGGGACTCAATGGAGGTGCCCGCGACGACCGTCAGGTTCGGCACTCGCGCCTTGAGCTTCTGTTCTATTGGGCCGAGGAGACGAAGGACTTCATCGGCCTTCGCGCCGGCCTGGATGAGCTCGCGGGCGCGGTCGTAGTTCAGCAAGGCCTCGACGAGACGGCCCTGTTGCTCGAGAGCGTGGGCCAGATGAAAGTAGATGCCGGGAGTAGCCTTGATCTCAAGGACCCGTCGGAGACGCTCCTCGGCCGCCGACCATTCCTCTGCCTTCTCATGCTGAACCGCCTCGGCATACATCCGGCGAGCGATCGTGACTTCAGCCGGCGTGGGCTCCGCCACAGCGTCCGGGGCGACCAGGGCGCAGAGGGAGCCGAGGCATAGCGAAGTGGCGACGAGCAGTGATCGTGATGCGTGGTGGTGATGCATAGGCTCCGACCGTGGCGACAGACGTGAGTCGTACGATGTGGCGGGTGAGTTGCGTGAAAAACGAACCCGCGCCGAAGATGGGCGGCGAAGCTCGTCGAGAGCCCGAGTGACGTCAAACCGAAAAACCCGGTCACAAGAAGTTCGGGAACCACGCCAACGGCCAGTTCCGCCGCAGTTCCGCTCAGAGCAAAACTCAACCTGGGTCGGTTTTTGGGCGCCCTCGCCGCGTATGATTTCAGCTACTTAGACAGACTTTGACGCGCTACCTGGCGGCGAGTTTACGCCAAAGCCCGCACAACACGACCGTACGACGGCAGACTCGGCGAACCGGTCAGCGCGTCCGCGGCGGGACGCACGACGCTCTGGAGCGCCACGCGGCGCACCTCGGCGGTGGTCGCCGGCGAGAGGAGTCCGTGGCTGGCCAGATCGCGCCTGCCCTCCATGTGCGCCATATCGGCAGTCTCGGCCGCCGACTGCTCCACCGCCGCTTGGAGCTCGCGCTCCATCTCGGCCGGCGTCGTCAGTCCGGCGCCGATGGCCCACTTGACGGTTCGCCAGGCCAGCTCCGCGTGACGGGTCTCGTCGTCGTGGATGCGGGATAGCACCTGCTTGACGACCGTATCGGTCGCGCTCGAGCGCCCCTCCGCGGCCTCGACGGCGCCCAGGGTCTCCCCGATGCACCCCTCGCGGATCACAACCCGGAGGACATCGAGCGGCGAGTCGCCGCTGAGAGCTCGATTGATGTTGAGGCGCCGCGGCTGCACGTTGGACCCGGCGTAGGCGCTGGCGAGTGCAAAGCAGAGTTTCGCGTGCGCTGTCTTGTCGCCCATGGCGACCTGCGCCTCATCGATGAGATCGGGCGGCGCGCCCAGCGACATGAGCTGCATGATCAGTCGTGCAAAAGCGGCGACCCCGGCGTGCTCCAGCAGCGCCGCGCGGGTCCAGTGCTCAGCGAGGGCGCGGCAAGCGTCGGCGTTGAGACCGTCTGTCCAGGGGCAAACGCCGCTCGCTAGCCAGTCGCCACCGACGCCAACTTCGGCCGTGCGCGCAAAGCCGTCCACAACAAAAGGCGTACCCAAGGCAGAGCCTGCGCGCGGGCGGTAGGCCTCGGCGGAGTCGGACACATCGGGCGCGTCGACATTATCGTCAAGGAGCAGCCCAGCGGCAGAGCCAGCGTCCGCGCTGCACGCGTGCTGAGGCGCGCGAGTCGCGCCCGTATGGCTGTGCCCCTCGAGGCGATCCGTACAATCAAAACTACTTTGCCAGCGGCGTTGCATATCGACGTGTTCCCCCAAATCGTCGTGCACACGCTTGTCGCATTCGCCGGAATCGACAGACAGCCGGGTCTTGTTCGTGTTCATGTGCGTCCTCTCCCCCGGTCGCCGAAACAGGTGACATTGGAGGAGCCGAGACCCCAAGCTACCCGCCTTCGTTGCGACACCGCAATCGAACTGAGCCCATTTTTTCCGGGAAGTTTGTAGATTGGCCGGCGGGTCGGTAACGGGCGAACGCAACACAAACCGGACGAATAAGCGGCCGACAATGGGTCACCGACAACCCAGCGGTGCGCACGCCAGATCCACCCGCAGTAGCGCCAGGACACAATCCTACCCACGTTGCCCAGCGCCCCGACTCCCCGTCGACTGTGATCCCGTGTAGGCAGGTTGTCCGAACGGAGATTTGGAACGATGAATGGTGCGGACCTCCTAGTGCAGACAAGTCAGCGAGCCGGGATCCGGGTTTGCTTCGCAAACGCGGGAACGACGGAAATGGCCATCGTCGATTCGTTGAGACGTTCGGAGATCCACCCAGTTCCGGTGCTTTTTGAAGGCGTGGCGTCGGGCGCAGCGGATGGCTACGCGCGCATCGACGGAGGCCCAGCGGCCGTACTCCTGCACCTGGGACCCGGCCTCTCCAACGCCAGCGCCAATCTTCACAACGCGCGACGAGCTCAGTCTCCAGTCGTCAACTGGGTCGGAGACCACGCCGCGTGGCTGCTCGACTACGATCCCCCTCTCGCCTCGGACATCGCGAGCATAGCAAGAGGCACATCGCAGTGGGTCCGAACAGCCACCGAGACAGCTTCGGTACAACGCGACGCGACCGAATCGGTACGGGTGGCGCTCGGCCCACCGGCGGGCGTTTCGACGCTCATCTTGCCGGCGGACGTGATGGCCAACGAGCCCGAGACCAATACAGAGGCGCCACCACGCGATGGGCTCGACAGCGAATCGGCCACAACACAAGCCACCATCAGCGCGACACGAATCGAGCAATGCGCAGCTCAGCTTCGCGCGGCCAAAAAGGCGGTCCTACTCATCGGCGCTCACGCCCTCGACGCCGACAGCCTGAGCAACGCCCACCGCCTCGCCGCCGTCACTGGCGCTGAAGTCCTCGTCGAACGTTTTCCACGTTGCATGCGCCGCGAAACCGGGCTGCCCTCCCCCGAGAAGCTCGCCTACCTGCCCTTCATGGCCCGAGCCCAACTGGCGGACAAAGACCTCGTCCTCTGCCTCGGCACTGACGCTCCGGCATGTTTTTTTGGTTATGAGGGTCAAGAACCGTTCCTCACCGATCCGGACGCGACCGTCTCATTCCCCGCGGCACCCGACGAAGATCCCGCCGCGGCTCTCGCCGCGCTTTGCGACGCGCTCGACGCGGCGCCGTACGAAGCCGTGGACTTAGCGGCGCCGACCGGCAGCCCTACGGGACAGCTCAATCCGGAGTCCATCTGCGGACACATCGCGCGCCTGCTTCCCGAAAACGCCATCGTCGTCGACGAAGGGATCACCTCCTCCCTCGCGCTCTACCCAGCGCTGCGCGGGGCGGCGCCGCACGACTACCTGGCGTGCAAGGGCGGCTCCATCGGCTTCGCGACGCCCGTCTCCACCGGCGCCGCCATCGCTGCACCAGACCGCCCCGTCATCTGCTACGTCGGCGACGGCTCGGCCGCGTTCACGCTGCAGTCGCTTTGGACGCAAGCCAACGCCGGACTGAACGTCACCACCATCGTCATCGTCAACCACAGCTACGCCGTGCTGCAGATGGAGCTGATGCGCACGGGCAGCCCCCTCGAAGGCGCCGGAAAGATCCTGACGGAGATCACCAACCCGCAGCTCGACTACGAGTACCTCGCGCGTGGCTTCGGCGTGCCGGCGCGGAAGGTCACAACGGCGGAGGAATTCGCGCAGGCGCTCGAGGCGTCCCTCGCCGAGCCCGGCCCGTCGCTCATCGCCGCGTGCTTGCGCTAGGGCGCTCGGGAAAGGTTGGTCTTGGGCCCGTGTTGCGTTGGCGCCGCGTGGCTGGATGGCTGGATGGCCGGATCGTCGCAGCCAACGACCGCGCTTCGCGAGGCCCCCCGGGCGCCCCGTGCTACGCTCCGCCGCGCCGAAAACCGCGCCGCCGCGTGGATATTTCCGCAGTTATTGACTCCCCATGAACTCGCCGCGCCCGGACGAACAGACAGCGCCCAACGCCAAGGGACAAGCGTCCCTGGCGCGCACGCTCATCGGGGTGGTGGGAGTTCTGGTCAGTCTCGGCTTTCTCGCCATCGCGGGCTGGCATGTTGATTGGACCGAGGCACTCGCGAAGCTTCGCGCTGCTACGTGGTGGCCGTGGCTGCCGCTCGCGGTGGGCACCTACCTCGTCGGGCAGATCATGCGCGGCGTTCGGTGCCGGCTCTTGGTCTGGCAGCAAGCGAGGCTCTCGTACGCCACCGCGACGAATATCGTGGTCGTCGGCTACGCAGTGAACAACATCCTGCCCTTTAGATTGGGCGAGTTCGCGAGGGCGGGCATGCTCGCTGAACGCACGGGGCTGCCGTACGCGCAGTCGCTGGCGATCACCTTCCTCGAACGCGTGCTCGACGCGCTGGTTATCTTGGGGCTCTTCGCGCTGGGTCTCGCGTTCTTGCCGGCAACGACTTGGGGCGTTTCGCTGGCGCTTCCGGTTGCCGTTGTGGTGGGCGGCGTGGCGGTGATCATCACCGTCATCGCGCTCTCGCCGCATAATGTGACGGCTGTCGTGTCTCGCCTCACGGGCGTGCTTCCCGCAAAGGTCCACGACCGCATCGTCGCGTTGGTTGCGCAGGTGAGCGCGGGCTTTGCGTGCATTCAGAGCGCGGGCACGCTGGTGGGGATTCTTATTCTCAGCGTCGTCGTTTGGGTGCTTGAGTGCGGGCTCTTTCTCTTCGCGATGATGTGTTTCGGACTCGAAGTGAACTTGCCGTTGGTTGCGTTTGCGATGGCGGCGACGAACCTGTTCGTGCTCTTGCCGGCGTTTCCGGGTCACGTCGGTACGTTTGACTTGGCCGCCAAGACAGCGCTCGTAACGTTTGGTGTGGCGGCGAGTTCGGCGCTTGGCGTTGCCGTGGTCGCGCATCTTGCGTTTTACGTGCCCGTCACGCTTTGGGGCGTCGCGGCGATGGCGTGGTACGGTGTGGAACTCGGTTCGGCGCGGGCTGTGGCGCGAGCGGCTCCGGCGCTGACGTCGCTACCGGGCGTACCGTCAAAGGTGATCACCTTGTTGGGTCAAGTCACTCCCGATCCCAAACCCTCGGCCTTCATGACAGCTGTCTGCGAAGGCCTGTTGCCGGAAAGGCGTCTTGAGGGGGCACGGGATCGAGACGAAGTGCTGGGCCGGGTGAGCGCCTTCGTGAACGGCGAGCTGAATGCGTTGCCTGGCAAGTACAGACTCTTGCTGCACGTGGGACTCACGGGGTTCTCTTTTTTGGTTTTCCTCCTCACGTGGCGTCCGTTTGCGCGAGTCACACTCGAGCGGCGGCGGGCGATTCTGCGGTGGTGGGCGTGGGGGCCCGTCGCACTCACGCGACAGCTCTTCCGGGCCGTGCGCAGCACAACGGTGCTCGCCTACTACGAAGATCCGCTCGTGCAGGCGGGGATGTCGGCGGATGCCATTTCGGTTTCCGGCTTCCAAAAGAGGCGCCACGGCAATGTCTGAAGCCATGCGCGTCCAAGTGCTTATCGTCGGCTCCGGAGCGGGCGGCGCCACGACCGCGCAAGTGCTCGCGGCGGCGGGCTACGACGTGCTCGTCGTCGAAGACGGCGCGAAGAATCCCATCACCGCCTACGGCCAGGACGCAACCGACGCGATGCGGCTGCTCTATCGACGCCGCGGCATGACGCCGATCTCGGGGCGAGTGCCTATGGGTTTCGTCGAAGGGCGATGCCTCGGCGGCAGCACGGAAATCAACAGCGGCTTTTGGCATCGCTTACGACCCGACGTCGCGCTGGGTTGGCGGGCACGGTACGACCTTGCGGACTGCGACGCGGACGACCTCGACGAGCACTTCCAATGGGCGGAGGAGCAGCTCGGGGTCGGAAGCTTCGCCGGGAAATGGCCAGCGAGCACCCAGGTGTTTGCGCGCGGAATCGAGCGTATGGGCTGGAGCTACCAAGAAGTGCCGCGTACGGCGCCGGGCTGCCAGCAGAACAACACCTGCGCCTACGGCTGCCCAACGCGGGCCAAGCAGGGAATGACGCAATCGCTGATCCCGGCAGCGGAGGCTGCGGGGGCGCGTTTTCTCACAGACTGCCGCGTGAAACTGCTGCTGACCAAGCGCCATCGCGTCACCGGCGTCCTCGCTGAATTTCGCGGCGCGGACGGACACCGGGGGCTCGCTCGGATCGAAGCCGAGCACGTCTTCGTTTGCGCGGGGCCAACGCAGTCGCCCGTCCTACTGCGCAGCAGCGGCATCAAGTATCACGTCGGCGACACGTTGCGGCTGCACCCCATGTTGAAGGTCGTCGCGAAATTCCCCGAGCAGATCGACGCCCATCGGAGCGTCATGCCCCTGCTGCAGGTGCGGGAGTTTTGGCCCGAGATCTCGATGGGCGGCTCCTTCCTCACGCCGGGGCATCTGGCCATGAGCCTCAACGAAAACGGGCCCGAGCTCGAGGAAGAGATGGACCACTTCCGGCAGATGGCGTCCTTTTACGTCGGCATCAAGGGCAGCGGCCGCGGCTCCGTCCGCCCTTCCCGCTTCGGCCGCGGCTCGGCGAGCATCCGCTACCAACTCTCCCGGGAAGATCTCCGGCACCTGAGCGTCGGCCTCGCCCGCCTCTCGATGGTCCTCCTCGCGGCGGGCGCGGAAACCGTCTTCCCCGGAGTCCACGGCCTGCCCCGAATCTCAACCCGGGTCGAAGCCGCGCGCTGGCTGGACGAGCTCCTACCCGCCTCCTCGGTGGCCCTCACAACCGTCCACGCCTTCTCCTCCTGCCCTATTGGAGAGCGGGTCGAGCGGACCGCGGCCGATTCTTTCGGGAAAATCCACCGTTACGAGAACCTCTACATCAACGACGCGAGCATGCTGCCGAGCTCGCCGGGCGTGAACCCGCAGGGGACGGTCATGGCGTTGGCGCGCCGGAATGCGCAGCATTTTGCAGCAGCCCAGTCGTAAGCTAAACGCCAATTCCACTCAGCCCAAAACCGAACCTGGGTCGGTTTTGGACGAGCCAGTTTTGGTCCATTTTGCAGCGTTTATTGACGAGACATGACTGACACGATCGTTACGGGGGTGCCTGGATGGCTCGGTAGCCGCCTGATCCACGTGCTGGAGGCGGGCCTTCCGGAGGTGGCGTCGCTGGCGAAGCCGACTGAGCGGCGCGTCCGAGTGCTGGTGCACGGGGAGCCAGAGAGTGAGGCGTGCGCGGCGCTGCGGGCGAGTGGCGTTGAGGTCGTGGACGGCGATGTGCGCGACCCAGCGACGCTCGCGGCGCTGTTCGACGGCACTCGCGACGCGACCGTCTTTCACGCGGCGGGCGTCATCCATCCGGGGCACACGACGCGGGCGTTCCGGTCCGTCAACGTCAACGGCACGCGGAACCTGCTGGAGGCGGCGGAGGGGCATACGAAGCGTTTTGTGTACGTCTCCTCCAACTCGCCGCTTGGCGTGAACGCCTCGCCACAGGACGTCTTCGACGAGGAATCCCCGTACCACCCGTATATGGGCTACGGCCGGAGCAAGATGGCCGCCGAGCAGCTCGTGAGCTCGGCGCAGGCCGCAGGGAAGTTCGAAACGGTGACGATTCGGCCGCCGTGGTTCTACGGCCCGAACCAGCCCGCCCGTCAAAGTCTCTTCTTTCGGATGGTCCGGACCGGGAAGTTCCCACTGCTGGGCGACGGCGCGCAGAAGCGCTCGATGGCTTACGTGGACAACATCTGCCAGGGCCTCCTGCTGGCCGAGCGCACGCCCGCCGCCGACGGCCAGACGTACTGGATCGCTGACAAGCGCCCCTACGCGATGACGGAGATCTTGGAGACGATCCAGAAGGTTATGCGCGAGGATTTTGGGGTGGAGCCGGGCAAGGAGCAGACGCGCCTGCCGGGTTTCCTTGGCACGATCGCGCAAATCGTGGATGCCACGCTCCAGGGAGTGGGCCTCTACCAGCAGAAGATCCACGTGCTGAGCGAGATGAATAAGACCATCGCGTGCAGCATCGCCAAAGCTGAGCGAGAGCTAGGCTACGCGCCGACCGTCGATCTCGAAGAAGGCATGCGCCGAAGCCTCAACTGGATGAAAACCGTCGGTCAGGAATGGTAGGAGCGAGTTGATGCAGCGCACTTCCCTCGTCACAGGCGGCTCGGGCTACTTCGGGTCGCTGCTGGTCAAGATGCTGCTCGAGGCGGGCGACAAAGTCCGCGTACTCGACCTCTTCGACGACGACGACCGCCCGACCCAGGTTGAGTTCCACCGAGGCGATATTCGCGACCCGGAAGCCGTCCGACGCGCGTGCCAGGGCGTAGACGCGGTCCACCACAACGTCGCGCAGGTGCCGCTGGCGCGCGACAACGACCTCTTCTGGAGCGTGAACCGCGACGGGGCGCGAACGCTCTTCGAGATCTGCCACGAACTCGGCGTGAAGAAGGTCATCAACATGTCCTCCAGCGCCATCTTTGGCGTTCCCGAGACGAACCCCGTCACCGAGGAGACGCCTCCCGCCCCGCGCGAGGACTACGGCAGAGCCAAGGTCGCCGCCGAAGCCATCGCTCGTGAGTACGTCGCCAAAGGCCTGGACATCACAACCATCCGCCCGCGCACAATCCTCGGGAGCGGTCGCCTCGGCATCATGCAGATCCTCTTCGAGTGGATTCGAAAAGGCCGCAACGTCCCCGTCATGGGCAAGGGCGACAACACGTACCAATTCGTCCACGCCAAAGACTTAGCCACCGCTTCCATCCTCGCCGCAACTCAACCAGGGTCGGCCGTGTACAACATCGGTGCGGAGTCGTTTGGGACTATGCGGGAGACGCTCGAGGCCGTCACCGCGCACGCAAACACCGGCAGCCGGGTCGTCTCAGTCCCCGAATGGCCCGCCGTGCTCGGCATGCAGCTCAGCACGAGGCTCGGAATCTCGCCGCTCGCCCCCTATCACTGGGTCATGTACGGACGTTCGCTCTACTTCGACGTGTCGAAGGCGAAGAACGAACTCAGCTGGGCGCCGGCGTACTCGAATACGGACGCTATCTGCGAGTCCTACGACTGGTACCTCGAGAACCGCGATGCGGTGCTTTCGCAGAAGCACGCGTCGAAGCACCGCTCAGCGGTGAAGCACGGAGTACTCGACGTCGTTTCGCGGCTCCTACGATTCGCGCCGTCCGCAGGCTGACGCCCCTACGCTACACCGCGACCGACGACCCGCAGGGGGTACCGCGCGCGCCGTGAACTTGCACCATCTCCCATGTACCGTGCGGGAATGGCGCGTCTCTGGCTCCCTCCCGCCAAGCCGTGAACGCCTCTCGATAGCTCTCCCGGAATGCGCGCAGCTGCCTCGCCACGCGAACGTATAGGTCGCGACGACCGCGGCCCGTCGCAAACGTCGGGTTCAGCGACCGCAACTTCTCGAAGCTCCGCGCGCGCTTGGTAGGCGACATCAACCGCACCCGGCGGGCGCCGGGCACGCGCCATCTGTTCTTGCGCACCTCCGCCCGCGCGCCCTCTTCGAGTAGTCGGAGTTCGGCACCGATTCGCCGCACAATGCCTTCGCGCGAGTCCTTGCCAGCAAGCGTAGGCGGTAGCGAAAGCGAGAGTTCCGTCTGCTTCGGCCAGAGCGGATTATCGGGGTCGACGTATTCATCGGGGCGCGTGGCGATCAGTTTTGACTGCCAGAGTTCCGACAGCCGTTGGGTAACCCCAGGCCATTCTTCGGACCGGTGCACCAGCCCGGCCGCAACTGGATTCGCCAAGACGTAGGCAATCTTCTCGATGATGGCCTGCTCCGATTCGAGCCGAACGATCGACGTCTTCCCGGTGTCCCAAATGGGCCCTTCCCACCCCCGCAACACCTTCGTCGCCAAGGCGACGGGACGGTGAAAACGCTCAAGGAAGCGAGGCAAGTTACCTTGAACGTCCGTGATGATCAGATGCTCGTGTGTCGACATCAGTACCGCGGCGTGAACCAAGATCCCGAAGCGTTCGGCGCAGACGGCTAGGAAGTAGAGGAAGATGCGCTGGATCATCGCATCGGGTCGGAAGAGGTGATGCCGGCGCAGCGTTCGACGCGTCACCATCACGGTGGCGCCAGGTGTGATGTAGCGGGGGTTGCTCATTGCCCGCTCAAGAGAGCGAAGAATGTGCCACGTGCGACGTGGGGTTTTCTCAGGGTTTCTGGACGGGCGCGGGGTGGCGGCCACTTCTCCGCCACGCCAGCCGCCAACCTGGGTCGGGTCCTTGTCCTTATCCTTTGGTCCTTTCTTCCTTGAGCCACCGCTCCGCTCAGTGCGGAGGTGAGTTCCAGAAACCATCGCTGAGTTCGACAATGAAGATACCAGCCGCGGGGTCGCTATCAAGAGAGTCCCGCGGCGTGAATACGACGAACCTCCCACTGGCCGCCAAAATGCCTTCAAGCCCTGACAAGATCTGCGTGACCTGCCTCCCGCCGTCGTCCAAGCTGACGCGACGCACCCTTCCCGTCTGGAGATCCTTCACAAAGAAGTCGGTAATCTCGTTTGTATCCCCCGGTACCAGGTTCGTCGCACGCGATTCGAAGGAAACGTAGCGGCCGTCGGACGATATTTGAGGATAAGAGCTGGCGCCATCTGGGTCGTCGCCGTTCTCCGCGATACTGACGCGCGACGTCTCGCGGTTCACTCGATCTCTCAGGTAGATGTCGGTGGTACCGTTCGTATCCGTAGTGTCGAACGCGTCGTCAGTGCCAAATACGACGACCGAGCCGTCGCGCGACACTGCACCGAATCCGGTCAGACTGCCCCACGGAGTGTCATCAGTGTTCGGCTCACCATCGCTCGATAGGCTGACCACCTCGGTCGAACCGGCGGCGCGGTCGTGCAAGAACGTCTGAGTCGCGGTGTAGCTCAATTCCGGAACAAGCGATTGGGCGTCGGACGTGAAGACGACGAAGTTCCCATCCGCGGATACAGCAAAGCCCAGGCTCTCCGTACTGCCCTGCGCTCCAGCAGTGCTGACCGACACTCGTTCAGCCGCTCCGGTCGCCACGTCCCACACGTACACGTCGCCGACCCCATTCGTGTCGACACCATCCAAAGCCTGGTCGGTGGGGAATACCATGTGTGTCAGGTCATGAGACATCCATCCGCCGGCCCCCAGCGGCAGCTCCCTGACTTGCAACTGGTACGTGCCGCGTTGTCCCACAGCCACACTCGCACCGCCAGCGCCCACAATCCCCGGCGCCTCTGAGAAGAATGAGATAGTTTCGCCATCTTCAGATAGGAAACCACCAAAGGACCGGCCGTGCGTAGTCATCCCTGACGAAGTCGCACTGGCTAGTTTGGTTGTCCCGGACTCCCGGTCGCGAAGGTACACATCTTCGAACGAATTCCGGTCGCCCGGTACCAGTTGCGCCTCGGTAGAGAATACCACGAACCGGCCATCCCCTGAGGGCCGAGCGCCGTCGAGCGGCGCCACCGCAACACCGCTCGAATCCACGCTCACCCGCTCAACGACAAAGTCGCGATTCGTGACCTCGACATTCTCATCCGCGAGGCCCGAGTACTTCGCGTCCCCAGCTTCGGCAATGCCAACCGACACAGCGAACGTCTCATCCCCATCCAGCCCGGCCTCAGCCTGCCCCGTCACTGTCACCGTCTGCGCCACGTTCCACGACTCCGGCATGAATGTGAGCTCGCTTATGTCGATTACGCCCTCGGTCTCGTCACCGCTAGCAAGCTCGAGCTTCACGTCTGCCAGGGGCTCGCTCGTTAGCGCGACTTCAAATGTGGCCGTGGCACCCAACTCGTGCGTCTCAAGCCCGATCGATGGCGTAAGCGCAAGGCTCGCAACGTCATTGTCGTGAGTCGTGGCCGACAGCGGCGAAACGCTGATGCCGCCGTAGCGCGCGTCGCCCGACGACACCGAGACGTTGATCTGGTACCCGACCGAATCGTCAGCCAGAAAATCATCCTTCGGCGTTAGGGTGACCGAGGTTGGTTGGTCCCAGGTGTCGGCGTCCAGCACAACGTCGGACGAACTCAGGACGCCCTCGGTCTCATCCGTAACGCTGAGCGCAATCCGAACGTCGGTTGTCGGCTTCACCGAGAGCCGCAGGGTAAAGTCCTTTCCATCACCGCCTTCGATGACCTCCAAATCGTCGCCGCCTTCAACGACTATCGCCGGCGTCGCGCTCGCGCTTCCGCCGGTCCCGCCACTGGCGCCGCTGCCGCCAGTCGCGCCGCTGCCGCCTGTCGCGCCGCTGCCGCCTGTCGCGCCGCCGCTACCGCCGGAGCCACCCGAGCCGCCACTCGTTTCGCCGGCAGCGCCGCCTGCGCCACTAGCGCCACCCTCGCCCGCAGCCGCGTTGCTTGGAGATTCACAGTTCCCCTCTTCGAGGCAGGTGGCGCTGAAGTTCTCGCAGCCAAAGGTGACGAGAGCCAATATGAAAGTGATCCGTGACATAGACATCCCTCTTAGAAGTTCTTGCGAAAGTTCAGCGAAAGTCCGATCTGATCGGCTGTAGGTCTGGGCCGGGTGACCAGCGCAACGAGGCCCACTTCAGGACCCGCGAGCGATGTCCCGATGATGGAGTACGTG
>PVBE012861624.1_pt1 | contig 16294 bp, 11 predicted proteins | sample 1631181 | NCBI WGS metagenome assembly PVBE01 (sample SAMN08397723, study PRJNA350692) | Marine metagenome, whole genome shotgun sequencing project. | isolation source: water | place: Pacific Ocean | collected 2012-04
ATATCTCGGGGTTGGCCGTGGCGATCACCATGCCCTTATATAGGCGCGAATTCGCGCCCCTGGCCAGCCCGCGTTCCCTGTCGCCACTAACCGGCGGGCGGCATGTCGAGGGATAGCAAGACGAGGGCCACCGTCGAAACCAAGGCGCTGAACGATAGCCAGGCACGGCGCGCCGTGGCGCGGCCGCTGAGCACGGCGGTGTGAAAGAACGGACACGGCATTAAAGGGACCTCCCTGCGTTGGCCTTTGATTATGGTGCTGCGAGCAAAGCACGGGACTATGACCGAAGTTTTGCGGGAATGTGACGATTCGGTGAATTTCGCGCCCCGGCCGCGCCGCCTTTCCCGGTTGCGCCGTCCCCACCCGGCGGCTAGTGTCGGAGGGGCCGGTTGTCACGCAATGAAACGGTCTCTGTCATGTCCTTCCTTGCCTCCCGCGTCTCTCGCGTCAAGCCGTCGCCGACCATCGCCATTTCGGGCAAGGCGCGCGAGCTGAAGGCGGCCGGCCACGACGTTATCGGGCTTGGCGCAGGTGAGCCCGACTTTGATACGCCCCCGCACATCATCGAGGCCGCCAAGGCGGCCATGGAGCGCGGCGAAACCCGTTATACCGCGGTGGCCGGCACGCCCAAGCTACGCGAGGCGATTTCAGCCAAGTTCAAGCGCGACAACGGCCTCGACTACGCGCCCCCACAGATCACGGTTGGCTGCGGCGGCAAGCAGACCATCTACAACGCGTTCATGGCGACCCTCGATTCCGGCGACGAGGTGATCATCCCGGCGCCCTACTGGGTGTCCTATCCGGACATGGTGCTTTTGGCCGAGGGGAAACCAGTGATCGTCGACTGCCCTGCCGAAAACGGCTTCAAGCTGGCGCCTCGGGACCTGGAGGCGGCGATCACGCCCCGTACCAAATGGCTGATCCTTAATTCGCCGTCGAATCCGACCGGCGCCGCCTACACCAGAGACGACATGAAGGCCCTCACCGACGCGCTGCTCGCCCACGACCACGTCTGGGTGATGACCGATGACATGTACGAGCACATCGTCTACGACGGCTTCGAGTTCGTCACCCCGGCCCAGGTGGAACCGAGGCTCTACGACCGCACCCTGACGCTGAACGGCCTCTCCAAGGCCTATTGCATGACCGGCTGGCGGGTCGGCTACGCGGCGGGGCCCGCGGAGCTCGTCAAGGTCATGAACATGGTGCAGTCGCAAAGCACCACCCACGCGAGCTCCGTCTCCCAAGCGGCGGCGGTGGCCGCCCTCAACGGCCCCCAGGACTTCATCGCTGAGCACAACGCGGAGTTCAAGGAGCGCCGCGACCTGGTGGTGGCCATGCTCAACCAGGCTTCGGGGCTTTCGTGCGCGCGGCCCGAGGGCGCCTTTTACGTCTATCCCTCGTGCGCCGGCCTCATCGGCAGGAAGACATCCGGCGGCGAGCCCATCGAAAGCGACGAGAATTTCGTCACCGCGCTTCTGGATAGCGAGGGGGTGGCCGCCGTGCATGGCGCCGCCTTCGGGCTGTCGCCCCACTTCCGGGTCTCCTACGCCACCTCGACAGAGCTTTTGGAGGATGCGTGCACGCGTATCCAGAGGTTCTGCGCCGGCCTGACATGAAGACCGCACACGCACCGGCGTGCTAGTAAATGTATTGAAAACTCGCGTCCTGGGAGGATCTCTTGACGGACAAACAACCTTCAGCGCCGCGTTGCGCGGCCTTGGTCGGACCTTACCTCAGCGGCAAGACGACGCTGTTGGAAAGCATGCTTTTCATCTGCGGCGCCGTCGGCCGGCGGGGAAGCATCGGCGAGGGGAACACGGTTGGCGACGCCTCACCCGAAGCACGGGCGCGCGAAATGAGCACCGAGCTCAACGTGGCGCACGCCGAATATCTGGGCGAGTCGTGGACGTTCCTCGATTGTCCGGGCTCCATCGAGCTGTCGCAGGACGCCTATAACGCGGTCATGGTGGCCGATGCCGCCGTGCTCGTGTGCGAGCCGTCGGCGGACAAGGCCCTGACCATCGCGCCGTTCCTGAAGTTCCTCGACGACCGCAAGATCCCGACCATTCTGTTCCTCAACAAGATGGATCACCCAGAATCGAGCGTCCAAGCGGCGGTGGAGGCCATCAAGGCTTACACCCAACGGCCGTTGGTGTTGCGCGAGGTGCCCATCCGCGAGGGCGACGCGGTAACCGGTTTCGTGGAGCTGGCCGGCGAACGCGCTTTCAAGTGGCGGGGCGACCAGGCTTCGGAGCACATCGACACGCCCAGTTCGGTCAAGGACCGGGTGGAAGAGTCACGCCAGAGCATGTTGGAATCGCTGGCCGATTTCGATGACGTACTGCTGGAGAAGCTCCTCGAGGACGAGACACCGCCCATCGAGGAAGTCTACGGCTATATGACCAAAGTGTTTTGCGAGGGGGGCTCCATCCCGGTCCTTTTCGGCTCTTCGGTGAACAGCAACGGTGTACGCCGGCTGCTCAAGGCCTTGCGCCACGAAACGCCCGGGCCCACCGAGGTCACCCAGCGCCTGGGTTTCGAGGCGTCCGGCGGCGACACTGTGGCGCAAGTGTTCAAGACCACCCAAGCCGGGCAGACCGGCAAGCTGTCCATGGTGCGCGTAGTGAGCGGCGAAATTGCCGACGGCATGACCCTCAACGGCGAGCGCGTCGGGGGCCTTTTCCGCATGTTGGGAAACAAGCAGGAAAAGATCGCCAAGGCCGGGCCCGGCGATGTCGCCGGGCTGGCTCGCATGGAAGGCGTGAAGACCGGCGATACCCTGTCGCCGTCGGGAGGCGCCGAAACCGAATGGCCGGCGCCGCTGAAGCCTTTCTATTCGATGGCCGTGCACGCCGAAAAGCAGGCCGACGAGGTCAAGCTTCCCGGGGCGCTTTCCAAGCTCGCCGAAGAAGACCCCTCGTTCTCGTTCGTGTCGGTTAAGGACATCAGCCAGCTGGTGATCTGGGGGCAGGGCGACCAACACCTACAGATCGCCGTCGACCGCCTGCGCAACCGGTACAGCCTGGAGGTCACCACCCTGCGTCCGCGGGTGCCCTACAAGGAAACTATCGCCAAGTCGGTCTCGCAGCACGCCCGCCACAAGAAGCAGAGCGGTGGTCACGGCCAGTTCGGTGATGTCCATTTGGATATCAAGCCGCTGCCCAGGGGGTCGGGGTTCAACTTCGACGACTCGATTTCCGGGGGCGTGGTGCCCAAGCAATACATCCCCTCGGTGGAGAACGGGGTGAAGAATTACATGGTGCGTGGGCCCCTCGGGTTTCCCGTCGTCGATATCTCGGTGACTCTGACCGATGGCCAGTTCCACGCCGTGGACAGCTCCGACATGGCCTTCAAGGCGGCGGCACAACTGGCTATGCGCGAGGGCATGCCGAAGTGCGGCCCGGTCCTCCTGGAGCCTTTCTTCCAGGTGCGGATCACGCTTCCCAACGAGTTCACCTCGAAGGTTCAGCGTGTCATCAGCGGCCGACGGGGCCAGATACTCGGATTCGACGCTAAGCCTGGCTGGGCCAGATGGGACGAGGTTTCGGTACAGATGCCGCAGTCCGAGATGCACGATTTGATCAACGAGTTGCGCTCGATCACGCTCGGCGTCGGTACCTTCGAGTGGAAATTCGACCACCTGCAGGAAATTACTGGCAGGCTCTCCGACGACATCGTCGCCCAGCACAAGGCCGAGAAAAAATAGTGGTGGTGGGCGGCGGCGGCTCGGCGCGCCCATAAAAAAAGCCGAAAAAAAGCCGGGCTTTCTGAAAAGCCCGGCGAGTCTAACAGGGAGGCTTCACGTCTGGGAGACGTAGGACCCGCCGTGCTCCACAGCGGGGGGGGGGACGGAAGCGGGCCCTTTTTCCGGGCTTTACGCCCGAACTCGATAAAACTTAAATAATATTGCAACGCAACATTGCTGATGTCTCATATAGTGTGGCCACGGGAGAGTTTCCAGAGCCAAATAAGTATTTCCGGCATGCAATTTTTGCATACCTCGCCCCTCCAGCATCCCGCATCCCACGGACACGGCTCGTTCTCCCGTCCTTAGAGTCCGGCGTCGGCGATGTTGCGCACCAGGAAGTCGCGGAACACGGCGACGCGGTTGGAATGGCGCAATTCCTCGGGGTAGACAAAAAAACTGTCAAAGCTGGGTCCCCGCAACTCCGGCAAAACCTCAACGAGGTCTCCCGATTCCCGGCTCATGTAGTCGGGAATCGCTGCAATGCCGAGGCCGCTCTGCACGGCGCGGAATATGCCGTAGACGCTGTTCACCTTGAGCACCGGTCGGCGCTTGGCGCCGTCCTTGGCGCCGGCCTCCAGCAACCAGTTGAGATTGATGTTGACGGGGGGGCGCGCTTCCTCGCCGTAAACGATGATCTGATGGTGGTCGAGGTCCTGGGGCGTCTTGGGCACGCCATGCTTCTTGAGGTAGTCGGGCGTCGCGAAGACATGATATCGCATGGTCATCAGGTGGCGCTGGATGAGGTCGGGCTGGCGCGGTGGGATCATGCGGATTGCGATGTCGGCGGCGCGCATGGAAAGGTCGAGCTCGTCGTCGGCGAGCATCAGGGACATGTCAATGTCCGGATAAGTCTCCAGAAACGCCTTCATGCGCGACGTCAGCCACACCGAGCCAAAGGCCACCGTGGTCGTCACCCGAAGCGGCCCCTGCGGGCGTTCGGTACTTTCCTTGATGCGTCCCACCGTCATGCTCAGGCGCGACGACAAGTCCTTGGCGGTACGGTAAAGCAGTTCCCCCTGCTCAGTGAGGATGAGGCCGCGCGCGTGGCGGTGAAAGAGCGTCACCTCCATGCTCTTTTCCAGGGTTGAAATCTGACGGCTCACCGCCGATTGGCTCAGGTTGAGGGCGTCTCCGGCGTGGGTAAAGCTTCCCGCCTGGGCGACAGCGTGGAAGACACGGAGCTTGTCCCAGTCCATGAACGCCTCCGATGGTGCCCGGCACCTTCCGGGAAGCGGACTCGTCTATTCGGCAGCGGCCGCCGCCGGCAGCTCCGCCAAGTACTTTTCGGCCTCCAACGCCGCCATGCAGCCGGTGCCGGCCGCCGTCACCGCCTGGCGGAACACTTTGTCCTGCACGTCGCCGGCGGCGAACACCCCGGGAACATTGGTCGCCGTGCTGTCAGGCGCGGTGATGATGTACCCCTCGCCGTCCATCTCGAGCTGCCCCTCGAAGAGCGCCGTGTTGGGCGTGTGGCCGATGGCGACAAACACACCGTCCACCGACAGCCCGGAGAGCTCGCCGCTCTTGACGTCCTTGAGGCGCACAGCATCGACGCTTGGTGCCGGCGGCCCCTCGGTGCCCACAATCTCGTCGAGCACGGCGTTCCAGCGCACCTCCACTTTCTCGTTGGCGAATAAGCGGTCCTGGAGAATTTTTTCGGCGCGCAATTCGTCTCGCCGGTGAACGAGCGTGACCTTGGAGCAGTGGTTGGTCAGATAGAGCGCCTCCTCGACGGCGGTGTTGCCGCCACCGACGACCGCGACCTCTTTTTCGCGGAAGAAAAAGCCGTCGCAGGTGGCGCACGCCGAAACACCGAAACCCTGGAATTTCATTTCGCTCTCCAGGCCCAGCCACTTGGCCTGGGCGCCCGTCGATACGATAACGGCGTCACCCGCATAAACGTCCCCGGAATCCCCGATCGCGGCGACCGGGGTCTTCGACAGGTCGGCCTCGACGATGATGTCGTCGAACATGCGCGTGCCCACCTTATCCGCCTGGATGCGCATCTGCTCCATCAGCCATGGGCCCTGGATGACGTCGGCAAACCCGGGATAGTTCTCGACGTCGGTGGTGATGGTCATCTGGCCGCCAGGCTGCAGGCCGTGCACGAGCGTGGGCTGCAGATTGGCGCGGGCGGCGTAAATGGCGGCGGTGAGGCCGGCCGGCCCCGAACCGAGTATGAGGACCCTGCTGTGGTGGCGACCTGACATGGCGGGGCTGTTCCTTATGGCACTTCGTGCCGTCGGGGGGCGCAGATTCCGGCGAAAAATACACGTCTAACATAAGAAACCGGGAAAGCGGACGCAAGACCCCGCGGGGCCACAAGAAGGGACACGGGAGGGATGTAGACGGGACGGGGGAGGAACGTGTGATGGACGAGCGGCCCGTCGGCGCCGATGCGCCCTTGGCTTAGCCCGGACCTCAGGGTAATATAATTTCGTGAATTCCGGTGGCGATTATAATTTTTTGAAAGCCGGGCATAGGGAGAACGGATGAATGGCGCGGGTCAAGCTTGACCGCATCGACCGCCGCATCCTCAAGGACCTTCAGGAGCGCGGCCGCATCACCAACGTGGAACTGTCGCGCCGCGCTGGCATTTCGGCGCCGCCCTGCCTGCGCCGCGTGCGGGCGCTCGAGGAGGCCGGCTTTATCCGTGGCTATCACGCCGATGTCGAGCCCAAGGCGCTTGGCTTCAACGTCACCGTGTTCGCCCAAGTCGGCCTCGCCAGCCAGGCGGAAACCGACCTCGAGGCGTTTGAGGAGATGGTCGGCGCGTGGCCGGAAGTCCGCGAGTGCAACATGCTGGCCGGAGAGGTCGACTTCCTGCTCAAGGTGGTAGCCGCCGACTGGGACGCCTACCAGGATTTTCTCACTACCAGACTGACCCCCGCGCCCAATGTCAGTCATGTGAAGTCGGCGCTTTCCATTCGCGTCTCCAAATCCGTGCCCGGCGTTCCCATCGACGTGGATGCGGTGGAGGGCTCAGGCACCTGAAGGCGTTATGCCAATGGTCCTAATTTTGGACCGTTGATGTTATCAGCGAAACTGGACCTTGACGATTTCGTAAGCCTTGTGGCCGCTTGGCGTGCTTACCTCGACCGAGTCACCAATGGTCTTGCCGATGAGGGCGCGGGCCAGCGGCGAGGTGATGGGGAGGCGTCCGGCAGAGATGTCGGCCTCGTGACTGCCGACGATCAGGTAAGTGCTTTCCTCGTCGGTGTCCTCGTCGGCGAGGCGCACGGTAGCGCCAAAGCGAACCACCTTGCCGCTCAGCTTGCTCACGTCGATCACCTCGGCGCGGCTGGTGATATCCTCGAGCTCGGCGAGGCGGCCCTCAATGAAGCTCTGGCGCTCACGGGCGGCGTGATATTCGGCGTTTTCGCTGAGGTCTCCGTGGTCGCGGGCATCGGCGATGGCGCAAATCACCTTCGGCCGCTCCTCGGACCTTAGGCGCTTGAGCTCTTCCTCGAGTTGGGACAGGCCATCGGCCGTCATCGGTAGCTTGTCCATCGCCGCATTCCTCGAAACTTACCAAAAAAACACTTGACGACCCTTGAGACCGGGGTCGCACAAGCAAGAGCATCCGGGCGCTTAGATTGACACCCTAAAATAAACCTGTAGTGGCGCAACTTCAAGATGACCGTTTCTCAGGGACTGCAGGGCATCGACGGTGGCGCCTGCGGCCGTGATGGTCGTATAGTAGGGGACGCCGCGGACCAGCGCTGTGCGCCGGATGGTGAAGCTGTCGGCGATGGCCTGGGCACCTTCCGTGGTGTTAATGACCAGCGTTACCTCGCCTTCGTCGATGGCTTCGACACAATGGGGCGGCCCCTCGAACACCTTGTTGATGCGTCTGACGGGAAGGCCCGCAGCGCGAAGATGGCGGGCGGTACCCGACGTCGCCATCAGGGTAAACCCCATCTCCATGAGACGCCGCGCCAGCCGGCAGGCCGCTTCCTTGTCCCGGTCCTTGACGGAAACGAACACCGTCCCCGAACGGGGGAGCGCCATACCGGCGGCGAGCTGGGATTTAGCGAAGGCACGCCCGAAGTCGGTGTCGATGCCCATGACCTCGCCGGTGGACTTCATCTCCGGCCCGAGCAGGGTGTCGGCGCCGGGAAAGCGCGCGAAGGGCAGCACCGCCTCCTTGACGGCAACGTGATCGTAGCGGGGCGTCTCCTCGAGGGCGAAGTCGGCGAGGCGCTCGCCGGCCATGACGCGCGCCGCGATCTTGGCGATCGGCACGCCGGTCGACTTGGCGACGAAGGGGACGGTGCGGCTGGCGCGCGGGTTGACTTCGAGGACATAAATATCTTCACCCACTACCGCGAATTGCACGTTTATCAGCCCCACCACGCCAAGGGCGCGGGCCAGCGCCGCGGCCTGGCGGCGCAGCTCCTCCACCGTCGCATCGGGCAACGAGTGGGGCGGCAGGCAACAGGCCGAATCGCCCGAGTGAACTCCGGCTTCCTCGATGTGCTCCATGACACCGGCAATAAAAACCTCGGCACCGTCAGCGACGGCGTCCACGTCCACCTCGATGGCGTCCTCGAGATAGCTGTCGAGCAGAAGGGGGCTGTCCTCCGGAATTTCCGCTGCCGCTAAGTAACGCTTGAGCGCCGGGCCATCGTGGACTATCTCCATGGCCCGCCCACCGAGCACGTAAGACGGCCGGACGACCAGCGGATAGCCAATCTTGGAGGCTCGGCTTTCCGCCTCCTTGGGCGTGCGCGCGATAGCGTTGGCCGGTTGCCTGAGGCCAAGCTCGATGAGCAGGATCTGGAAGCGCTCGCGGTCCTCGGCGAGATCGATGGCGTCGGGCGTGGTGCCGAGGATGGGGATGTCGGCGCGCTCTAACACCTGGGCGAGCTTCAGTGGCGTCTGCCCGCCAAATTGCACGATAACGCCCTGGACCGGCCCGCCCGCCTGCTCGGCAGCTATCACTTCGATGACGTCCTCGCCGGTCAGCGGCTCGAAGTAGAGGCGGTCCGAGGTGTCGTAGTCGGTGGACACGGTTTCCGGGTTGCAGTTGACCATGATGGTCTCGAAGCCAGCTTCCCCGAGCGCGTAGGCGGCGTGCACGCAACAGTAATCGAACTCGATGCCCTGGCCGATGCGGTTGGGTCCGCCGCCCAGGATGACCACCTTGGGGCGGTCACTGGGGGTCGCCTCGCACTCGGGCGGGTCCGTCCCATCGCCCTCGTAGGCCGAATACATGTAAGGCGTCAGTGCCGGGAACTCGGCGGCGCAGGTGTCGACGCGCTTGTAGACGGGGCGCACGCCGAGGCCGTGCCTAAGCGCGGTTACCGCCGCCGCGTCCTGGCCCGTGAGTTCGGCCAGGCGCTGGTCGCTGAAGCCCAACATCTTGAGACGCCGGAAACCGGCGGCGGCGGCGGGCAGGCCATCGGCGGCGACTGTGTCCTCCGCCTCGACCAGTTCTTTGATGCGCTTCAGGAACCAGCGGTCGTAGCGGCAGGCGGCGTGGATCTGGTCGGTGTCCATGCCCGCACGGTAGGCCTCGGCGACGACCAGGAGACGGTCGGGCCGGAAGTCGGCCAGCGCCGTGCGCATGGCGTCCAGCCCCGCCGTCCCGCCGTCTTCGGCGCCGTCGATGCACACCGGGTTGAGCCCGGTGAGCCCGGTCTCGATGGAGCGCAGGCCCTTCTGCAGGGATTCCGCGAACGTGCGCCCGATGGCCATGGCCTCGCCGACCGACTTCATGGACGTGGTCAACAGCGGCTCGGTGTCGGGAAACTTCTCGAAGGTGAAGCGCGGGATCTTGGTGACCACGTAGTCGATGGCCGGTTCGAAGGAAGCCGGGGTGGTGCCGGTGATGTCGTTGGTGAGCTCGTCGAGCGTATAGCCGACGGCCAGCATGGCCGCCACCTTGGCGATGGGAAAGCCGGTGGCCTTGGAGGCCAGCGCCGAGGAGCGCGACACCCGCGGGTTCATCTCGATGACCACCATGCGCCCGCTCTCGGGGTGGACGGCGAACTGCACGTTGGAGCCCCCGGTATCGACGCCGATCTCTCGCAGCACCGCGAAGGCAGCGTTGCGCATCGCCTGATACTCCTTGTCGGTGAGGGTGAGGGCCGGCGCCACGGTGATGGAATCCCCAGTGTGCACGCCCATGGGGTCGACGTTCTCGATGGAGCACACGACGATGCAGTTGTCGGCGCGGTCGCGCACCACCTCCATCTCGAACTCCTTCCACCCGAGGACCGATTCCTCGATCAGCACCTCGCCCACCGGCGAGGCGGCGAGGCCGTCGGCGATGGCGGCGTCGAACTCGGCCTCGCCGCGGATGATGCCGCCGCCGATGCCGCCCAGGGTGAACGACGGGCGGATGACCAGCGGCAGGCCGAGGCGTGCCAGCACCTCCCTGGCCTCCTGGCGGGTGTGCGCGACGGCGTTCCTCGGGCACACCAGGCCGATGCGGTTCATGGCCTCGGCGAAGCGCCGGCGGTCCTCGGCCATGGCGATGGCGTCGGCGTCGGCGCCGATCATCTCGACGCCGTACTTATCGAGAACGCCGGAGCGCGCCAGCTCCATGGCGGTGTTGAGGGCCGTCTGCCCGCCCATGGTGGGCAGAAGCGCGTCCGGCTTTTCGCTCTTGATGACGCGCTCCACCATGTCGGACACGATGGGCTCGATGTAGGTGGCATCGGCCAGTTCCGGGTCGGTCATGATGGTCGCCGGGTTGGAGTTCACCAGCACCACCCGGTAGCCTTCGCCACGCAGCGCCTTGCACGCCTGAACGCCGGAGTAATCGAACTCCGAGGCCTGGCCGATGACGATGGGCCCAGCCCCGATGACGAGGATCGACGAAATGTCGGCGCGGCGGGGCATAGGCTAGGCCCTTTCCTCCATCATCCCCACGAAGCGCTCGAACAGGTGGTGACTGTCCTGGGGGCCGGGGGAGGCTTCGGGGTGGTATTGCACGGAAAAAACCGGCCGGCTCCCCAGCCTGAGTCCCTCCAGGGTGCCGTCGAACAGCGACCTATGGGTCTCGACGACGTCCGCCGGCAAACTGTCGCGCTCGACCACGAAGCCGTGGTTCTGGCTGGTGATTTCGACACGCCCGGTGGCCAGGTCCTTGACCGGGTGGTTGGCGCCGCGGTGACCGTGGTGCATCTTGGCGGTCCTAGCACCGAGCGCCAGGGCCAGCATCTGGTGGCCCAGGCAGATGCCGAACAGCGGCCGGCCGGCCGCCAGCACGCCTCGGATCATGGGCACCGCGTAGGCGCCGGTCGCCGCCGGGTCTCCGGGACCGTTGGAGAGGAAGACACCGTCCGCCCCGTGGGCCAGCACGTCGGCGGCGCCGGCCCAGGCCGGCACCACGGTGACGCGGCAGCCCGCCGCCGCCAGGCACCTGAGGATGTTGCGCTTGGCCCCGAAATCGACGGCCACTACGTGGCGGCGCGGCGCCTCTTGCCGGCCGTATCCGGCGCTGCGGTTCCATGTGGTCTGCTCCCACGCGTGTGACCGGCCGCAGGTGACAGTGCGTGCCAGGTCCATCCCCTCGAGGCCGGGCCAGGCGGCGGCTTGGGCGCGCAGGGCATGGGTGTCGATGGCGCCGCCGGGCATGCCGGGAGGGACGTGGGCCAGGGCCCCTTTGGCGGCGCCCCCGTCGCGAATGCGCCGCGCCAAGCGCCGCGTGTCGACACCGGCGATGGCGACGAGGCCGCGGTCTTCGAGCCAGGGATCCAGGGCTTCGGTGGCGCGCCAGTTGGCGGGCTCGGTGATGGCGGCGCGCAGCACACAGCCCAGGGCCGCCGGAGAGGTCGATTCCATGTCTTCGGCGTTTGCGCCGACGTTGCCGATATGGGGAAAGGTGAAGGTGACGATCTGCCCGGCATAGGACGGATCGGTGAGGATCTCCTGGTAACCGGTGGTCGCGGTGTTGAAGCACACTTCGCCGACCACGGTGCCGGCGCCGCCGGCGCCCCGCCCCCAGAATACCGAGCCGTCGGCCAAGACCAGGGCGGCATTGGTGCCGGGTGGCTGGGTGCGCGCCGTGACCGGTGCGGCGGGGGCGGGGGCGTACGGCAAGCTCGGTAGGTCCTCCGAAACGACCGAAGCGGTCTCGGGCAGCGGTCTTAAGCAATAGCCGTGCCGACGTCAAGACTTGGTTTTTAGAAAAATCTCATTAATTTCAATGGGTTGAGTTGTAACAATTGGTTGCTTTCCGGACTGTTTTTCGGTAACGTTATCGCTTCTCTCAAAATCCGCCGTGAGACAGCCATGCTTCGTGCCGAGCTCAACGAGGCCCTGAAGAAATCCATGAAGGCGAAGGAGAAGCGCACGGTCTCCACCGTGCGTCTGATTCTGGCCGCCCTCAAGGACCGCGACATTGCAGCGCGAAGCAAGGGCAACCACGAGGGCATAAACGATGCCGAGGTCCTTGCCATACTGCAGTCGATGATGAAGCAGCGCCATGAGACCAAGGAAATTTGCGAAAAGGGCGGACGCCTCGAGCTTGCCGAGCAGGAAGCCGAGGAGATCGCCGTCATCGAACGCTTCCTGCCCGAGCCCTTCGACGAAAAGCAATCGCTGGCGGCGGTCGAGGAGGTGATGCAGGAGCTCGGCGCCGAAAGCCTGAAGGACATGGGCCGCACCATGGCGGCACTCAGGGAACGCTACGCCGGCCGCATGGACTTCGCCAAAGCGAGCGCCATCGTCAAGAAGCAACTGGGCTGAGGCCCGCTCCGCGATCGCTGCCGCGCCTGTTAATCCTGGGGATAACGCTTCCTTTCCGTGGCGACGGCCGGCCTCTAGGATTGGGGCGCCGGGCTACCAGCGGTGCTGTTGTTAGCCGCCATCCGGAGAGGCGCACCGACGAAACCACGATGACTTTTTCGCCGCAATTTCTCGATGAGTTGCGTGCCCGCGCCGGGCTCGCCGACGTCATCGCCCGGCGCGTCAAGCTGACGCGCCGTGGCCGCGAGCACGTCGGGCTGTGCCCTTTCCACAAGGAAAAGACGCCGTCCTTCACGGTCAACGAAGAGAAGGGCTTCTACCACTGTTTTGGCTGCCAGGAGCACGGCAGCGTCATCGACTTCGTCATGAAGACGGAAGGCCTGGCATTCCCCGAGGCGGTGGAGAGCCTGGCCGCCGCCGCCGGCATGGAGGTCCCCGTAGACAGCCCGGAAGAGCGCGAGCGCGCCCGCCGGCGCCAGTCCCTCTACGAGGTGGTGGAAGCGGCGTGCGTCTTCTTCGAGAAAAGCCTGCGCATGCCCGAGGGCGGCCATGCGATGGCCTATCTTGCCGGGCGCGGCGTCGACGACGCGGTGCAACGGCGCTTCCGTCTGGGCTACGCGCCGAAGCGCCGGGGCGCCTTGAAGGCGGCGCTGGCGGGCCACGGCATTACCGAGGAACAGATGGCCACCGCTGGCCTGGTGAAACATCGCGAAGACGGCCGCCCGGCCTTCGATTATTTCCGCCGGCGCCTTGTCTTTCCCATCACCGACCGCCGCGGCCGCGTCATCGCCTTCGGCGGGCGCATCCTGGGCGACGGCGAGCCCAAGTACCTAAATTCCCCGGAAACGCCCCTGTTTACCAAGGGGCGCGTGGTCTATGGGTTGGCCCAGGCCGCCTCCGTGGCCCGCGAAAAGGGGCGCATCGTCGTCGCCGAGGGCTACATGGACGTCATCGCACTTTCCGGCGCCGGCATCGGCGAGGCGGTGGCGCCGCTGGGCACGGCGCTCACCGAGGACCAAGTGGGCGAGTTGTGGCGCCTGGCGCGCGAGCCGGTGCTCTGTTTCGACGGCGACGCCGCCGGCGGGCGTGCCGCCGCCGCCGCCGCCGGCCGCGTGCTGCCCCTCTTGAAGCCAGGCTACACGCTGCGCTTTGCCCTAATGCCAGAGGGCGAGGACCCGGATAGCCTGATCGCCAAGCGGGGCGCCGCCACCGTCGAGCGGGTGCTGGATGCTGCCCTGCCACTTTCCGAGGCACTTTGGCGCATGGAGTGCGGGGAAACCGGGGTGAGGACGCCGGAAGACCGGGCGGCGCTGCAAAAGCGCCTGGAGGATCACGCCCGCCGCATCGGTGATCCCATGGTGCGCGGCCATTTCCTGCGCGACTTCAAGGACCGCTTGTGGGAACGGCCGCGCGCCACAGGTGCGGACGGCGCCCCACGCGCCTGGGCACCGGTGGCAGCCAAACACGCGGCACCTCCCGGCGCACCGGTGACCGATCTGGCGGCCTTGCGCGAGCGCATCCTGCTGGCGGTAGTCATCACCCACCCGGAACTCTGCGACGATGTCGGCGAACGCCTTGGAACCATGGAGTTTTCGGCAACCGAGGTTGACAAGCTCCGGCAAGAAGTTCTAAAGACCGTTGCTGAGCAACCGGGCCTTGACTGGACGGGGTTGGAACGCCATCTCAAGCATAGTGGTTTTTCCGAGACACTGGACTCGTTGTTAAGCGCAAAAGCGTTGGAGCACGCTTTTTTCGCCCGTCCCGGCGCCGCCTCCGAGAGGGCGCGGGAAGGCTGGGAGGAAACCTATGCACTGTACATGCAAAAGGACCTGCGGGCTGAAATAGAACGGGCGGGGCAGCGGCTTGCCGAAGACCCGTCGGCGGAAAGCTATGGCGCCCTGCGCACCCTGCAGGAGCAGGAGCAGCGGGCACGGGAAGAAGAAGACGCGTTCGATCGCCGGGCCGGAGCCTTGGTGCCGACCCGCGAAGAGTAAGGGCGCCCGCTGGCGCGGGCGTGGCCCGATAGCTGGCACCCGGCGACGGCCTTTCAAACGAGAATGAAACATAGATGGCTACGAAAGCAACGAGCACCGCGGAAGTCGGCGAGCGCCAGGAAGACGCGCCTGATAACCCGCTGCTCGATTCGCTGAGCGCCAACGTCAAGAAGATGGTGGCTCGCGGCAAAGAGCGTGGCTACATCACCTACGACGACCTCAACGCGGCCCTGCCTCCCGATCAGGTGTCCTCGGAGCAGATCGAGGACACCATGGCCATGCTCTCGGAAATAGGCATCAACGTGGTCGAGAACGAGGAGAGCGAAGAGGCCGCAGCCGAGGAGACGCCCACCGAGGCGGAACCGGCCGCCGGCAACGTGAACGAGGATGACCTCGGGCGCACCGACGATCCGGTGCGCATGTACCTGCGTGAAATGGGCAGTGTCGAGCTGCTGTCGCGCGAGGGCGAAATAGCCATCGCCAAGCGTATCGAGGCCGGCCGCGAGATGATGATCGGCGGTATCTGCGAAAGCCCGCTGACCATCAGGGCAATCGTGCAATGGCACGACGATCTGGTCGAGGGCCGCATGTTGCTGCGTGACATCATCGACCTAGAGGCCACCTACGGGGGCAGCCCGGGCACCGGCGATGGCGCGTCCGAGGTGGGCGAGGCCGGCGGTGCCGAGAAGGAGGAGACCGCGGCCGCCGACGGCGAAAAGGACGGTAACGAGGATGGGGCCAAGGCCAAGGTCGGCGACGCCGATAACACCGACAGCGCAGACGACACGGCAGACGCGGTGAAAAGAGTCGAGGAGGATCGCGACGAGGCGGAGGAGCAGAGCCTGTCCCTCGCCGCCATGGAGGCCAAGCTCCTGCCCGAGGTGGTTGAAACCTTCGAGAAGACCGCATCCACTTACAACAAGCTACACAAGCTCCAGGTGCAGCGTCTGGACGCCATGCAGAAGGGTGACACGCTCACGCCCTCCCAGGAGAAGCGATACGAAAAGCTACGCCGCGAGCTGGTGGCCCTGATGGAGGGCGTCCATCTCAACAACGCCCGCATCGTGCAACTGGTGGAGCAGCTCTACGACCTCAACCGGCTGCTTATCAGCTTCGAGGGCAAGCTTATGCGCATGGCGCTCGGCTGCAAGGTCAAGCGCGAGGACTTCCTCAAGCACTACTTTGGCCACGAGCAGGGCCCCGGCTGGCTGCGCCGCGTGCGCCGGCTGAGCGCCAAGGGATGGAAGAACTTCGCCACCAAGTACAAGGATGAGATCGAGATCATCCGCGAGACCATCGGCGAAATTTCAGCCGAGGCCGGGCTTCCCGTCGGCGAATTCCGCCGCATCGTGGGCACCGTGCAGAAGGGCGAGCGCGAGGCCGCGAAAGCCAAGAAAGAGATGATCGAGGCCAACCTGCGCCTGGTGATTTCCATCGCCAAGAAGTACACCAACCGCGGCTTGCAGTTCCTCGACCTCATCCAGGAGGGCAACATCGGGCTGATGAAGGCGGTGGACAAGTTCGAGTACCGGCGCGGCTACAAGTTCTCGACTTACGCCACATGGTGGATTCGCCAAGCTATCACGCGTTCCATCGCCGATCAGGCACGCACCATCCGCATCCCCGTGCACATGATCGAGACCATCAACAAGCTGGTGCGCACGTCGCGCCAGATGCTGCACGAGATCGGCCGCGAGCCGACGCCGGAGGAACTCTCCAACAAACTTTCCATGCCGCTGGAAAAGGTGCGCAAGGTGCTCAAGATCGCCAAGGAGCCGATCTCGCTCGAGACCCCGATCGGCGACGAGGAGGATTCACACCTCGGCGACTTCATCGAGGACAAGAACGC
>PVBE012336873.1_pt1 | contig 16281 bp, 10 predicted proteins | sample 1631181 | NCBI WGS metagenome assembly PVBE01 (sample SAMN08397723, study PRJNA350692) | Marine metagenome, whole genome shotgun sequencing project. | isolation source: water | place: Pacific Ocean | collected 2012-04
CAGACGGTCGATGAAGCGCCGGAAGAATCCCTTCTCCGCCGCAGGCGAAGGCTCCGGATCGACAGTTTCCGGAACCGGCATCCCTACCATGGCCCTCGTGGCGGGCGGCGCTTCGGCGCGCGCGATCGTCGGCGTCGGCTCTTCCGCGGGCGGCCCCGGCTGCAACGCCGGCACCGGCGGAATTACAGCGGTTTCGGGTTCGAGTGCCGGCAGCGGTGCGACGTCAACGGGCGGCGTCGGCGGGGCGGGCTCCGAGTCCGCCCGGGTTGCGTCCGAGACCGACGGCGTCGCGGGCGAAGGCGCGGCTTCGGGCGGCGTGCCCGTTCCGGACCCGGCCTCGCCGGGAACCAAACGGTCGAAGAAGCGCCTGAAGAATCCCCTCTCCGCCGCAGGCGAAGGCGCCGGATCGACAGGTTCCGGCACCGCCTCCTCCTCCATGGCGCTCGTGGCGGGCGGCGCTTCGGCGCGCGCGATCGTCGGCATCGGCTCGTCCGCCGGCGGTCCCGAGTGCAATGCCGGCGCGGGCAGGATTGCGGCGGTCTCGGGTTCGAGCGCCGGCAGCGATGCGATGTCAACGGGCTGCGCCGGCGGGCGGGTTTCGTTGAGGCCGCGACCGGCAATCGCCGGGGTGGATGCCGTGGCCGGCGATTCGGGGCCTCGGACCGGACCGATGATGGGCAGGACCGCGCCAACCGGCGAGACCTCCGGATCAAAGGAGTCGCGGGCCGCGCTCGGTGGCGCCTCGCCGGCGGGGCGGAAAACCGTTTCGTCCCCCGCAGAAACCGGCGCGGGCGGACGTAGTTTGGCGGCGCGCGCCGGCGCGAGCTCGATTGCGGCCGTCGCGGGTTGGGACGTCGTGGACGGAGCGACGTCAACGGGTGGCACCGGCGGCGGCTCCGAGAGTTCCGGGGCTGCGTCCGAGACCGACGGGGTGGCGCGCGAAGACGCGGCGGCGGGCGGCGTACCCGCTTCGAGCTCAGCCTTGCCGGGAACCAGACGATCGACCAAGCGCCTGAAGAATCCCTTCTTCGCCGCGGGCGAAGGCGCCGGATCGCCCGGCTCCTGGGCGGTCGGGCCGGATCGTTCGGCTGGCTCGGGCGGAATCTCGGCGATCTCGGTCGGCATCGCCCGGGACTGCGGGCGGGTTTCGTCGAGGCCCGGCCCGGCAGTTGCGGGAGCGCTCGCCGTGGCCGGCGATCCGAGACCTCGGACCGGGCCGATAACGGGTAGGACCGCACCTACCGGCGCGATCTCCGGATCGAAGGGGTCGTGGGCCGCGCTTGGTGGCGCCGCGCCGGCGGGTCGGACAATCGTTTCTTCCCCCACTGAAACGCGTGCGTGCGGGCGTGGATTGACGGCGCGCGCGGTGAGGGGCGCGGGTTCGCGTGCCGGCGCGGCCGGCGTTGCCAACGGTTGAACGGATCCGGATTTGGTCCGGCGCGCGCGCGCCGCCGCCGTTTCGGGTTCGGCGTTTTGATCCAGTCGCAGGTTTCGTACCGAAAGCAGGAAGTGGGCGATATCGAAAAAGCCCTTGTCGACGGCGATGTCGCTCGGGGTCAGGCCGTGCCGGTCGCGCGCGGCAATATCGGCGCCAATGGCGACGCTGGATTGGACGGCGCGCAGGTCGTTGTCGTAGACCGCCTGGAACAGCCGCTTGGTCGCCACCGCGGACGCGGCGTCCGAAGACGGCGCCTGTGCTGACGCGGCCGGGGCGACCAGCATCGCCGCGGCGAACATCCAGGCGAGCGCCATCGGGCGCGGACCAGAGAATATGTTCTGCAAGCGCCGGAAGGTGACGGTCAACGTAATCACTCGGCCTGCAATCCGCACCTTCGTGCCCCCGGGGTTCGGGGCCGGGTCGGGTTCCGGCGAGCCGGCCCGAATCATGCCCATATTGGCGGTTTTGTCGGCCCCCGGCAACGCCAGCGCGGCGGCTTTGAGCGGATCGCGTTTGATGGGAACCGCGATGCGATTGCACTCAGGCGCGCCCAACCGCCCGATTTCAATAGAACAGACCGGAATCACGCGGTCCGTGAATCGTCACGGGCGATTTCGACCGACCGCGATCTGGTCTCGTCAAAGCGCGCGCATCGCTCACGGTCCATTCGGGGCCCCGACGGGGCTTACACCGGCGATTGTTCACCTTCGAGGTCCGGTTCGCCGCAATGCTGCACGATGAACGCGCGCGCCTTGGCGCGAAGGTCCAGCGCGCCGGCCCAGACGGTATCCGTCCTGTCCGGCGCGCTGGCGTCGATCTCGATCGCCGGGCCGACGACGACCGAGATCGCGCCGCGGCGCGGATAGGCCGAGCCCGAGCGAAGGATCGACCGCATTCCGCGGATCGCGATGGGTACGACCGGCACCCCCGCCTCGGCGGCGGCGGTAAACGCCCCCATGTGGAAAGGAAGCAATCCCGGGATCCGGGTAAGCGTTCCCTCGGGGAAATAGACAATCGCGGACAGGACGCTCAGCGCCCGGGCAACCCGTCGGGCGTCTTCGATGCCTTTCTCCTTTTCGAATCGTTCGACGAAATGGGCGCCCGATTTCCGCAGGAATATGCCGGCGATGAACTGCCTTTTCAGCTCCGCCTTCGCGACGAAGGCGAGCGGCCTCGGCAACGCCGCGCTGAGCACGCAACCGTCGAGGTAACTCGCGTGGTTTGAGACCAGCACGCAGGCGCGCCCCCCCGCGGGCAAATTCTCGAGCCCGTGGACGGAAAACGGAATCCGGGTCGCGCGAGCAAGCGCGCGGCTCGCGGCCCGGATGAGCGTCCAGCGCGCCGAGAGCGTCGGCAGCACCGCGACCAACGTCCAGGCGAACATGCCGAGAACGAGGAGCGCGAACCACGCGTAGCCCGCGAACAGTCCCGTACCCAAGGCGCGGCCGGCGCGCCTGAAGCGAGCTGGAAGACCGGCCAGCGCCAGACGGATCAGCTGGCGGCGGAGCTCGGGCGGCGGCTTGCCGATCAGGTTCCGCTCATAGAGCGTTCGCGTCGCGTCGCGCCGCACTTTGCCGCTCGAGGTCCTGAGCACCGAGTTCGGCGGCGCGAGGAGCACGTGGTCGGGCGGCGCGTCCAAGCGGTCGGTCGCGATGGCGTTGATGCGGGCGACAATCTCGGCGCGGACCGTCTCGCCACGTTCGCGGGTCTCGGCGACGACGATCAGGCGTTCGACCCCGCTGTCGGGATCGGGGCTTCCGAAGACCGCCACGTTTCCCTTGCGGATGCCGGCGACCTCGCTGACCGCCTCTTCGAGCTCGACGGGGTAGATGTTGCGCCCGGCCTTGATCACCATGTCCTTGACACGCCCCGTGACGTAGATGCCGCCGCCAGCGACGTAAGCGAGGTCGCCCGATTCGAGCCAGCCGTCGCTAAAGAGCGTGCGCGTGCGTTCCGGGTTGTGAAGATAACCGTCGGTCGCCGATGGGCCGCGGAACTGGAGACGGCCCTGCTGGCGGTCCGGAAGTTCGCGCCCTTGGGCGTCGACGATCCGGATCTCGTGACGGGGAAGCGGGTGGCCGCATTCCACGAATCGCAGCTCCCCCGATTCCCCTTCTTGGGCCGGTTCGGCGAAGCCGGTCTCGGTGAACGCGCGGCGCGTAACCCGATCGATCCGCGGTCCCCGGCCGAGGGGCGAAAACGCGAGACCGACGGAGCTTTCGGCAAGCCCGTAAACCGGCATCATGGCGGTGCGTGCGAAACCGTGTGTGGCGAAGCGGGTTGAGAACCGCTCCAGCGTATCGGGGCTCACCGGCTCGGCGCCGTTGAAGGCCACCCGCCAGCTCCCGAGGTCCAGGCCCTCAATGTCCTTGTCCGCGATTCGGCGCACGCACAGATCGAAGGCGAAGTTGGGTGCGCCCGACAGCGTACCGCGATACCGGTGGATGGCTCGAAGCCACCGCTGCGGCCGGGTGAGGAACGCGAGAGGCGACATGATCACGAGGGGGATCGCGTGGTGCATGCTGCCCAGCCATGCGCCGATCAATCCCATGTCGTGGTAGAGCGGCAGCCAGCTCACGAAGACGTCCCCGGGGCCGGCGTCCAGGGCCTCGGCCATGGCGCGGATGTTGGCGAGCAGGTTGGCATGCGTCAGCACCACCCCCTTCGGATCGCCGGTGCTGCCGGACGTGTATTGGACCAGCGCCACGTCTCCCGCCGCGATGGGCGGTCGCACCGCCGGCCTCACGGGCCCTGCCGTCAGCTCGTCGAAGCTCACCACCGCGCCCAGTCCGTCGACGAGCGTTCGCAGCAGGTTCGCGAACCGTTGCGCCTCGGGCGTGGTGATCATGATCCGCGCCCGGCAGTTGACGCAGATGGCGGTGTGCCGGCGGACATGCTCTTCCACCTGCGTCGGGCGGCCGGGAGGGTAAACCGGGACGGGCACGCCGCCGGCGATGAGGACTCCGAGGAAACTCGCGAAATACTCCGCCCCCGTCGGCAGCATGATCACCACCGCTTCGCCACGGGCGAGCTCTAGCCTCTCGAGGCCCGCCGCGGCCTGGTGGGCCAACGCGCTTAGCCGTCCATAGGTGATGACCTCGCCTTCGTCGTGGTCGTCATAGAAGCGGATGTGCGGCCGGTCGGGATGGGTCGCCGCGTGCCAGTCGAGCACCTCGACGAGGGTTTGGGCTCCGTAGGGGATTTCCGCGGCCTCGCCCACCTCGACGGCGCCCATCTGGCTCGTCACCGGCACGCCGCTGGTGCCGGCGGCGGCGCGGACCGCCGCCAAAAGATCGCGCGGCGTCTCGGCCGTCGAGAAGACGCGTTCCGGCAGGGCCACGGCGAAGGTCCGCTCGATCCGCACGATTAGCTCGACCCGTCCCAGGCTGTCGAAGCCGAGGTCGCGGTCGAGCGCGCTGTCCAGGGTCGCCGCGCGCAACTCCGCCCGGCGCGGATGAAGCTCGTCGGCCACCGCCTTGATCACGCCGAGGAGCTGCGGCGCCAGCGAATCCGGCCGCTCGGCGACGTCGCCCCCGCCACGCGGGCGGGCGACGGCCTCGGGCGTGGGGTCAGTCGCCATCGGCGTCCATCGCCGAATGCCGCGACGCTTTCGGCATCATCGGCCGAATGCGCGCATGCGCAGGCAGAGTTCGTCTTCGACGCGGTCGCGCCGCTTGGCCGTACAGTCATGCATGGAGTCCGCGGCGCGCCGCTGGACGAAACCGAACACCGCGTCGATGACGGCGAGCTGCTCGCCGTCCCGCCGCTTGGTGCGTTCGGCCCGCATGAAGGCGAGATAATAGTACTCCCAATCGAGCTCACAGGTCATTGCGTAACCGGCGAACTGGCCCAATTCGGCCAGGCCGCCGCCCATGTGGGCCTCGGTCGGACGCACGGGGCACATCTCGTGAAGGACGACGGGAACACCCTTGTTCGCGATCTGCCACGCGGCCGTGCTGCCCGTCAGTCCGCCGCCGACCACGCGAACGGGGATTACGGTCCCGGTGCTCATGAATGTTTCAGACTAGAGCGGATCACGGTTGATTGGAACCGCGACGTGGTTGCGATCGGGCGCTTGAATCCGCATTGATCCCACCGGATCACCGCATGTGAACTCGACCGACCGCGATCGGGTCTAAGGGCCGCGCCCCGGCCCGGCGACCGCGCCCGCCCGGTGCGTCAGGCGGTCTTTCTCGCGCGCCCGGCGCCGGTGCGCTGGAGGTACGCGGCAAGGTGCTGGCCGGTGTAGCTGTCCGAGACTCGGGCCACGTCCTCGGGCGTGCCGGTGGCGACGATCCGGCCCCCCTTGTCGCCGCCTTCGGGACCCAGGTCGATGATCCAGTCCGCGGTCTTCGTGACCTCCAGGTTGTGCTCGATCACCACCACCGTGTTGCCGGCGTCCACGAGCGCGTGCAGCACCTCGAGGAGCTTGCGCACGTCCTCGAAATGGAGCCCCGTGGTCGGCTCGTCCAGGATGTAGAGGGTCCGGCCTGTGGCCCGCCTCGAAAGCTCCTTGGCGAGTTTGACCCGCTGCGCCTCGCCGCCCGAAAGCGTGGTCGCCTGCTGGCCCAGGTGGATGTAGCCGAGCCCGACCCGTTGCAGCGTCTGGAACTTGCCGCGGATGGCGGGCACGGCCTTGAAGAACTCGAGCCCCTCGTCCACGGTCATGTCGAGCACGTCGGCGATGGACTTGCCGCGGAAGTGGGTCTCCAGGGTTTCGCGGTTGTAGCGCTTGCCCTTGCATACGTCGCAACGGACGTAGACGTCGGGCAGGAAGTGCATCTCGATCTTGATGACGCCGTCGCCCTGGCACGCCTCGCAGCGTCCGCCCTTGACGTTGAACGAGAATCGTCCCGGCTTGTAGCCGCGCACCTTGGCGTCGGGCAGGCCTGCGAACCAGTCGCGAATAGGCGTGAACGCGCCGGTGTAGGTCGCCGGGTTCGAGCGCGGCGTGCGTCCGATTGGCGACTGGTCGATGTCGACCACCTTGTCGATGAACGCGAGGCCCTCTACGCGGTCGTGCGCGGCGGCGTGAAGGCGCGTACCGTGGAGGCGCCGCGCGGTGGCGTTGTAAAGGGTGTCGACGATCAGGGTCGACTTGCCGCCGCCCGAGACGCCGGTGACGCAAATCAGGGTTCCGAGCGGAAAGTCCACATCTATGTTGGCGAGGTTATTCCCGCGCGCGCCGATCACCGAAAGCTTCTGGTTCGGGTGCCCGGTCCTGCGCCGGGGCGGCACCTCGATCTGGCGAAAGCGGGAAAGGTACTGGCCGGTAATGCTCCGCGGATTGGCCATGACGTCCGCGGGCCGGCCTTCGGCAACCACCTCGCCGCCGTGGATGCCCGCGCCGGGACCCATGTCGATAACGTAGTCGGCGCTCAAGATCGCGTCCTCGTCGTGCTCGACGACGATGACCGTGTTGCCGAGATCGCGCAGCCGCTTGAGGGTTTCGAGCAGGCGGTTGTTGTCGCGCTGGTGCAGCCCGATGGAAGGCTCGTCGAGGACGTAAAGCACGCCGGTCAGTCCCGAGCCGATCTGCGAGGCGAGCCGAATGCGCTGGCTCTCGCCGCCGGAAAGCGTCGCCGAGGCCCGCAAAAGCGTCAGGTATTCGAGCCCCACGTTCCGTAGAAACTCGAGGCGCTCGTTGATTTCGCGCAGGATTCTGCTGGCGATCTCGCGCCGTTGTGCGTCCAACTTGGCGTCCAGCGCCCCGAACCAGTCGGCGGCGGCGTCGATCGACATTTCCGCCACCTCGCCGACGTGGCGGTCCGCGATCTTGACCGCCAGCGCTTCCGGTTTGAGGCGATGGCCCGCGCACGCCACGCAGGTCGTGACGGTCTGGAACTTCGAAAGCTCGTCGCGGACCCACGACGAATCGGTCTCGTGCCAGCGCCGCTCCATGTTGGGGATAACCCCTTCGAAGGGCTTGAGGATCTCGTAGGCGCGACGGCCGTCGTCATAGCGCAGGCTGACTGGCTCGTCGTCCGAGCCGAAAAGGACCACCTCGCGTAGCCGCTTGCGAAGCTTGCGCACCGGCTGAGACAGCGAAAAGCCGAAGTGGGCGGCGAGGCTCTCTAGGGTCTGCACGTAGTACTGCGAGGACGAGTTCGCCCAGGGCGCGATCGCGCCCTCGCCCAGCGAAAGGCGATCGTCGGGGATCACCAGCTCGGGGTCGAAGTACATCTCGGTCCCGAGCCCGTCGCAGGCCGGGCACGCCCCGTAGGGATTGTTGAAAGAGAACAGCCGGGGTTCGATCTCGTCGATGGTGAAGCCCGAGACCGGGCAGGCGAATTTGGCCGAGAATGTGACCCGTTCGCCGGATTTCGCATCTTCGGTGAAGGCGAGGCCTTCCGAGAGCGCGAGCGCGGTCTCGAAGCTGTCGGCGAGACGCGCCCCAAGGCCCTCGCGAACAACGAGCCGGTCCACCACCACTTCGATGTCGTGTTTGCGTTTCTTGTCCAGCGCCGGAACCGCGTCGATCTCGTACAGCGACCCGTCCACCTTGAGTCGCTGGAAGCCGCGCTTCTCGAGATCCCGGATCTCCTTTCGATATTCCCCCTTGCGCCCGCGAACGATGGGCGCGAGCAAATACAGCCGGGTTCCCTCCGGCATCTTCAAGACCCTGTCGACCATCTGGCTCACGGTCTGGCTTTCGATGGGAAGCCCAGTGGCAGGGGAATGCGGGACGCCGACGCGGGCGAACAAAAGCCGCATGTAGTCGTAAATCTCGGTCACCGTGCCGACGGTGGACCGGGGGTTGCGCGACGTGGTCTTCTGCTCGATGGAGATGGCGGGCGAAAGCCCGTCGATGGAGTCCACGTCGGGCTTCTGCATCAGCTCGAGGAATTGGCGCGCATAGGCGGACAGGGACTCGACGTACCGGCGCTGGCCCTCGGCGTAGATGGTGTCGAAGGCGAGCGACGACTTGCCGGACCCGCTGAGCCCGGTGATCACGATCAGCGAATCGCGCGGGATCTCAACCGAGACGTTCCTGAGGTTGTGTTCCCGCGCGCCGCGGACGCTGATGGTCTGAACGGTCATTCTTCCGGGCTTCCGGGCTTCTCGCGCGGCCCGAACCGCTTTCGGGCCGGCCTTCGAGTGATGGACGACAGATATAGGCGGCTGGAGCCCGTGTAAAGCGCGTCGCGTATCGTCTTGCGGAGTCCCATGATGTCCGTTGACACAAGCCGGTGACTGGAACCGGATCCACCAATCTGATAGCCCGAGATTCGGTGGTTCTCCGCGTGGTTCTCAGCGCGCGGGCGACGAAGGATGTCGGGTAGCCGAGGCCACCGCGACAGGGGGCGACGGCGCCGTGATCCAGGACGAGGTGAGAACTGATGGCTCGGCAGCGGCAGTTTGACCCCGAAGATCCGAAGGACTTTGCCCAATTGGCCCTGTTGAAGGACATGTCCGTCGCAATGTATGTCGGAGACGGTGATGGCTACTGGCGGGATGGCATGATCAAAGCGCGCGATCGGCTCGCGGAGGTCGGTAACGAGACCTATCTGAAAATCCTGCCGCTCAACAGCCACTTTCTTCCGGACTTAACCGGGGAAAACACCCGAAGGTTGTTCGATCACCTCGAATAGGCAGATTCGCCGGGCCCGATTGTCAACACCGTCGTTTCCTTCCATGATCGCGCCCGCCCGCAGGGGCGACCGGAAGGGGGCGGAAGTGGTGATGCGCTGCGCGATTCTCGACGACTATCAGAATGCCGCGCTCGCGATGGCCGACTGGGGCCCCGTCGCCGGCGATCTCGACGTCTTGGTCTTCGCCGACCATGTCAGCGACGAGGACGCGCTCGCCCAACGCCTCGCCGGATTCGCGATCGTCGTCATCATGCGCGAGCGCACGCCCTTTCCGCGCACGCTGTTCGAGAAGCTTCCCGATCTCAAGCTCCTCGTCACCACCGGCAGCAGCAATCCATCCATCGACCTGGTGGCGGCCGCCGATCACGGCGTCGTCTCCTGCGGCACCGGCTCACTCGACCACCCCACCGCCGAGCTCACCTGGGGGCTCATCATCGCTTTGTTGCGCTGCATCCCGCTCGAGGACGCGAACCTGCGCGTGGGCGGGGCGTGGCAACGCAGCGTCGGCGTCGATCTCAAAGGGAGGACGCTCGGCATCATCGGGCTCGGCAAGCTCGGCATCCAGAGCGCCCGGATCGCCCGTGCCTTCGGAATGGAAGTGCTGGCCTGGAGCCAAAACCTGACCGCCCGGCGCTGCCTCGATGTCGGTGCGACGCTCGCGAGCAAGGACACGCTTCTCGGGCGCGCCGACGTGGTCACGGTGCACACGAACTTGAGCCGGCGCACGGTCGGTCTGATCGGTCGGCGCGAATTCGCCCTGATGAAGCCGACCGCTTACCTGATCAACACCTCGCGCGGGCCGATCGTCGACGAAGCGGCGCTGATCGAGGCGCTTCGAAATCGCACCATCGCGGGCGCCGCACTGGACGTGTTCGACTGCGAGCCGCTGGCGGACGATCATCCCCTGCGCAACCTCGATAACACGGTGCTGACGCCGCATCTGGGTTACGTCTCCGAGGACAACTACCGCGTCTTTTACGGCCTCGCGGTCGAGGTGATCCGCGCCTGGCTCGATGGCGCCCCCATCCGCATTCTTCGCGCCGAAGACCAGCTCGACCGCTCGCGGTAGGCGCGCGAACGATCATGGACCTCGGGCTCAAGGGCAAGACCGTCGCCGTTGCCGGCGCGACCCGCGGCATCGGGCGCGCCATCGCCAAAGCCTTCGCCGCCGAAGGATGCAATGTGGGGCTGTGCGCACGCGGGGCCGACGGCCTGGCCCGCGTGCTGGCCGAGCTCAGCGACCAGGGCGTCGCCGCGTGCGGCGCCGTGGCCGACGTTCGCGACCGCGACGCCGTGAAGCGCTGGATCGACGGCGTGGCCACCGAGTTGGGCGGCCTCCACGGGTTGGTCGCGAACGTGAGCGCCTTCGCCGTCGCCAACGAGCCCGAGGCGTGGCGCGACGCGTTCGAGGTCGACCTCATGGGCACGATCCACTGCGTGGATGCGGCCCTGCCGTACATGGAAGCGGCCGGCGGTGGTGCGATAGTCGTCGTCGGTAGCACCGCCGCCGTCGAGACCCTGGGCCCCGGCCGCCCGTACGACGCCCCGAAGACGGCGCAGATCACCTACGTCAAGAGCCAAAGCCTGGGGTATGCCGCCAAGAACATCCGGTTCAACGTCGTTTCGCCCGGCACGACTTATTTCGAGGGCGGGCGCTGGGACCAGGTGAAAGCCGCCGATCCCGCGCGCTATCAGGACTTCGTCGAACGCAATCCCACGAGCCGCATGGGGACGCCCGAGGAGATCGCGAACGCGGTCGTCTTCATCGCGTCCGCACGCGCGAGCTTCATTCTCAGCGCGAATCTGATAGTCGACGGCGGCTTCACCAGCCGGGTGCAGTTCTGAGTTCGGGGCCGGCGCTCAGCCCTTTAGCACGGCCTTGCAGATGTCGCCGCGCGAGACCATGCCCACCAGCTTGCCGTTCTTAACCACCGGCAGGCGTCGCATCTTCTTCATGGCCATGGTGCTGGCGGCCTTCAGGATTTCGTCGTTGGGATCGAGGGTCAACGGGTCGGCGATGAGATGCGTGTCGATGGCCTCGTTAGCCAGCCGCGCCCCTTTCTCGGCGAGGATGCCATAGGAATCGCGAAAGTTTCCGCCGCGTTCCATCACCTCGCTCATCTCCGGCAGAACCATCGCCATCATGTCGCCTTCGGACAAGACGCCGATGAAGTTGTTCTCCTCATCGACCACGAACAGGCCACTGGCGTTGGACATGGCGGCCAGTTCGGCTGCTTCGGCCATGGTGGCGCCGCTGAAAATACGAACGGCGTTGATACTCATGATTTCGCGGACCTTCATCGGGCGATCTCCTTGGCGGTCGAACGGCGCTTGCCGGCGGGCGGCGGGCATTCTCTAACGCATTTTCCGTTTAAGCGGAACCAGCCCACACGCCGGCCCGGCTGCTCCGATCATACCCGATCATACCATGCCGTGGGTGGCCGCCAGCGGGTGTGGGCCGAAGCGATTCCACGGCGGCGGGCGGATGCGCTAGCCCGCGCCGGTTCCAAGTCACTTGGGGGATACGGTCGTTGACGGCGTTCAATCCCCAAGAGTCGGCTGGCGCCCGGGCGGGCCTTGCGTGTAGAGTCGTGCGCGCGAAGCAGAAATTGGGGGGGCGCCATGGCGGGATCGGTGAACAAGGTCATCCTGGTCGGCAACCTCGGGCGCGACCCCGAGGTTCGCTACGCCCAGGACGGCAAGAAGATCGTCAACTTCTCCATGGCCACGTCCGAGACCTGGCGCGACCGCCAGACCGGCGACCGGCGTGAGAAAACCGAATGGCACCGCGTGGTCATCTTCAACGATCGCCTGGCGGACGTGGCCGAGCAGTACCTGCACAAGGGTTCCAAGGTTTATATCGAGGGCGCGCTCCAGACCCGTAAGTGGACCGGCAACGACGGCCAGGAACGATACACCACCGAGGTTGCGCTTTCGCGCTTTCGCGGCGAGCTGACGATGCTGGATTCACGGGGCCAGGAAGGTGGCGCGCCGGCGGGCGAGCCCGAATTCGCAAGCGATTCGCCGGCGGCCGACGAGACCGCGCCGGCCACGCCGGCCGCCGACCTCGACGACGAAATTCCTTTCTGACACGTCGCTCGCTGGCCGCGATTGGGCGCCTCGCGCGCGCGCCGCTTCGGTTGTGTGCAGGTGCGAGAAGTGCTAGGGTTCGCGAATCCCCGGGGCGGCCGGGCGCCCCCTGCGTGCTGGTCCGCAAGTCCTTGATTTCTTTAGGTTATATCGGTTGACTCCACCCGAAGAGCCACCCCCGTCGCTGCCGTTCGACATCACGCCGGTGACCGTCGAGGACGAGATGCGCCGCTCGTACCTCGATTACGCCATGAGCGTGATCGTCAGCCGTGCGCTGCCCGACGTGCGCGACGGCTTGAAACCCGTCCACCGCCGTATCGTCCATTCCATGAACGAGAGCGGCTATCACGCGAACCGCCCGTACCGCAAGTCGGCGCGCATCGTCGGCGAGGTGATGGGCAAGTACCACCCGCACGGGGATTCGGCCATTTACGACGCCATGGTGCGCATGGCGCAAACGTTTTCGATGCGCCTGCCGCTGATCGACGGCCAGGGCAACTTCGGCTCCATGGACGGTGACCGGGCGGCGGCCATGCGCTACACCGAGGCGCGGCTCAACCGTCCGGCGCACGCCCTGATCGAGGACATCGACAAGGACACGGTCGACTTTCGGTCCAACTACGACGAGAACGACCGCGAGCCAGTGGTGCTGCCGGCCCGCTTTCCCAACCTCTTGGTCAACGGCGCCGGCGGGATCGCGGTCGGCATGGCCACCAACGTCCCGCCCCACAACCTGGGCGAGGTGATCGACGCCTGCGTCGCCTACGTCGACAATCCCGAGATCACGATCGAGGAGTTGGTGGAGAACCACGTGCCCGCGCCGGACTTCCCCACCGGCGGCATCATCATGGGGACGGCCGGCGTGCACAGCGGCTTCCACAGCGGGCGCGGCATCATTCTGCTGCGCGGGCGCGCCGCCTTCGAGGAGGTACGCAAGGGCCGGACGGCCATCGTCATCACCGAGATTCCCTATCAGGTGAACAAGGCGCGCATGGTCGAGGTGATCGCCCAGCACGTACACGAGAAAAAAATCGAGGGGATTTCGGATCTACGCGACGAATCCGACCGCCGCGGCGTGCGCGTGGTGGTCGAGATCAAGCGCGACGCCGTGCCCGAGGTGGTCCTCAACCAGCTCTACCGATACACGCCGCTGCAGGTCAGCTTCGGCGTCAACATGCTGGCGCTCCACGGCGGCGAGCCGGTGCTGATGAACCTGAAGGAGATCATCGCCGCCTTCGTCGCCTTCCGCGAGGACGTGATCCGGCGCCGCACCGTCTTCGAGCTCGGCAAGGCTCGCGAGCGCGCCCACGTGTTGGCCGGCCTCGCGGTCGCGGTCGCGAACCTCGATCCCATAATCGCGCTGATCCGCGCCGCCCGGGACGCGACCGAAGCGCGAGCCGGGCTTCTCGCGCGCACATGGCCGGCCGCCGACGTGGCACCCATGATCGCGCTGATCGACGAGCCGGGCCGCGCCGTCGAGGATGGTCAGTACCGACTGTCGGACACTCAGGCCCGCGCCATCCTGGAGCTGCGCCTGCAGCGCCTGACCGGGCTTGAGCGCGAGAAGATCGGGGAAGAGCTTGCGGCCATCGGGCGTGCGATCGCGGAGTATCTCGCGGTGCTGTCGTCACGCGCCCGCTTGCTCGGCATCCTCAAGGCCGAACTTGCCGAAATGCGCGAAAGCTTTGCGACACCTCGGCGGACCACCGTCGAGGCGGCCGAGTTCGAGCACGACATCGAGGACCTGATCCAGCGCGAGGACATGGTGGTCACGGTCTCGAACACCGGCTACATCAAGCGCGTCCCCTTGAACACCTACCGATCCCAGCGGCGTGGCGGCAAGGGCCGGGTGGGCATGAGCACGCGCGAAGAGGACTTCGTGAGCCAGGTGTTCGTGACCAACACCCACACCCCGGTGCTGTTCTTCTCGTCGGCGGGGATCGTCTACAAGCTCAAGGTCTATTCCCTGCCGGTGGGGACGCCCCAGGCGCGCGGCAAGGCGATGATCAACCTTCTTCCCTTGAAGGAGGGCGAGACCATCACGACGCTGATGCCGCTGCCCGAGGACGAGGAGAGCTGGGGCGATCTGTTCGTCATGTTCGCGACCGCGCGCGGCCGGGTCAGGCGCAACTCGCTTTCCGACTTCGTCAACGTCATGGCAAACGGCAAGATTGCGATGAAGCTCGACGACGGCGACAGTCTGGTGCGGGTGCGTACGTTTACGGCCGAGGACGACGTGCTGCTGACCACGAACATGGGCAAGAGCATCCGCTTTCCGGTGACCGGCGTGCGCGTGTTTGTGGGCCGTTCGTCGACGGGCGTGCGCGGCATCCGCCTTGCCAAGGGCGACCGGGTCATCTCGATGGCGGGGCTTCGCCACAACCCGGCCGCGATCGCCGAGCGCGAAGAGTATTTCGCCGCCGTCGGCGCCCGGCGCCGGCTCGCGGGCAGCGACTATACCGGGCGCGCCGACGACGCGGCGAGGGACGCGGACCTGGCTGCCAGCCTCGACGAGCCGGCGATAGCGGCGATGGCCGAGGCGGCGGAGTTCGTGCTCACCGTTTCCGAGGACGGGTTCGGCAAGCGGACCTCGGCCTACGAGTACCGCATAACGGGACGCGGCGGCCAGGGGATCGACTGCATGGACCTGCGCCGGGACAAGAACAAGGCCAGCACGGTGGTGGCCGCGTTCCCGGTGCTGGAGGCCGACCAGATCGTCATGGTGACCGACACCGGCCAGCTTATCCGCTGTCCGGTGGACGACGTACGCGCCATGGGCCGCAAGACCCGGGGCGTGACCCTGTTCAAGATCGGTTCGGACGAACGCGTGGTCTCGGTGACACGGCTTCGCGACGTGGACGGCGACGACGAAAACACTGACGGCGCGTCCACCGCCCCGACCGATGACGCGGACGCGCCAAAGATCGAGACTGCGGACGGACCCGAGGACGAGACTACGGACGGGTCCGAGGTCGAGACTGCGGACGGGCCCGAGGACGAGACCGCGGACGGGCCCGAGGACGAGACCGCGGACGGGCTCGAGGTCGACACCACGGACGGGCCCAAGGCGCAATGAGCACCAAGGCGCACCAATGAGCGAACCGCGCATCGGCGTCTATCCCGGGACGTTCGATCCCCTGACCAACGGCCACGTCGACATCATCTGCCGCGCCACCCGGGTGGTCGACCGCCTGGTGGTCGCGGTCGCCCGCAACGCTGGCAAGGAGCCGTTATTTCCGCTCGCCGAGCGCATGGCCATGCTCGCCGAAGAGGTGGAATCGATGACCAACGGCGACGGCACCGCAATCGAGGTCCAGCCCTTCGATTCCTTGCTCGTGGAGTTCGCCCGCTCGGCGGGGGCCGGCATCATCATCCGGGGCCTGCGCGCGGTCTCCGATTTCGAGTACGAGTTCCAGATGGCGGGCATGAACGCACGCCTCGATCCCCATGTGGAGACGGTGTTCCTGATGGCGTCAGACCGCCACCAGTTCATCTCTTCGAAGCTGGTACGCGAGATCGGAGCGCTCGGCGGCGACGTGGCTCCGTTTGTGCCGTCCCGTGTCTCGGCCCGCCTGGCCGCGCGGCTAGGCACCACGGCCGATGCCCCGGACAAGGCGGCCGACGCCGGGTCGTAGACCAGATGGTGGTCGGCCGGAAGCGCCACCAGCGATCCGGCGGGCACGTGAATCTGGTCTTTATCTATTGAAGTCGAGCGAATGGGCGCACCTGATTGCAATCGCACCGCGGTTCCAATCAACCGCGATGTGCTCGATGCACCCGCCCTCCGCGGCCTCGGCCAGAACCGTCGTTGCCGAGGAGGCCGGGCCAGCGGCCGTCTCGAAACATGAGAAGCGGGCGTCGGCGGCGGCGCACCCCGTATTGACCGCCCATTTCGGGCTTCGTAAGGTTCCGCCCGGCGGTCCCAGGGCGCGTAGCTCAGTTGGCAGAGCACCTGACTTTTAATCAGGGGGTCCCAGGTTCAAACCCTGGCGCGCCTACCAGTATTATCAAGGACTTAGCTGGAAACAGTTAGGTCCTTGTTCTTTCTAGGGAGCACATAGGGAGCACGCGAATAGAGTGGCGAATAGGGTGAAAGTGCCTATCGAGACGTGGCGATTCGGCTCCATCGTTCCCCAGTTTCGCTCCATAGACGTCCGTGTC
>PVBE011471196.1_pt1 | contig 16274 bp, 15 predicted proteins | sample 1631181 | NCBI WGS metagenome assembly PVBE01 (sample SAMN08397723, study PRJNA350692) | Marine metagenome, whole genome shotgun sequencing project. | isolation source: water | place: Pacific Ocean | collected 2012-04
AATCCATGCATATTCCATGCTCAATCTTTGCATAATCCGGGCCAAACCCACCCACTGGGCGACCAAGACCTTCCACCATACCGGAAAAAGGCCTCGATTGAAGCGAATAGATGCATTCGCTTGCAGGAAGCTATTCCGGCGTCGGCGGCCCCGAAATCGGGGCGTCTTTGGTCGAATCCGTACTGGATTCAGCCACTTTCGACGGGCGGCAAGACGTGCGATCGGTGCCCGTCACTGAGTGCGCTTCATCTGAAAGATGAAACCGATCACCCCTAGCATGGACACAATCGGGCTGAAAGTCAACTAATTGAGGTTTGAAGGGCTGTTTTTTTATAATTTGTTGGGCTCGGTCAGGTATCGAGCAGTGGCATGGTTGAGGAGCCACCAGAGGTCAATTGCCGTCCCTGGCGGGTGCGGGCGAGCATGCCGATCTGAAGCAAATATGGCTCTACGACGTCCTCAAGCGTCCCGGCATCTTCGCCCAAGGTCGCTGCAATGGCCTCTAGGCCTGCGGGGCCGCCATCGTACACATCGCGAATAATTCGGAGATAGGCCCGATCGAGTTCATCTAGCCCCTGCTCATCGACCCCCTCCAGTTTGAGGGCTTCGTCGGCCAGCATCGTGGTGATCGTCTCGGCAGCGTGCACCTGCGCATAATCGCGGACCCTGCGAAGCAGCCTCAGAGCGACCCGTGGTGTTCCTCGGCTTCGGTTGGCGATCAGTGCCAGGGCATCGCTATCGGGTGGGGCTATTTCAAGCATCGTCGCGGCGCGGGTCAGAATGGTGTGCAAGTCATCGGCCTCGTAAAAGTCGAGTCGATGTGAAATGCCAAACCGGCTGCGAAGTGCCGCGGTGAGCAGACCCGCGCGTGTTGTGGCACCAATCAGCGTAAATGGTTGCAGTCGATACGTGACGACTCGGGCGTGCATGCCCGAGTCGAGCGTAAAATCGATCTTGAAATCTTCCATTGCCGGGTACACGTACTCTTCTACTGCTGCGGGAAGTCTGTGGATTTCATCGATGAAGAGAATGTCGCCAGGCTGCATGCGAGTCAGTGTGCCCACAAGGTCAGCGCCTTTGGTCAGCGCCGGGCCGGATGTGACGTAGGCGCGGGTGCCCATCTCCTTGGCCACGATGTGGGCGATGGTGGTCTTGCCAAGGCCAGGAGGTCCGTGTAGCAACAAGTGTTCGGTGGGCTCCCCGCGTTCTAGGGCTGCGGCCAGCGCAATACGCAGGCGGGTTTGTAACTGCGTTTGTCCGATGTACTGGTCAAGCGTGCGTGGTCGAAGTGCTGGCCCAGAATGGGTGGTCTCGGCAGGATCGCCGGGTTGTTCGTTGGCCGACACGATGCGATCTCTGGTCATGACGTGGCGTCGGTGTCCTTTGCGAGCATCTGTACGAGCCGCCCCTCGTTCCAATGCAGATCAAGTGTAGTGGCCCCAGACAGAAGTGGGTCGAGAATGGCGGCGCAAATATCCTGTTGCCATGACGCTTTGCCGGGCATTCCATTCCGCCCAGCGATGTACCAATTCGCCAGATCCGTCCGCGACGAAGCCAGCCCCGGCGCGATGCCCCGGGCAATGGCCAAGGCGCAGAACATGTGCCACAGACCGTCGATGGCCATGCGGTGGCCGGGCGACTCATCGCCAGGCTTTCGTGCGACCTCGGGCGGTTCGACGCCGTCGTCATCGAGCGTCGCGAGGAAGGCGTCTCCATGACGATGTGCTACGCGGGTGGGCATGCCTCGCATTCCGGCGATCTTCTCGGCCGAGTCGGGTCGATCACGTACAACCTGGAGTAGCACTGCGTCGGGCATTGTGGTTCGCGGGGGGAGATTTTCTTGGCGGGCGACTGCATCACGGACCTCGATCAAGCGCTGCAGGACGCGTCGCTGTGTCTTATTGAATCGTCGCGTGCCCTCGATCTTGCGTCGCTGTGCATCGAGGTCGGATTCGTACCACGCGGCATCTTCAAAAATGCGGCACGCATCACAGGCCCATTGTTCATGGCCAGCCTTGGCAATACGGGCGTGCAAGTTTGCGTGAAGGATCGGCAGATACCGGACGTCGTCGGCGGCGTAGCGGAGTTGCTTGGCCGACAACGGACGAGCGTCCCACGCGGTGAACGTCATGCCAGGGGGCATGGGCGCATCAATCACACTTTGCACAGACTTGGTCAGAGAGCAGGGCCATGGGAGGCCTGCCAGTCCAGCAAGCAACTGGGTATCAACGATTGCTTCGGGGGGGTGGCCGAGTTGCCGTGTGAGGATTTGCAGGTCTTGGCGTCCAGCGTGGACCAGCGTCGTGTGCTTCGGTGAGGCAATGACGTCCCACAGCGACGTGAGGTCGCTGATGGCCAGAGGATCGATTAGATGTACACGTTCGCGGGTTCCAACTTGGACCAAGCACAACTGCGGGTAATACGTCTCTTCTCCGATGAACTCGGTGTCGAACGTAATCAGGTCGCTTGCGGACAGATCGTCAACGACCGCTTGGAGTCTCTGGGTGTCCGTGACCAACTCGACCTCACCGGCGGGGACGTCGGGATGGTCGGGAATGGGCTTAAGCGGGGTTGACTCGGCGTGCGAGTCGGAGTGGCTTCGATCTCGGCGTCGCCTCCGCGGACCTCGTTTGGATGAATTCTGTTTCGAGGCGGCCATGGTGGCACTGTATCGCAGGTGCCTAGGTGGCGAAGGGGCGTCAAAAAGAACGGACACTGCAGGTGCGAGACCTGCAGTGTCCGTCGTGGAACAAAGGAGTCAATGTGTGAGGGCTCAGTAGCCCATGCCTTCGCCAGCACCAGCCTTGGACTCATCCTTGGCTTTGATCTCGGTGATCGCGCAGTCGGTCGTCAGGAGGAGCCCTGAGATGGAGGCTGCATTCTCAAGGGCGACACGCTCGACCTTGGTCGGCACGATGACGCCGGCCTTGACGAGGTTTTCGTATTCGCGCGTCAGTGCGTTGAAGCCCCATCCCATTTCGGTCGCGTCCTCAACCCGTTGGGCGACGACAGAACCTTCCATGCCGCAGTTCTCGGCGATTTGCTTGACTGGGGCAGTCAGGGCGCGATGCACGATGTCGATGCCGAATTTCTCGTCGCCGCGGGCCTTTTTGCGGGCACCCTCCAAGGCGGATCGGGCGTGCAGAACTGCTACGCCCCCACCGGGAAGCACGCCTTCTTCTACCGCAGCACGGCATGCGTGCAGGGCGTCTTCGACGCGGGCTTTCTTTTCGGACATCTCCACTTCAGTGGCGGCACCGACATTGATCTGCGCAACGCCACCGGCCAGTTTGGCCAGTCGTTCCTGAAGCTTCTCGCTGTCATAGTCGCTGGTGGAGTGCTCGATCTGAGCACGGATCTGGTCGATCCGGCCGGTGATGTCGGCGCGTTTGCCGGCACCCTCGATGATGGTCGTGTTGTCCTTGTCGATGGTGACTTTCTTAGCTCGACCAAGGTCTTTGAGGGTCAAGGTCTCCATGTCGATGCCGAGTTCTTCCATGACGGCGGTGCCACCGGTCAGCGTGGCGATGTCCTGCATCATGGCTTTGCGACGATCGCCAAAGCCTGGGGCCTTGACGGCCGCCACCTTGAGGATGCCGCGGAGGCGGTTGACTACCAGCGTGGCCAGTGCTTCGCCATCGAGGTCTTCGGCGATGATGAGCAGACTCTTGCCAGCTTCAGCGACCTTGCCCAGAATGGGAAGGAGTTCCTTGGCTGACGACAACTTCTTCTCGTGAATGAGAATGGCGCAGTCTTCCAAAACAGCTTCCATGGTCGTTGTGTCAGTGACGAAGTGTGGGCTGAGCCAACCCTTGTCAAACTGCATGCCCTCGACCAGTTCGACGGTCGTGTCGAGGCTCGAACCTTCTTCGACGGTAATGACGCCGTCTTTGCCGACCTTGTCCATCGCCTCGGCGATGATCGATCCGATGGTGGAGTCTTGGTTGGCAGCACAGGTGCCGACCTGAGCAATCTCGGTAGATGACTTGACGGTCTTGGACTGCGCCGCCAGTTCGGTGCATACGGCCTTGACGGCGGAGTCGATACCACGCTTGATTTGCGTGGCATTGGCACCAGCGGTGATGTTCTTGAGGCCTTCGGTGAATATGGCCTCGGCGTAGACCGTGGCGGTCGTGGTGCCGTCGCCAGCGTCCTTGGAGGACTTGCTCGCGACTTCCTTGACCATCTGGGCACCCATGTTCTCGTACGGATCTTCCAGTTCAATTTCCTTGGCGACCGTGACGCCGTCTTTGGTGACGGTCGGAGCGCCGAAGGACTTCTCAAGGATGACGACGCGACCCGATGGGCCCAAGGTCGTCTTCACCGCTTTGGCGAGTTTCTTGATGCCCTGGAGCATTCGCTCGCGGGCCTCGATGTCATATGCAATCTGTTTAGCTGTCATAGCTTCGTTCCTTCCTTCGCCGCCGAAGCGGCGGGATTTCGTGTGTATGTGTTGGGCGGATCTGTCTCAACTGCCGTCCATGCGGGTTTGCCACATTCCTGAGACGTGGCTTGCGTCGATCCAAATCGTATTGGCTCGTGTCGTGATCTTGATGCCGTGCGTGCTGTGCAGGGGCTCGACATCTTCGACGTTTCGTATTTCAAGCGGATCCCGATCACCCTTGAGAAGGAGATCGAGTTCGGCGGTTGTGCCGACCATGCTGGTGAGCACAGCAAGAATTGGTCCACGTTCCATCGTTGTGTACTCAGTCGATGATGCCGAGAATGTCACTCTCGGTCATGATGAGGAAATCGCCACCGTCCATTTTGACTTCGGTACCGGCGTACGAGGTAAAGAGCACGGCGTCGCCCTTCTTGACGGTGAACGGCAGATACTGGCCGGTCTCCTTGTTGAGCACACCGTTGCCTGTGGCGACGATCGTGCCTTGTTGGGGCTTGTCTTTGGCTGTCTCAGGCAGATAGATGCCAGCGTCGGTTCGGTCGCGGGCCTCTGCACGCTTGACGAGCAGTTTGTCGCCGAGGGGTTTGACGTTCATCGGGAGTCTCTCCTTCCACGATCCGGATTATTCCGGTCGGGCTGATCGGGGCATGGCGTAGGCCACGCGTCTTGGTAATGTCGACGCAGGACGCGCCGAAGGGTTTCCAGAAGTGATTCGAGTCGCAGTGGTCGGTCGAGCACTGCAAAGGCACCTTCTCGCAGCGAGGCTGCCAAGCCTCGGACATCTTCGCGGGTCGTTGGCTGCCGTGGGCGGATGACCACCGTTGGCGGGGGCTGATCGAGCCTACGAAGCAATTGAAGGATTCGTGGCCCACCGGCTTCCCCCATGCGTGGCCCCGTTCGAAGCGGAATCTCCAGATCCACCACCGCAATATGGATGGGTTCGTGCTGGATGAATTCGGCCGCCTGTTCCCCGGTTTCGGCCTCAATAGACCGGATTCCCATTGGTTCCAGCAACCGAGGCAACTGGTGGACGGCAGCATCTTCTCGCCATCCGCCATAGGACAGCAGGAGGTTGAGGCGTTGGCTGGATTGTCCAGAAACTGTTCGCATGGTTCAATTCCGGCGGAGCGACCGCCTGCTCCTTTCATGCAAGCGGCGTGCCGGAATAGCGTGGATTGGGGGGTTTGCCATGCAGGAATACTGGGAATCTCCCGCCATCGAGGCCAATGGGGGCTACGGATGCTGCCAAGGTGGCGGATTGCCCCTTGACGGGCACCTGTACGCTCGGGGATCCTGCTCCACCCCACACCTGCGATTCCACCACGCCTACCAAGGAGTTCCCCCCTCAAATGGCCCACCCCCCCCCAGTCGTATCCGTCAAGGCGGTTCTGAATGGTCAGGGCATCGCACCTGGCGATCGGGTTCAGGTGCAGGGATGGGTGCGGACTCGTCGAGATTCCAAGGCCGGTCTGTCCTTCATTCAGTTGCATGACGGGACCTGCTTTGACGCCATGCAAGTTGTGGCCGCCGGTGAACTAGATAACTACGCCACCGATGTGCAAACGCTCACGGCGGGGAGTTCGGTGATCTGTGTGGGTCAGATCGTCGAATCGCAGGGCAAGGGTCAATCGGTTGAAATGCAGGCCGAGTCGGTGATCGCGGTAGGACTGGTCGACGACCCGGACACCTACCCCGTCCCACCCAAGCGGCACACCTTTGAATATCTTCGCGAGCAGGCCCACTTGCGGGTTCGCACCAACACCTTCTCGGCGATCGCCCGCGTGCGACACTGCTTGGCTCAAGCTGTCCATCGGTACTTCCACGAGAACGGTTTCTACTGGGTGCATACACCCATTGTCACAGCCAGTGACTGTGAGGGCGCGGGTGAAATGTTCCGTGTTTCAACGCTCGATCTGGCCAACCTCCCACACGGCGACGATGGCGGCATTGATTTCGGACAGGACTTCTTCGGCCGCGAATCTTTCCTGACGGTGTCGGGCCAACTCAACGTCGAGAGTTATTGTTTGGCGTTGTCGAAGGTCTACACCTTTGGTCCGACCTTCCGCGCGGAAAACTCAAACACATCTCGGCACCTGGCTGAATTCTGGATGATCGAACCGGAGATCGCCTTTGCCGATCTCAGTGACGACGCCGATCTTGCCGAGGACTTCCTCAAGTACATCTTCCGCGTGCTTCTAGATGAACTGCCCGACGACATGGGCTTCTTCCGCGACCGCATCGACAAGACCTGCATCGACCGACTTGAAGCCTTTGTCGAATCGAGTTTCGAACGCATGGAGTACACCGATGCCATCACGCATCTAGAGAAGGCCATCGCGGGCGGCCAGAAGTTCGACTACCCAGTGTCGTGGGGGGTGGACCTGCAGAGCGAACACGAACGCTGGCTGACCGAAGAACATGTTGGCCGGCCCGTTGTGCTGATGAACTACCCCAAGGACATCAAGGCCTTCTATATGCGACTCAATGATGATGGTCGGACCGTGGCGGCAATGGACGTGCTGGCCCCGGGAATCGGAGAAATCATCGGTGGGGCCCAGCGAGAAGAACGCCTCGAGGTGCTCGATGCACGCATTGATGAAATGGAACTCGAACGCGACGCGTACTGGTGGTACCGGGATTTACGAAAATATGGCTCTGTTCCGCACGCCGGATTTGGCCTCGGATTCGAACGAACCATCGCCTATGCCACCGGAATGGCCAATGTCCGTGACGTTATTCCCTTCCCCCGGACGCCTCGCAACGCATCCTTCTGATACGCAGCGATATTCCCGGACGCCCGCATGACCGGTGCGCACGGTATGCGCGGACCCGCCGATAAGCGTGTAATTCGCTCCAGATGAAAACTCCCGGGTGCTGGAGGCTTGTCCTCTCCGATGTGGCATTGTCGGGGGACAACAGCGATGCGTGATCGCGACAGACTTGTGGACCTCAGCCGGCGCCCAAGCCGGACAGCGAAGGAGCTGATCAGTGAATACTCAGGCGATGGTGGAACGCCTCTTCCCGATGCTCATCACGGGTGACCGAAATGGCGCTCGCAGCACGGTGCAAGAGTGGCTTGGCGAAGGACTTGTTTCCGAAGCATTGACGCAGGAGGTCTACTGGCCACTGCTGGAACTTGTAGATGATCTCTTTCGTCGTGATCAACTCACGACGTTGTCGCACCACTACGCAACCCGGTTGCTTCGCAGCCTAGTTGACCAAGCGCAAGCCAACTACAGGCAGAAGGATCGCTGTGGTCGCACCATGATGCTCTTCTGTGGTGGCACCGAGGCCGATGATCTCGCCGCTCAAATGGTCGCTGATCTGGCCGAAGCCGATGGCTACGAAGTCAGTTTCGGTGGCGGCGGCATCGCCTACGACGAACTGCTTGGCGCCGTGCAGGAACAACAGCCCGATGTGCTGCTCATGTTCTCGTCGGCCGCGTCCGATGCCCCCAATATCCGTCGTCTCATCGACACCATTCGCAGCATTGGCGCATGCCCCGATACGCAAATCGCCGTGGGCGGAGGCGTCTTTACCCGGGCACAGGGTCTGGCCGAAGAAATCGGCGCCGACCTTTGGTCCAACAGCCCAGCGGACATGATTGCCCGTATGAATGCCGAGCCGACTCGTCGAGCCACAGCCGATCAGCGAACCGTTGGCCAGAGTCGCGCAGCTGCCTGACTACTGGAGGACATCGCGGCTGATGGTCGAATGGTCCTTCAGACGAACGAAATCTCTTTCTATTCTCTCTTCTTCTGCTGCGGCGGGCTCATCAGGGCTCGCCGCAGCAGTTTTTGGGGTTTGTCCCTTATGATGTGCGGCTGAGTCCATTGTCCTGATGAGAAGAATTGAGGAGTGTTCCAATGATCCGTCGAGCTACTTTCCTGATCGCCGCAGTGATCGCTATCTGTTGCGTCTCAGGCTTCGTCCATGCCCAGCGTGGAAGCGACTATCCGTTCTTCGTGCAGCCCATGACGGTGCAGAATGTCCGGGCGCTGGCCGACCGCTTGGAGTTGTCCCGCGATCAGCGTCGCGTACTGCTCGAACAGTACGAGGCGTACAACCAACGCTTTGAAGATTTGCAAGAGGGAGCCGTGGCGGACTACATGGACGCTGGCATCGACACCGTGATGCGGGTCCAGCCTTGGGGTGGCGACTTTCAGATTCCCAGTCGCGAAGAAGTGAACAAGATGGTGTCTGAAGGCCTGGCGATCATTCGATCGTTCGGAAAGATCGATGACGCTTTCTTCGACGACATTACGCCACTGCTCAGTGAAACGCAGCTCATTCGACTCGAACAATCTAGGCGTTTTCGCGCGCTGGACCGGTATGGCATACTTCATCGAAATATGGTCGGCGCCATCAACGAGGGCGCTTCGCCAGACTTGATTGGCATCATGCGACGGGTCGAGGTGGAACCGGAGATCCAAGTACAAGTCGACGAGGTGTTGTCCGAATACGCCAAGCGAACCATCGCAGGCCTGCGATCATTTGAGTCGACCGGCAAGGAACTGATTGAAGCATTGCTTGACGAAGTCGATAGTCGAGGTATTCGAGACATGGACATGATGGCGATGATGGAGTATTTCGGCAGTGAAGAACGACAAAACGAACTCAAGTCACTTTTTGATCCATTGACTCAGCCAATTCAAGACAAGGCAGCAATACTCGCCCGCGAGAATCTGCGGGCCTATCGTGCCCTCATTGGTGTGCTGCCGCCCGATGCGGCCCGAGATGTGCGAACGCGATTTGTTCGCAAGGGCTATCGTCAGGCCGATCAGGGTGTGTCCTCGTCGAGAAGTTCGCTGGTTCGACTCCGTGAACTCGACCTCAGCGAAGACATCAACGCCGAGGTCGATGCGGCCATTGTGCAACTTGACGAGAAGTACGACTCGTTGCTTAGTTCCATGTTGTCGGCGATCAACACCCAAAATAAGTTCCGGTCACTGGCCCAGTTGGAAGGGGACGTGCCTCTTGAAGGTGCGGATCGTTTGGAGGGTCTTGAAGCCCGGCGAAGCGCGATCGAGTTGGCGGCCACCGCGGTGCTCGAACGTCACCAGGACGCCTTGGCTTTGGCCAAGCATGAGGAAGACAAGGAGAAGTCCGCCGGTAGTGGCCAAGTGGATGAGGAGAGTGAATCCAAAACGGCTCGAAAGATGATCAAGCTTCAACCAATCGATGCCGATCAGATCAAACGACTCGGCCAGTGGATGGGAGCTGATGACAGCGGACTCGAGTTGATCACGATCCTGCATACGGATTACGAAACATCCGCTGAGGCCTTGCTCTTGACACATGGCCGCAGTGCATTCAATAAGAAGAAGGATTTCGACTTTGAGGCCGACCGCGCATGGCGCAACTGGCAGTTGCAGGTTTCGGAAATCCAACAAGGGGCTGGGACAGAGTTGGCCAAAATTGAAGCAGAACTCTTTGCCGATATGGCGCTGGCACTGCCCGATTCGGTCGATCGTATGCACATCGACCGTATTCGCAAGGCGCTCTTGCGATCACGCCTCCGCGCTGCGATTGCACAGGACAGTTGGTCGATGCGGCGGTATACCGAAGCGGTCATCGACTTGACCGCGATCACGCTGGACACTGACCCAACGACACTCGATTTGTCCCAGAGGGCCATCGTCTTGAAGACGCTGCTGGAGTACGACGACGCGGTAGAGACCCCCCTGGAAGAATTCCAAGAGAGAGTGGCCAAGGTCAACAAACTTGAGCAACGAATGTGGGGTCGCGATGAGTATGAACCCGAGGTTCGACAGGCGATTCGTTCCAAGTGGGAGAAACGACAGCGGGAAGTCGGTGAAACGATGAAGACACTGGCCATGCTCAACCGCGATCATGCGCAGCGGGTGTATGAGCAGTTGCCTCATGACGCATCGTGGGCGATGCGTGACGCCTACGACCGGCAGGCCTTTCCGCGGATCTTTGAGGACGGCCGGGCCGCCGACGAGGCGATCGAAGCCGTGATGGAATTGGAATTGACTCCCGATCAGCAGCGGCATGCCGAGGACCTCGCTAGCGGGTATCGCGAGTCGTGGCGGGGATTGACCGCCGTCATGGTTGATCGCCGTAAGGAGGGCGCGCCGCAGATGACCTTCCCGCCGACTCGGGAGGCGATGTCGACTGAGCTTGACTTGGCGCAGATTAAGTATCGCCGGGCGCAGTTGGATCAGCGGATGTTGGCCCAGCTTGAGCTGCTGCTCGACCCAGCACAATCGGCGATGATTCCCGCTCTGCAGTTGACGGCGGACGCTCAGGACAGCGATCGGTGATCGCAGGCTTGATGCGGAGTTGCCTGGCCGTCTACTCAACTGGATTGTTGTTGGCAGCACTGGGTGGGTGCGGCGGTGGTCCCAAACCACTGGCTGTGCAACCGGGGCCCGATGCCGCCGTTGCGAGAACTTCACAGCCCGTTGGCTCACTCGTCTGGGTTGTACATCGGGGGGTGCATGATCGTGGTGTTGCAGGTGAACCACCAAGCGTAGATCCTCGTGTGCTCGTAGCGGTACTATCCCCGTCGAACGCCACATGGATTGCCCAAGGCCGCATGGACACGCGTAGTGCGCTGCAACTGGCCTTCGCCATGCAGGATGACCTTAATGCAGCAGCCCCATCCAAGGCTCATGTGATGAGCGTGCAGTTCATGCGTGCGCCATCAGGGAATCCTGATTCGATGGAGCCCATCCCGGGGGGGCAGTGGGTTTGGCTGGATTCCCACAACCGTGCCCCATCTTCCACGGACCTAGTGATTGCATTGCAGGATGCAGACCAGCAGAATGTTTGCCTTGTTCATATGGATGCGGCGACCGCTCGTACATTTCAACGACAAGTACTCGATGCTGCCGCAGCTCGCCCGGTTCGATTGACTTCAACACCTCACAGAGGACACTGACCAATGATCGAGACACTGATTCTGGCCGCCGCGATGTGTGGCGACACGGGTAGCGGGGCTGTGATGCGGGTCTGGCAGGTGGATCGCCATTTGACACACTTGGCGCCGCTGGTACCGGGGCAAACACCCAATGCATGGATTCGCCTGAATGACATCGACCTCGAAGGCAGTAGCGGCGACTTTGCCCCATTTGAGGACGACTTTCTGGCGATGATCGATGCGGAACTCATTGTCAAAAAAGAGGGCACATACACCTTTCGGCTGACAAGCGATGACGGCTCGCAACTCTGGATCGCCGGGCGGCGAGTCATCAACAACGATGGGCTGCACGGGGCAGAGTCAGTTGAAGGTGCAGTTGAACTGAACGCGGGCAATCACCCGATGCAAGTGAAGTTTTTTGAGCGTGGTTCTGATGCGATGCTTCGGCTCGAGTGGAAAGCACCAGGGGCCTCGACTTTTGCCCTTGTCCCCGCTGACTCCATGCAGTCAACGTGGCCCGACACACGCACCATCAGCGGAGGCACCAAGGAAGTCGCACCTCGCTTTGTAGGCAAGCACGACGTTGGCCCCGAACCAACGGGCCCGCACAACATGCTCACCGATGCGCAGAAGGCCGACGGATGGGTGCTGCTCTTTGATGGCCAGCAGGCTTCGCCCTGGTGGCGTGGCTATCGACGCGACACTTTGCATGATGGCTGGGCCGTGGAGGATGGCATGCTCGTGCGGGTTGGCGGTGGGGGAGACATCGTGTCACGCAGTGAGTACGACGACTTTGACCTGTATTTGGATTGGATGGTGCAGCCCGGTGGAAACAGCGGCATCTTTTTCAATGGCGACGAGAAGGGACACGCTATCTACGATGCCGCGCCCGAGATGCAGGTGCTCGACAACATCGGCCACGGCGACGGCGTGAGCGCACTGAACTCAGCGGGCGCCAACTACGCCCTGCACGCACCGCCGGTGGATTCAAGCAGGCCGGCCGGGCAGTGGAACCGTGCCCGCATCCGTGTTGACGGAGACCACGTCACCTACTGGCTCAACGGTGTGGAGACTGCCGACTATGTGCTGGGCAGCGACGACTGGAAACGTCGTGTGGCCGGGAGTAAGTTCATCGGCATGCCCCGATACGGCACCAACTCCAAGGGGCTCATCGGCTTGCAAGATCACGGTGATCGCGTTGCCTTCCGCAACATCCGCATCAAAGAACTCGACCCAACACCCGAATCATGAGTGGCTTGCCAATGGGGGCGGGCGCGGGAGTGTTCGACGAGGACCAAACCCCATTTGAGGCTATTGGTGGCGAGACGAGCGTTCGCTCACTGGTGGATGCATTTTATGACCACATGGATTCGGACGCAGTGGCTACCACGATTCGTGCCATGCATGAAGATCTCTCCAAATCACGAGACAAGTTGTTTTGGTTTCTCTGCGGCTGGCTCGGCGGCCCGCAACACTATGTTGAGCGGTTCGGACATCCGCGTCTGAGAAAGCGGCACGCGGGATTTGCGATCGATCAGAATGCACGCGATGTTTGGATGCACTGCATGTCCAAGGCGATGGATGATCGGAAGATCGACGGTCCGTTGCGAGCATTCCTCGACGCCCGCTTCGACCATCTTGCGACGTTTATGCTCAATCGATAGGGGCTGGTTCAGGAAGATTCAACTTGGCAGCGAGTTCGAGTCCCCAGTCCCGCACGCTGGTGAGGAGCGTTTGCTCTGCATCGGTCGCTGCATCAGTAAGCAATTTCTTGACGTGGGCCGACCAGTCAGGCCAGTTCAGTTCGCGACGCCCCGCTGGATGGAGCAAGCGGTGTTTGCAGCGGTCCGTCCAACGCCGTTGTTCTGCCTCGTCCAGGGTGTCCGGGAAGTTGCGTCCGCGGTAGTGCAGCAGGAGGTCGGGAAGACGGTGATCTTTGAATTGTCCCGTCAGCGTTGCGAGTTCACTTGGGTCCATTTGGTGTAATTCGTCACGCAGTTGTTCGTCACGCCCGCGGATGAAGCCGTTGTACAAGGCGTCCTCGACATCGTCCGCCGGCATCTCATCGTACTTCCAGACCAATGGCACCTGCTTGCGAAGGTGGGCGGACACGAGTGGATCCGACAGGAGTGCATGGTGCCGCTTGGCAGCCTCGACGTCCAAGCCGATTCGCTTGCAATCAATCGACGCCAGTACAGCGTCGCTGGCCTCAAGCACGATGGGGGCACGATTGCTCTTGATCTTCTTGAGGGGAAAGCGTGTTTGGTTGCCCAGGGCATCTTGGGAGGTGAATGTCCGGTGGGCAATGGTTTCGGCATCGGCATCAAGAAGTTCGCTCGGGTCGTGTCTCAAGTCCCACGCGATGTAGTCGCGTGACTTGTCGCCGGTTTTGCCGATGACGTGCATCAGGCTGGTGCAGCCGATTCGCGCAGGGATTCGGGATGTGGAGTGCAGCAGCATCGATCCGCTTCCCAGCAGGGCCTCGACGTCCTTGGTTTCGCACAAGCCCAAAGCCCACTTCCAGAGTTTGGGCTGCGCACGCTTGAGGATGCGTCCAAACTCGATGGTGGCGCGGACATCGGCTAGCGCATCATGTGCGTGGCCGTGTTCAATGCCATTGGCTGGTGCGAGGCGGTCGAGTTTGAAGGTCGGTCGGTCGCCATCTTCATGGAGCGGCCACTGAATACCGTCGGGCCGCATGGCCCACGCGGCGCGGGTTAAGTCGATGAGGTCCCATGCGCGGCAGCCAAACTCATACGTGTGCTTGTAGGGCTCGAAGAAGTTTCGCCAGAAGCCCCATCGGCAGATCATGTCGTCGAAGCGAAGACTGTTCCAACCCAGCGAAGTCGTGCCTGGCTCATTGACCCGCCGGTGGATTTCACCGAAGAAGTCCGTTTCGGGGCGCCCTTCCGCCGCGGCGTGCTGAGGCGTGATGCCCGTAATGAGCACGGCCTCGGGCGCGGGCAGGTGATCGTCTGAGGGTTTGCACCACAACGTGATGCCCTGGCCTTCAGGGCCGTCAACGGGATTGAGGTCCATGTCGGTGCGGATACAGGCGAACTGATAGGGCCGGCTGTACTGCGGGTCGGCGCCATCGGTTTCGAAGTCGTAGAAGAGAAAGGTCCCGGCCATGTCCGGAGCGTACCCGTTTAGAACGAGATCCGCCCCGCGTCATCGATGGTGCATCCCGGATTCCAGACGACTTCCCATGGGTGTCCGTCAATGTCGGCGAAGTAGCCTCGCAGCCCACCCCAGGGTGGCTCCGATGGTGCTCGAAGCAGCGTGCCCCCTGCAGCGATGGCTCGATCGAGCATGGTCTGTACTTCGCCAGTGGTGCGGACATTGCACGCCAAGGTGCTTCCGCCGAATCCCCCGGCGTGCTCATCCACCTGCGAGGCGTCTTCTGCCAGCGCCGCCCGGTCGAATAAGGCAAAGATTCTTCCCCCCAGATCAAAGAAGGTGATGTGTTCGTTGCTGCGGTCGTGGGGCGTCATGCCCATCGCCTTGTAGAACTCGGTCGCAGCGGCGACATTGGCCACACCCAGCGTGATGAAGGAGACATCGAGTGTCATGGTGTATTGGGTTCGATGGCCCGCTGCGCCGCGACAGCCAGTAGCACGCCGACGCCCTCTCCGAGGGCGTAGAGCCACCAGGTCGACCACGCAAGTTTGCCCGTCGCGGCAAGCGATAGCCACACCGCCGGGTTGAAGGCCGCGCCGCTGACCGCACCGACTGCGTAGGCGCCGCCGCCGACGACGCACCCGATGGCAATTCCAAACCAAGGATTGCCTTCGTTGCGTTGTGATGTCACCTGCAAGATGACCCAGATCAGCGCGAACGTAAAGATGGCCTCGGCCAGAATGGCTAGGCCCGGCGACGGGTCGATGGGCGTGGCGGCCTCTCCGCGAATGGCCAACGCACACCCGGCGGCCAGCGCGGCGCCGATAAGTTGTGCGCCCAGATAGGGGCCCACGTCACGTCGCGGAAAGCCCTTGGCAAGGACAAAGGCCAGCAGGACCGCTGGGTTGTACATGGCTCCGGAGATCGGCCCACCGGCGTAGACAATCGCCGCGAGAATCAGCACGATGGCCATGGGCGCTACTGGCGCCAAATCTGGCACATGGAGGACCATCATTTGAATGGTTAAGGCCAAGAGAAAGGTGCCGATGAGTTCGACGACGACTCGAGCGGAGAGTGGGGCAGTCATGTGTGGGATCGTACCTGCCAATAAGCGTCTCGGGTAGGGTGAGTCCCATGCCCCTGATGACACTCGTGATGTTTGCGACGGTACTTCACGCCACCGAGCCCAAGCCAGTCGACCTCGCAGGCGAGACCAGCCTGCAGACCACCATTGACCGTGACCCGGGGCAATACCTAGGGCACCCGACGGCCCACTTACTTCCGGATGGAAGGACCATGCTGTGCTGCTATCCCAAGGGGCACGGCAGGGGGGCGTTGGTGCTCAAACGCAGCGACGATGGTGGCCGCACGTGGAGTGAGCGACTCGACGTGCCTGCGTCGTGGGCGACGTCCAAAGAGACGCCACACTTGTACGCCATGACCGATGCCAAGGGCATCGAGCGACTGGTCATGTTCAGTGGGTTGTATCCCATTCGAACGTCCATTAGTGAAGATCAGGGCGTGACATGGTCGGAATTCGAACCAATCGGCAACTACGGCGGCATCGTCGCCGTGGCCGACGTGATGCCCGCCGGGATGCCCGGTGCGTACACCGCCTTTTTTCATGATGACGGTCGCTTTCTGCGGGAGGGTGGTCGGGGCACGCCTGGCTTTGAGGTCTACGCGATCGATACAACCGACGGGGGCCTGACGTGGAGTCAGCCTCGCGTCGTGGCCGTGGATCCGAAGTTGCACTTATGTGAACCGGGCTTGGTGCCGTCACCGGACGCACGTCGATGGGCGATGCTGCTGCGTGAGAACAGCCGCGCCAAGAATAGCCACATCTGCTTGAGCGATGACGATGGG
>PVBE012067338.1_pt1 | contig 16274 bp, 11 predicted proteins | sample 1631181 | NCBI WGS metagenome assembly PVBE01 (sample SAMN08397723, study PRJNA350692) | Marine metagenome, whole genome shotgun sequencing project. | isolation source: water | place: Pacific Ocean | collected 2012-04
CTCCGCGTTGGTGTTCTCGTGCAGCGCCGTGTCGAGCCAGTTGTAGACCTCGCGGTCCTCGTCCCACTCGTAGGAGCCGGGCTGCGGCTGCGCCAGCACGTTGCCGAGGAAGTCGAAGCCGATGACGGTCGCGCGGAACATGTCCTGGAAGCCGCCGGGGCCGTCGTTGCCGCGGAAGCCGGGCTCGAAGAAGTACTTGTAGAGAAGCGACTGCATCTGGTCGCCGATGACGACGAAGTAGCGGCTGAAGATCCGGTTGAAGTAGGCGTTCGTCGAGAAGCTCTGGCGGTAGCGCCGGAAGTTGTTGAAGACGAAGCCGCGCTCGTAGGTCTCGATCATCGTGCGGACGATCTCCTCCGAACTCTCACCCTCGTCGAAGCGATTGCAGAACGGGCGGTCGCCGACGCGGTCGTCGCTGCAGAACTTGTGACGCGGGTTGAAGCGGAACTGGCCGTCGTTGCCACGCGCTTCGTCGTCGTCCCAGTTGGTGCAGAGCTTGACGCCGATGGCCTGCGCGTCGGCGCGCTCGCCGTCACACTTCTGGCCGGAGTCCGCGTGGGGGCAGTCGTTGTTCGACGTGCACAGCTCGCCGCCCATGTAGAACTGGACGTAGTCGCGCTTGTTGGGGTCGAGCTTGCCGGCGTAGCCGCACTCGTCGAGCGTGCTGTTGACGCAGTCGACGCGGTCGACCTTCCCCGCGTAGAGGAAGCGCATCGCCGCCTTGTCGTACTGGCCGAGGCCGTTCCAGTCGTTATAGTTCAGGCCGCTGTAGTCCATGATCGACGTGTACTTGTACTGGCGCAGGCCGGCGTCGTCATACATGCGGCGGATGGTCTGACGGTCCTCGCTCCACGCCTGGTAGCGCAGGAAGTACTCCTCCTGCGTCTCGTCACCTTCGTCCCAGAAGGGCTCGAACTCGGCGGCCGAACGGCCGGTGTCCGCCTCGAAGGCGTCCTCGACGGACTTCCGAATCTCCCAGTACTCCGGGAAGTAGTTGGCGCGGTCGAAGGAGGCGATGAAGTTGTGGCGCAGGCCCATGTTGTGGCCCATCTCGTGGAGCGTGACGGCGCGGAACGCCTGCTCGCGCACGATCTGCGCGAAGTCCTCACGGTTCTTGTCGAGGTTCTGCTTGGCCAGGGCCCACAACGCGTTGTCGTTGAAGAGGTAGTCGGCCGGCTCGATGGCGCGTGACGCCAGCCGCTCGACCTTGCGCTCGAGGCGCCCGGCCACGCCGGAGCGCGGGTTGAGCGGGCTGAAGCGGTCGACCTCTTCCTGGGTCAACTCGTGGGCGTGGTTGGCGAGGCCACCGCTGAGCTCAGCGGCGAGGCCGTCGGGGATGAGCATGCGGTCGAGGCCCGCCTCGCGCGCCTTGGCGGCGTTGACGTGCAGCGAACCCTTGTGGTTGCGCAGCTCCATCATCCGGTCCTTCATCTCGTCGAGGCGCTCACGCATCTCGATGGCGCGCGCGCCCTCACCGCCCTCGAGGTCGTAACCGGCCGCCGTGATCGGGCGAATCGGCGTGGTCGGAGGCTGGATGCGACCCTGGCCCTGCATGATCTCCAGGACGCGCAGCCCGCGCAGGTACTGGTTCTCGTCGATGCCCTGGCAGGCCTGGGGCAGGTTGCTGTCGCCATCACGGGCGTGCTGGGCGCAGAGGATGTCGACCATGTCGACGATGCGGGTCTCGATGTAGTCGAAGCAGGTCGCGCCGTACACGTAGGAGACGGCGTTGATGAGCTCGCCGGTCTCGGGGTCGTTGGCGGGGCCGCCGACGCCGCACGGGGTCGAGCCCGGATCCTCGATGAAGGCGATGTAGTTGTAGCGGAGGTCGCCGAGGAACTGGTTGCCGTCGTTCTCGCGCAGTTCGAAGGCGCAGGTGCCTTCCATGCGCCAGTTCTCGTCGGTGCTGGAGCACTCGTCGAAGGACTTGCCGCCGGCGCAGACCACCTGGCAGCTCTCGGTCAGGTCGACGCCCTTGAAGATGCCGTTGTAGGCGTCGTTCCACTCCTTGGAGATCTGGAACGCCATCTTCTTGAGGTCGGTCGGGAAGTCACGGTTGAGGTGGTAGACGATGGGCCGCGGGTTGCGCTTGTCGACGTCGAGCCAGCGGTAGCCGTCCTCGCAGCCGTTTTCGTCTCCGGAGCACTCCTCACGCGTCTTGTCGAAGATGTGCCAGCGCGTCGCGAGGTAGTCCTTGAAGTCGGTCTGGCCGCGGCCCGTGGTGAACGTGGGCTTGGTCACGCGCCAGGTACCGAACCGCTCGAACATGCGGTCGGGGTAGGCCATCGGCTCGTAGATCTCGTCGGGGGCGCGCTCGGGCACTCGCATGAAGGAGTAGCGCACGCCGATCTCGCTGAGGGTGCAGGCGCTCGCGTAGCCGTAGAAGTAGTTGATGACGCACTCGAAGAAGCCCTCGCCGGGCACCAGCGTCATGCGGTTGGTGATCTGGATGCTGTCGTCCGCGACAACCGGCGGCAGGTAGCCCTCGTGGCAGCCGCTGTAGTCGGTGGTGCCGTCCTCACGCTCGGTCCGGCAGTCGCCTTCCTCTTCCTGGACGTAGTAGGCGTTCTCGAGGCCGAGCCAGCCCATCTCCTTCTGCGCCCAGATCGAGAAGTTGAGGTCGGACACGTTGTTGTCCGTCCAGTCGATCCGGAAGAACTCGCGCTCGTCCCAGTGACGATCGCTCGTGTTCTCGGTGATGACGTTCGACTGCTCACCCGTGGAGCTGTTGTAGCTGCGGATGATGTCGAAGTGGGACTCGATCGGGAACGCCGCGAGCGGGTGCTCGCACGGGAACTTGGTGCCCGCGTCGTTGGCGGTTCGCTGCGTGTCCAGCTGCGGGTCGTTGGCGTCGTCACCGCCGTTGCGTCCGGCGGAGTTGCTCCCGACCACGACCTCGTCGGCGCGGCACGCGATCAGCGAGCCCTCTTCGATGCGCCAGCGGACCTTGAGGGCCGGGAAGTCCTCGGAGCCGTAAATCCACTCCTGGCGGTCGCCAACGAAGGTGCCGGTCGCCTCGTAGGGCGCGTCGACGACCGTCTTGGCGAAGTACCACTCGCCCTGGAAGAGGCTCTTCTTCAGCGCGTTGGGCTGGGTGCGGTCGACGTCTTCGACCGTCTCGGCGCACGCGCCGAGCAGAGCAGTGAGACCGACGAGCAGGGCGAGGCCCTGGAAGCGGTACGAGAACATGTGTTCCTCCGATTTAGGCTCGGGGCAAGCGAGCCGTCTGGCGAGCAATCGCGCCTTACTACAGACGGGACCAGTGCGGTGTCAAGCCGCGCAGGAACCCCCGGCCTGAGTACGAGCCGCGGTGCTCGCGATGTCAGATTCGTGACGTTCGACTACACATACCGCCTCGGGGATCCGATGTTTCCTCCATGGGGCCTCTCGAGCCGGATACGGTCGTGGATGCCGACGCGCGCCTCGTGTTCGTCGCGCGCGACGGTTTGAAGGAAGCGCATGGGCGCGTCGCGCGGCATCGAGGGGTCGAGATGACGGTGCGGTGCGCCGGGCACGGGGCCGTGACGGCAGGCACCGTATGCGTGGTGGCCGTGCGGACCGCCAACGGCCTCGCGCGCGCACGAGCGCACGTCGAAGAAAGCAGTGACGTCGTGGTGGTGCTGCGCCTTTGCGACGCGCTTTCCGTCTCCGACCGTCGGATGTACGGCCGCGTGGATCTCATCGCACGATTGTGGTGGCGGCGGCTGAAGCGCGCCGAGTCTCCGCCGCGGCTGATCGCCATCGGCGAAGGGGACGTCGCGGTGACCACCGCGGTCGAGCTGAGCCCAGCGGGCATGCGGGTGGCGCTCGACGGAGATTGGGCCGAGGGCGACCGACTATTGCTGCATATGCGCATCGCCGACGCCGACGTGCGGGTCACGGCCGAAGTGCGGCGGCTTCTCGATGGAGGCGACCTCGCGCTGGCGTTCACGCAGGTCGACGACGACACCCGAAATGAGCTGGCGCGGGTGGTAGACGAGGCGATCCTGGGTTAGGGCTCCGTTCAGTCCGGCCCTGCGAGCAGCCGGTCGAGTTCTCCGCTGCGCTCGATGTTCTCGAGCTCGGTGTAGCCACCCACCGAGTGGTCGCCGACGAAGATCTGCGGGACCGTGTGCTGACCGCTCACCTCGCGCAGCCACGCTCGGGTGCGCATGTCGCGCGACACGTCGATCTCCTCGTACTCGACGTTCTTGCCCTCGAGGAGGCGTTTGGCAGCGCCGCAGTACCAGCAGAAGTGCTTCGTGTAGACGCGGATCGGCTTCAACGGAGGCCCCGGCTCGACTCGACGTCAGAAGGATGCGGATCCGAATGCGGTGGTCGCAATGGTGCGAATCGCACCGGCCGATGATATCACTACCGGGTGGCCAGGCTGGTGTACATGGACCGGTCCGGACGCCAGCAGGTGTTCGAGCTGGATCCGACCTCTCAGCAGACCATCGTCGGGCGACATCCTGATTGTGACCTCGTGTCGCCGGATGCCAGCGTCTCCCGCCGCCACTGCATGATTCAGTTCGACGGCGAGCATTTCCGCGTCTCGGACCTCGGGTCGGCGAACGGCACGATGGTCAACGACGTGCGCATCTCCCGGCGTCACCTGGGCGCGCGCGACATCGTCCGGTGCGGCAGCCTGATCCTGCAGTTCTTCGAAGACGAGGCTGAGGGCGTGACCGCTGCGCCTGCGGAAGCGCCACGTCCGCGCTACGGCCACGACGGGCCGGTGCCCGCGACCGCTGTCACGCCGGCGCCGGGTGACGAGCTCGTCCATCTGCGCACCGAGGTGCGGCGCCTCAATCAGTTCAACGACACGCAGGGCGAGCGTCTGGGGGCCTTGCAGGACGAGATGCTGCGCGCGGAGCAGCGGGCGGACACGGCCCAGAAGCGCGTCGCTGGCGCCGAGCAGGACGCCGAGGCCCTGCGGACGCGGGTCGGCGTGCTCGAGACCGCGGCCGAGAAGCGCGAGGAGCTGCTTCGAGCGCGCGAGGCCGAGATCAACGCCCTCGCCCATCGGCTCGGCGTCGGGTCGAGTGGCACGAGCCCGTCGGTCCACGAGACGATGGACCTGCCGTCGCAGCCGAGCGCCGACTACGATCCGCCGACCGAGGTGGCGATGCCGGCGCTGGTCTTCGGCGACCCCGCGCAGAAGACGTCGCCGAGCGTAGACATCTCCGAGGAGGTCGCGCTCGAGATGGCGCGGCTCGCCGCCGAGAACGAGGCACTGAAGGCCCAGCTGGCCCAGCTTCACGAGACGGCCGCGATCGGTGAAGCGCGGATGGCCGACGACATGAAGGCCCCGGACGACGACGTCACCGAGGTGCTGCGGGTCCGGGTGGACGAGCTCGAAGAAGAGATCAAGCGCCGGGTGGGCGAGCTCGACGCGGCGCGCGCCGGACACTTCGCCACCGACGCCGAGCGAACGGCTCGTTTGACCTCGCTCGAGTACGAAGTGGACGCGGCGGACGGCCGGTTCGCGGCGTCGGAGGCGCTGCTCGAGCTTCGTCAGGCGGAGCTCGGGGAAGCCAGCGCCTGGCTGGAGGCGGCAGGGGAACGGCTGGGCGAGGCGGTCGATCCCGAGGCGTTGGCGGAAGCGCAGAGTCGAGCGGCGGCCGCAGACGAGCTCGAAGCCGAGCTGCACGAGGCCCGCGCGGCGGTGGCGAAGCTCGAGGTGGTCGAGGGCGAACTGGACGCGGCCCGGGCACAGCTCGAACGGATGCCAGCGCTCGAGGCCGAGCTCGCCGACGCGCGTGAGCAGCTCGACTCCGCCACCGACACAGAGGCGTCGCTGAACGCCGCGAGCGAGCGGCTCAAGGCGCTGGAAGGCATCGAGGCCGAGGTGAACGCGTCCCGGGAGATGGTCGCCCACCTCGAGCAGGTCGAGGCCGATCTCAGCGATGCTCGCGGCCAGCTCGCCTCGCTCGACGAAGTCAACGCCGAGCTGGAGTCGCTGCGTGACGGTGTGGGGGCCGCCGAGGAGGCCAAGGCCGAGGCGCTCGATCGGGCGACGCGCTTCGAGGAGCTGAGCGCCGAGTTGGAGGCCGCGAAGCTCGAGATCGGCGAGCTGCGCAAGAGCGAGAACAGTCTGAAGGCCGCTGTCTCCGAGGCGCGCGCCGCGGTGAAGGGGGCCGCGCGATCGCGGGGCGAGTTGAAGAAGCGCCAGAAGGAGCTGGACGAGCTGCTCGCGAAGGTCGACTCGCTCACGGACGTCGACGACCAGCGCAACGCGATGGCCGAGAGCCTCGCGGCGACGTTCGGCAAGCTGAAGGACGCGCACACCCGAATTGGCGAGCTTCAGACGGCGAACGAGAAACCGCCGGACGAGGACAGCCTCCAGGGCCGGTTGCGGACCACGGAGCAGGCGCTGATCGCGATGGAGCAGCGCGCCCAGGAGGCCGAGACGGCGCTCGTGCAGCTGCGCGAGCACGAGCAATCCAACCTGCAGGCCGACTCCGAGACGGCGAAGCGCATGGAGGCGATGCAGTTCCAGCTTGGCGCCGTCACGCGTCGCGCGAAGATGATGCGGGCGCAGGCGCAAGCCGCCGAGGCGTCCGATGCGCGCCTGGTGGCGCTCAAGCAGCAGGTGAGCGACGTGAAGGACGAACGCGACCTGGCCGAGCAGCACACCCTCGGGCTCATCGCCGAGAACAACGCCCTCAAGTCCGAGCTCGAGGCGCTCAAGGCTGCCAGTGATGCGGCCGCCGCCGAGCCCGACGGGCCCGCGTCCTCCGCCGAGGACGCGCCGAGCTGACAGCGGTGCCCGAGCAGGGTGATCACGTCTCGCTTGCCCAGCACGACGATGCCGGCGTCGGTCCGCCTCGACGTGCCTCAGGCACGCCTTCGTTGTCCCTTCTTGGCCTCGCCGCGCTGGTCTACGCGAACCGCATTCAACCTGCTTGGGCCCTGCTGTGACCCTCGCCCTGTCCGTCGTCGTAGTCGCACGCAACGAGGCGGCTCGACTCCCAGATTGTCTACGCAGCGTGGCGGACGCCGACGAGCTCGTCGTGGTGGACCATCGCTCGACCGACGAGACCGCCGGCATCGCCCGTGCCCTGGGCGCGCGGGTCGTCGAAGCCGACGGCCCGCTCAGCGAGCTGCGCCGCATCGGTTGTGCGACGGCTCGAGCGGCTTGGATCCTCTGCCTCGACGCCGACGAGCGGCTGCCCGCGGGCGGCGTGACCGTCGTTCGGGACGCCATCGCGGCGGCGGGTGAGTCGATCGGGGGCTTTCGCCTGCCGATTCGGACCTACGTGGGCGACCGCATGCTCCGTTGGGGTGGGTACTACCCGGCCGCGCGGCTCCGTCTCCTTCGGGCCGGTCAGGTCCGGTGGCCCCAGGCGAGGGTGCACGAGCGCCCCGAGGTCGAAGGCGTCGTGGCCTCGTTGTCGCTGCCCATCGAGCACCCCGCCTTCCGCGATCTCGCCCATGTGCGCGAGAAACAGCGCCGCTACGCAGCGTGGGCGGCCCTGGACCTGCGCGCCGCCAAACGCCGCCCGACGCTCCCGGCGGGCCTCGCGCGCGCAACGTGGCGAGCCCTGCGTTCCTATGTTTTTCGGGGGGGATTCCTCATGGGGCGCCTCGGTTGGTCGATGGCATGGGTACAGGCCCAGTACGTCTGGCAACGGACGCGCTGGGCGCGCGAGGGCCCTCCAGCAGAGCTGTTGGGCCCTCGTTGAGAGGTCACCGGGGAGGCGGTGGTGGTTTGCGCACGACCCACCCTTTCGGTGAAATTAAATCTAGACGGCTCGTCGGACGTGTTTAACGTTGAAACGAAGGGTATTCGCGGAGGTGCCTCGTGCTTGACGCATACATCATCGACCAGATTCGGAAACGTGAAGAGGAGAGCCGTCGCATTTACGAGCGCCCGGCCCTCCAGCTCCCGCTCCCGCCCCTCCCGCCCCCCGAGGTCGAGGAGGCGGAGCCCGAGAAGGAAGCGCCCCGCGTAATCGTCATCGACCTGTAGCCCAAAACTACAGGCTCGAAAGCGAAACGGCCGCCTCAGGGCGGCCGTTTGCATTTCGAAGCCGTCTCGCGCGGCGTCGCCCTCCACCTACGAGCCTCCGCCCGATGGAAGCATCGCCTGGGGAAATCGATCCCAGCGGCGCATTCTGAAGGACCGTCCGCACAGCGGAACCATCCGCCGTGGGCGGAGCAGGGACGGTGTGAAGCGATGCCGGATCACGCAGGCCAGCGCGTCGTAGCGGGGTGACCTGAGCGAAGGGATAGCAGCGCTATCCCGAGCGAAAGGGCGCCGCGCTACGTCGTGCTGGGCAAGTGAGGCGGCGTCGTTTCACGCCGTCCCTGCGGAGCGAATCAGAGCCCCGAATTAAAGACGAAGGGGAAGCGGATCTGGCACATGCCGCCTTCCGGCTTCGGGAACTGCCAGCGCCCGATTTGGCGCTTCATGCAGCCTTCGACGGACTTGCTGCCGAGGGTGCTGTTCTCGACGATGACCTTCATGACCTTGCCGTCGAGCTTGATGCGCCAGGCCATCGTGATCTTGCCCTGGAGCTCCGGGTTGCGCGCGAGCTCCTTCTCGTAGCAGTACTGGATGCCGCGCTGGCGCGCGCCGACGACGCGCATGATGTCCTTCTCTTTGCAGAAGCCGGTCACCTGGCCCTTGCCGCGACGGACGCGAATCTTCTTCTTCTTCTTCTTGCGACCGCCGAGACCGGCACGCGTGCCGCGGCCGCCGCCCGTGTCGATGCGGCCCATGCCGTGGATGCGGCCGAAGCCCTCACCACCACCGCCGGTGCCGGTGCCGCGCAGGCCCATGCCGCCGGTGCCGTGGCCCACGACGAGCTCGTCACCCATCCCGCTCATGGCGGCGTTGAGCTTCGAGTCGAAGCCGGTCTTGTCGCCGAAGATGTTCTTCAAGGGGCCGCGCCCGAGCAGATCGGAGCCGAGCGCCTTGTGGATGCCGACGTCCTTGACCTTGTCGACCATCTCGCCGTCGACCTTCGGCACCTTGGACTTGTCCTTCTTGTCCTCTTCGCCGAACTTGCCCTCTTCGCCGCCGGCCTTCTTGCCGACGTCCTCGTCGGGGGCTTCTTCCTCTTCCTCTTCGGCCTCCGGTGGAGGCTCTTCGACCACGATCTGCATGAAGCGGTCGCTGAGGTCGAGCGAGGTGAGGCTCGGGTCGTCCTCCCAGAAGATGAACGCCGAAATCAGGAACGCCAGGTGGAGCACCAGGGCCGCCAGCAACGAGCTGAGGACCGAACTCTCCATCCGCGCCCAGAAGGGGCGACGGGCGATCGCCGACTTGGCGTCGACCAGCTGGAAGAAGATGGCCGTCGGCCCGAGGTCGAGAACGCCCCAGTCCTTGCCGTCGATCTGGATCGAGCTGCCGCGCTGGTCGCGGGCGTCGCCGATCTCGAGTTCCTCGCCGCCCAGGTTCAGACGGCCCGTCATCTCCTTGGTCAGGTTGAGGGTGAACGCGTTGCCGCTCGTGCTGAACAGCTCGTGGCGATCGCCCAGCCCGGTCACCCCGGGGACCATGAGGAGGTTGCGCGTGCTCTCGCCGATGGTCACCGGCGTACGCGTGTCGACCTCGGTCTCCACAAAGACTGTGTCGTACCAAAGGACGGCGACCCGAAGGTGCGCGCGGAGATGTTTGCTCAAGTTGCCGCTCCCTCCGCTGGCGGTCGTACGGTTGCTCCGACCTGCCAGAAAAGTCATCGCAGGCTAGCGATCGCGTCGTGGACGGTCAAGGCGAAAGACCGCGATTCGATTGCGCTATCCCGCTCTTGACCCCGACCTTCGGCCCCGGCAGATTTGGCGTCCGCCGCGGCCCGATCGAGCCCTCTCGAACCTTCGACAGCAGTCGCTCCAAAAGGTTCCACGAGCTTCGATTTCGGGCCGGATTTTGCCAACGCAGAGGCTCCAGCTGGAGTGCAGAATGTTGCACCGCGCCGCGCTCTCCGCCTTCGCCGCCGCCTGTTTCACGGTGTTGTCGGGGGCCGCACCGCCGATTCTCGAGCCGCTGACGCTCGAGGGCCGCGAGGTGTTGCGGGCGCAGGCCGAGGCGCTGACGGTCGCGGTCCGTCGTCGGCGCCCGCTGCCGAAGGGGGTCTACATCCCCGGGCGCGAGGCCGACATGGGCAACGGGTGGCTGGCGGCGCGGCACCGGGTGGTGACCTCCAGCGTGCTGGTCGCGGGCTGGCCCGCCGCCCCCGACGATTCGGTGGAGGTGCGCGACGCCGCGGGGCGTTGGCATCCGGCGGCCGTAGGGCTCGCCGACGCGTCCATCGGGCTGGCGGTGCTGGACGTGCCGGGCCTCGCTTCAGTCAGCACGTCCTCTGCCCCTGGGAAGGACGCTCTCTTCCCGGGCAGGCCCGTCTTCGCCGTCGCCAGGCCGGGCGCGCCGCTGTGGCGATATGAGATCGGTCCTCGCGCCACGGCCGCGCGCGCTTACTATTGGCATGTGCTCGGCAACGCCCCACTCGGAACCCCCCTCGTTGACGCGGAGGGTCGCGTGCTCACGCTCGTGGGCCTGACAAGCGCCACCGAGCCGGGGCGCGCATTCGTGCTGCCTACCGAGGCGCTGCGCGCCCTCTTCGAGAGGAGCGCTTCGTGGTTGCCCTGAGCGCGCTCGAGTCCGCCGCCGAGTCCGGCGCCCTTCCCGTGGGCACGCCGCTGCTGGTCGCGTGCAGCGGCGGCATCGACTCGATGAGCCTGGTCCACGCCCTTCGCGAGCTCGACCGCTGGCCCCTCGCGGTGGCCAAGGTGGACCACGGCCTGCACCCGGAGTCCGCAGCCCACGCCGCCTTCGTCGTCGAGTCCCTCGCGCCCCTCGGGGTGGATGTGGAGGTGCTCGTCGCCGATCCCGCGCTGGTGCGGGCTGGGCAGGGGCCCGAGGATGCGGCCCGGCGCGAGCGCTACCGCCTGCTCGAGCGCTGCGCCGCCCGTCGCGGCGTCCGTCACGTGCTCACCGCCCACACCGCTGACGACCAGGCGGAGACGGCCCTCATGCGGCTCGCCCTGGGCGCCGGCACTCGCGGCATGGCCGGCATCCCGCCGCGGCGTGGGGTGTTCGTGCGCCCATGGCTGCAGGTGCCGCGTGTCGAGGTGGCCGCTTTCGCAAAGTCGCGCGGCTTCGACTGGCGCGAGGATCCGACCAATGACGAGGATCGATTCCTCCGCAACCGCATCCGGCAGCGCCTCGGGCCGGCGCTCGAAGACGTCTTCGGCGCGAGCTGGGTCGATGCGGCCGCGCGAACAGCGCGCCACGTGCGCAGCGACCTCGAGGCCCAGGATTATCTGCTCGAGCGCTGGCGCGAGGAGGTGATGCGGACCCGCACGGATGGCGTCATGCTTCAGCTCGAGCGCTTCGTCTCGGCCCCCGCGCCGCTGCGCGCCCTTCTGCTGCGCGACGCGATCGACGAAGCGGCGCGCCGCGCCCAAGCGCCCGCAGTGCGCGACCTCTCGGTGCATATTCAGCTGCTCGACGACCTCGCGACCAGCGAGGGTGCGGGGCGCACGCTCGATCTTCCGGGCGGCCTCGTCGCCGAGAGGCTCTACGGCAAGCTACGCATCGGGGCCCCGGCCGCGAAGCCTGCGCCGCAGCTTCTCGACGTCGTGGTGGATGGGCCCGGCCGCTACAACTGGGGTCCGTGGTCCTTCGTCGTCGAGCCCATCGTGGGGCTGCCCCCGCCGGGCATGCGCGCCGAGGGTTGTGTGTCCCGTCGCGCGGCGCCGTTCCCGTGGTGTTTGCGGCGGGCGCGAGCCGGCGAGCGTTTTCGGCCGCTCGGCGCCCCCGGCTCGAAGCGCGTCTCGCGGCTGTGGACCGACGCGCGCGTCCCCCGGGGCGCCCGCCCCGACCTTCCGGTCGTCGAGTCCCTCGAGCGGCTCGTGTGGGTGGCCGCACTGCGCATCGCGCATGCCGCCCGGGTACAGGCCGACGAGCCTGGGTGGCGGCTGACTTTCGTCGCCGCAGACGGACGGGCTGCCCCGTGGGAGCACGCAGCAGATTGAAACGTTCGGGGCGCTTCAGGCGTCTAGACCGAATGACGACTGAGTAGAGAGGGGAGAATCGAGGCGCCGGCGGGCGGCCTCGACCTGCCCTCAGCAGCGTGGGGCACCGATTTGCGGCGCCGTTGACCCGCGTGTTAGTTTGGCCCCGTCCGGTGTCTGGGCAGGGCCCCGCACCCCACACGCCCGCATGAGGACGCGCAGTGCGCCAGCCTTACAAGACCGGCCTCCTCTGGCTCATCCTCATCGTCACGTTCCTCATCATCTGGCGCATGTTCCCCGGGAGCGGCGAGAAGTCGGGTGAGATCTCGTGGGGTGAGTTCCAGCAGTACATGGAGCGCGACCAGATCGCGAAGCTCGAGGTCGACGGCTCCGAGATCAAAGGCGAATTCAAAGACAAGGTGAAGCGGGAGGGCCGCAAGAATTTCGTGGTCTACGGCCCGCGGAAGATGAGCGACGACCTCCAGGCGCACCTGTCGACGAAGGCGAAGACCGACAAGAACTTCCAGGTGAAGTTCAAGCCCGAAGAGAAGGACACCTTCGTCCAGAGCCTGATCATCTCGTGGCTCCCGATGCTGGTGCTCTTCGTCATCTTCTTCATCTTCATGAGACAGCTGCAATCGGGCGGCGGTAAAGCCATGTCCTTCGGGAAATCGAAGGCCAAGCTGTTATCCGAGAGCAACAAGAAGGTGACGTTCGACGACGTCGCCGGGGTCGAAGAAGCAAAGGAGGAGTTGGAGGAGATCATCCAGTTCCTACGCGACCCCAAACGCTTCACACGGCTGGGCGGGCGCATCCCGAAGGGTGTCCTGCTGATGGGTGCACCCGGCACCGGCAAGACGCTGCTCGCGCGCGGCGTCGCGGGTGAAGCGGGCGTTCCGTTCTTCAGCATCTCCGGCTCCGACTTCGTCGAGATGTTCGTGGGCGTCGGCGCCAGCCGCGTGCGCGACCTCTTCGAGCAGGGGAAGAAGAACGCGCCCTGCATCATCTTCATCGACGAGATCGACGCGGTCGGCCGCCATCGCGGCGCCGGCCTGGGTGGCGCGCACGACGAGCGCGAGCAGACGCTCAACCAGCTGCTCGTCGAGATGGACGGCTTCGAGTCGAATGAGGGCGTGATCCTCATCGCCGCGACGAACCGCCCCGACGTGCTTGACCCGGCGCTGCTGCGTCCGGGCCGCTTCGACCGGCGCGTCGTCGTCAACCGCCCCGATGTGCGCGGGCGCGAGCAGATCCTGAAGGTGCACACGCGTCGGGTTCCGCTCGACAGCGACGTCGACATGGGGGTCATCGCCCGAGGCTCACCCGGCTTCAGCGGTGCCGACCTCGAGAACCTGGTCAACGAGGCGGCGCTTCTCGCGGCCCGCCGCGGTCGCGACGTAGTCACGATGACCGACTTCGAGGCCGGCAAGGACAAAGTGCTGATGGGCACCGAGCGTCGCTCGATGATCATCAGCGAGCGCGAGCGGCGCACCACTGCGTACCACGAGGCGGGCCACGCGCTCGTCGCGCGGCTGCTGCCTGGGACCGACCCGGTCCACAAGGTCACGATCATCCCGCGTGGGCGCGCCCTCGGGCTGACGCAGCAGCTGCCAGCGGAAGACCGGCTGTCGATGACGCGTCAGTTCGCCGAGAGCCAGATCGCGATCATGATGGGCGGCCGCGTCGCCGAGAAGCTCATCTTCGACCAGGTCACCACGGGCGCCGGACAGGACATCGAGGTCGCCACCGACCTGGCGCGCCGGATGGTCTGCGAGTGGGGGATGAGCGACAAGCTGGGTCCGCTCGCCTTCGGGAAGAAGGAAGAGCAGATCTTCCTCGGTCGTGAGATCGCCCAGCACCGGGACTACTCGGAGCAGACCGCGATCGAGATCGACAGCGAGGTGAAGCGCCTGGTGACGGATGGTTTCAACACCGCCACGCGCCTTGTCACCGACAATATCGACAAGCTCAAGGGGCTCGCCGAAGCGCTGCTGACGCGCGAGGCCTTGGGCTCCGAAGAAGTCGATCTGGTTATCCGAGGCGAGGAGCTTCCGCCCCTCCCGAAGGACCAGATCGAGCAGGCGAAGCGTCGGCCGAAGGCGGTCTTCGCGACCAACGAAAAGGGACCCCGAGGCGCTGTTCCCGAGACGGAGAGCGCCTGACCGGGACCGAAGGGTCGTCGACCGGAGGGGCCGGCGTCCGTGCGAGGGAGGGGCGAGAGCGTGCGCTGGCAGTTTGGCCGCCGTGCGTGGACCTGGGACACATCGTCACCCGTGCGCCTCGCCGGCATTCTCAACGTCACTCCAGACTCGTTCTCTGACGGGGGCCGTTTTGCCGGTCCGGAACGCGCCCTCGCCCACGCGCTGACGATGGTCGAGGCGGGCGCCGACCTGGTCGACATCGGCGGTGAGTCCTCGCGGCCCGGGTCGCAACCCGTTCCAGCCGAGGTCGAGATCGAGCGGGTGATCCCCGTGGTCAGGGCGCTGCGCGAGCGCAGCGATGTGGTGATCTCGGTCGACACCACCAAGGCCGCGGTCGCGCGCGCCGCGATCCACGCGGGCGCCGACGTCATCAACGACATCACGGCGATGACCGGTGACCCGGAGATGGTCGAGGTGGTCGCCGAGCGCGGCGCGGGCGTGGTGCTCATGCACATGCGCGGCACGCCCGCGACGATGCAACGCGGCGATCTGTCCGCGGACGACCTGGTCGGCGACGTGGTGGCCTGGCTGGATGCCCGGGTCGAGGCGGTCTGTGCGGCAGGCGTGGCGAGCGAAGCGATCGTCGTCGATCCCGGAATCGGCTTCGGAAAGACCATCGAGCAGAACCTCGATCTGCTCGCGCACATCCCACGACTTGCGGCGCTCGGCCGACCGGTGCTCGTAGGGGCGTCGCGAAAGTCGTTCCTCGGGGCGCTGACCGAGCGCGCCGTCGCGGACCGGGGTTGGGGGACGGCTGCGGCGCACGCCTGCGCCGTCTGGCAAGGGGCTCATCTGCTGCGCGTCCACGATGTGGACGAGGCGCGCGACGTGGCGGCGGTTGCCGGCCCGATCCGCGCGCGGGTGGCTCGCTGATGGGCGAAGGCGCGCTGAAGGACATCCTGTCGACCGTCCTCGACGTCGCGATCGTCTACTACCTGATCTACCGCGTGCTGCTGATCATCAAGGGCACGCGGGCCGTGCCGATGCTGATGGGCCTCGTCGTCATCGTCGGGGTCTACGTGATGAGCCAGCCGGCCTGGCTCAACCTGCAGACCTTCAATTGGCTGCTCGAGCAGTTCATCGGGAGCCTGTTCCTCATCGTGGTCGTGCTGTTCCAGGCCGACCTCCGGCGGGCGCTCGCGGCGGTGGGCCGCACCCAATGGCTGACGAGCTTCCGCAGCGGGGCCGGGGCGCAGTTCATCGACGAGATGGTCAAGGCCACGAGCGCCCTGGCGCAGCAGTCAATCGGCGCGTTGATCGTGGTCGAGCGCACCGCAGACCTGAGTCCGTTCATGGAGGATTCGAGCCGCCTCGACGCGAAGGTCTCGAAGGAGCTCGTCTACAGCATCTTCGTGCCGGAGCGTCAGAACCCGCTCCACGACGGCGCGGTGGTGATTCGAGAGGGGCGCATCGAGGCGGCCGGCGTGTTCCTCCCGATGAGCGTCAACCCGCAGATCGACCGGGCGCTCGGCACGCGTCACCGCGCCGCCCTCGGGCTGTCGGAGGAGACGGACGCGCTCTGTGTCGTGGTCAGCGAAGAGCGCGGCACGGTGTCGCTGGCGTTCGAGGGCGCCCTCGAGCTCGACCTGACGCCCTCCGAGTTCCGCTCGCGGCTCACGCAGCTGCTCATGAAGCCCACGCGCACCCTGTTCCGTCGTGACCGTTCCATCGTCCCGGTCGTAAAGCCCGGCAGCACTGGGGAGCGCCACAGCTGATGCTGCGCGCGATGCTCACCGAGCACATGCCGCAGAAGGCCATCGCGCTCGCCATCGCGGTGACCCTCGTCGCGATGAAGCGCGACGAGGAGATGATCGAGGCGATCGCCTCGGTGCGTGTCCGGGTGACGATGCCGGACGACCGGGTCCTCGTCAGCCCGACGCTCGAAGAGGTGATGGTCACCCTCGAGGGCAAGGCCGGGGATGTGCGCCCGCTCGACTCGTCCGCGCTGCCCGACTTGCAGGTGCGCCTCACCGGGCTCGAGGGCGGACAAATCACGTTCAATCGCGAGCAGTTCGAAGGCATCCCGCGCGACGTGACGATCACCGCCGTTCGGCCGCCTGGGATGCTCGTTCAGCTCGAGGAGCGCGTGACGGCCAGCGTGCCGGTCGAGCCGGTCTTCGAGGGCGAGCC
>PVBE012944755.1_pt1 | contig 16274 bp, 19 predicted proteins | sample 1631181 | NCBI WGS metagenome assembly PVBE01 (sample SAMN08397723, study PRJNA350692) | Marine metagenome, whole genome shotgun sequencing project. | isolation source: water | place: Pacific Ocean | collected 2012-04
ACCAATGGACTATCCTCTGGCAGGCAATGTGCAGGTTTCCACGTTCCGTCCGAAGAGTCAGGGAACACTTCAAGGCTTAGGCTTTCGAAAGTTACGAGCTGGCAGATTTGGCCACGTCTATTCTTGACAAAACAGCTACCACCCGGCCCTACTCGTGGTAACACATCTGCAGACCACACATCTGGTTCGCGTTCGTCTATCAGCTCTTTCCGTCTTTCCTGGAGATCAAATACTACGTTGCCAATCATTAACAAATCCCAAATTCCGTCTATAGTCCCAACTTCAGAATCCGGGAAATCTACATCATTTTCTTTGATCTCATATTTCAGATTCTCTTCTTGCTCCATAAGCGCTTGTACCGAGTCAGGATATACGCGTGTCGCATATGTTCCGCTTGTAAAATCGACGGAAACTGTTAAATATCCATCCAGCGCAAATCCAAGTACATCAGCGACTCCTATATCTTCTTTGAATACTGTCGACAGGTACTTCGCAGTTTCCTTTATAGTAAAGCAACTCTTTGCATGCTGAAGCTTCCTCATATCAACCCCATCGCGTTGAATTCCTCCCAGGTTTCAATTGCTGTCCCAAACACACCAGTGATTGCACTGCTATTACTGGCTTCGGATTTCAAGCTATCTTCACTACCTGTCCAGACTGATCCGTACAATACTGTGCCCACAGGTCCATTAAGTCACGCCTTTTGTCCAACAGGTCACTGCGCCTGTACGCAGCTTCAACCTGACTGCCGACTTGATGGGCTAGTGACAATTCCTTGATCTCCCGTGGGGTATTTGTACGGTCTTCTGCCCAATCCCTAAACGTGGAGCGAAAACCATGCACAGTGATATCTTCCCGGTTCATGCGCCGGAGTAAAGTAAGCATCGCCATATTGGACAATCCCTTGTTGGGTCTCTGTCCACGAAACACGAAATCATCAGTCCTGGGTAGACCATCAAGCAGTGACCTAACGGCCTCGCTGAGAGGCACCCTGTGCTCCTTGCCGCCTTTCATCCGTTCACCTGGAATAATCCATAGGTCGTCTCGAATCTCGCCCCAGCGTGCTCCTATTGTCTCTCCAGTGCGTACTGCGGTGAGGATGGTGAACTCCAAGGCTCTGGCCCCCATGCCCTCCATCTGCTGCAAATCCCGCATGAACTGTGGCATCTCAGTATACGGCAGTGCATTGTGATGATTGACGTTCTTTATCTTGGCCGGTGATGGCAGCAGATTGTCGAGGTGCCCTTTCCAATGGGCAGGATTCTCGCCTTCCCGGTACCCCTTAACCTTTGCCCAGTCGAGTATTGCCTCGATACGTCCTCTGAGCCGTGTGGCTGTTTCTGCTTTCTCTAGCCAGATCGGTTTCAAACACCCAAGCACTTCTTCTGTGTCAACCTGCTGGACAGGGAGATTGCCGAATTTGGGTAGTGCATATGTGCTGATGGTGGATTGCCACTGTTTGGCGTGTTTTGGATTCTTCCAAGCTGCGCGATGGCTTTCGATATACTCGATCGCGCAGGCCTCGAAGGTTATGGATCTGTACGAGGATAATCTGGCTTCGTGGCGCACATCATCGCGATGAGCCTTTGGATCGATACCATTGTGTTTCAGTTGTCTGCATTGAGCAGCTGCCACTCTGGCCTCAGCCAGTGATATCGTGTGGAGTGGCCCCAGTCCCATATCTGTAGACCTACCTTCAATCATGTAACGGTAGATCCAGGACTTCGCGCCAGTCGGACCGATACGCAGGTACAAACCACCGCCATCGGCAATCATACCTGGCTTATTTGCTTTCCTGACTTTCAGTGCAGATAGCCGTTCCAGTTTTCTTGCCATTATCCATGTCCCATAAAATGACCCCTAAGGATAACTTGGATTCTACGGGATTCTGTTGGACATTACCAGACAAAATATTCTTCAGGATGCTCTAGAGCGCTTTATTTTTAGGGGTTTGCAGGACTTGACTGGATTGGTCTGGACTACTTTGGAAAAGGTCATTGGCGGAGGGGCAGGGATTCGAACCCTGGATAGGGATAAACCTATGCTGGTTTTCAAGACCAGTGCATTCAACCGCTCTGCCACCCCTCCGCTGGAGGGCGAAATCTTACGCGATTTGCTAGGACTGTCAATTGGCTTTTTGGGCAGGTTCGTGGTAATTGTGCAGCGGCTGTATGAAATTTCTGTTCTGATTAAGTTGCTATGACGGATTTGATGATTTTTTTGCTGTTCGGGGTTGGATTCCTCTATTGGATCTCCGCCATCAGGTGCAAAGACGTTGCCATCTGGGCTGCCAGGCGCGAGTGTCGCCTGAACGATGTTCAGCTATTGGATCATACCGTCTATCAGGTGTGGCTATCGCTAAAGAGAGACAGCAATGATGACTGGCGCGTTTGGCGACGGTACAAGTTTGACTACTCGATCGATGGTCAAGATCGATATTCGGGAGAATTGGTGTTGCTCGGGCGACAGGTGGTGCGTGTCCGGATGGAGTCCTTTTCGCCACCGATACACTAACCGGTAAAGGTAGGGAATTGCGGTGTGGGTCAAGAAAACGATGATTGGTGCACTCATGGTCTGCTTGAGTGCCTGTGCGACAACTTCTCACTTGGATCGACTCAACTGCGAATCTGAGCAGCCCCCCGACAGGAATGTTAGGGATATCGGTAGCGAGGAACTTTACCAGCACCTTAAAGACGTGCCGCGTAGCAACGAAGAGCGAGCAGCGACACTGATTGACCGGTTCGGCAAGGTCGGATGTCGAGGCAACTCACTCAAAATAGCAACGCAGCGGCCGGCACGCCTGCCCAATATCATCTGCAAACTAACGGGATCGGACGACCGCACCATCGTGATCGGTGCTCACTATGATAAGACTTCGAGGGGCAGGGGCATTGTGGACAACTGGACCGGTGCATCGCTATTGCCGATCCTGTACCAGCATCTGCGTGGGCAGCCCCTTCAGCACACTTTCCTGTTCGTCGGTTTTGCCGAGGAGGAGTTGGATCTGGTTGGGTCAAAGGCTTTTGTACGATCCCTGAGTGGGGCTGACCTCGAACAGATGGTCGCCATGGTCAATCTGGATACATTTGGTTTGACGGTCGTCAAGGTTGATCCCCGCTCAGCTCCCCATCTGGTGTGCAGATTGTTTGCCACCGCGAAGTGGCGTCAGCTTCCTCTGCAAGTCGCGAACATGCGCGAACCCATTTCCGGTGATTGGGAGCCTTTTCGCAGCAAGGGCGTGCCTATAGTCAACCTACACTCCATCACCCGGTCGGGGCTCAAGGTCATCCACAGTAACCGGGACAAGCTCGAGTCAGTGCATGAGGAGCATTACTACGATACTTACCGTCTGGTCAACGGCTACCTGAACTGGCTGGATGCGACGTTGACGGGTAAGGGGAGCAGCTAGGAAAAGATCTCGTCGAATCGGTCATTCCAACTGGTGTAATCGGTTCCTTCCGATTCATGCAACTGTATACCCAGATAGCATTCGTCGTCACTCGCTCTGGTCCACTTGATCTCGCCCGCCAGCAGGAACATGGGGAAGGGAGCGCCGATGCCGATCGTGATATTGAGATTGCTGCCGATCGGTATGAGATCGTCGGTGCGAAACTGGAGCCCGTTGGACGAAAAGTCGACCCCTTCGCAGGAGACCGAGACACCGATCAGATCCGGGTCCTCGTCACATTCGCTGACATGTACGAAGAAACGAATATTGTGGGGAACTCTTGGTTCGCGGCGTTTATCCATTTGAAATCCTATTTCGGATCCATCAATGCTCGGTATGTCTTCAGGTGTTGCAGCGCCTCTGCATGGCGCCCAACCAATTCATACAGTCTGGAAAGATTGTAATGGGCATCAGCCAGCGTCGATGCCTTGCCGTAGACCTCAATGGCTTCGTGGATTCGGCCCATATCTTCCAGTAGTGTACCCAGGTTAAAGGCCGCCAACACATTCTCGGGTTCGATCTCCATCGCCTGCGTGTAATGATCCTCCGCCAGGGTAAATTCACCGGCTTCCTGAAACAGTCGACCCAGGTTGACATGGGCATCCGAATGGCTCGGGTCCAATTCAATGGCACGCAGATACGCGGCGGGAGCGTCTTCCGGACTGACGACTTCCAGATCGATGCCCAGGTCGAACCAGTCATCACTGGTGAGATGGTCCGTACTGTACTCGGCATCCTTGACCGCTTTTTTCGCCAGCGGCGCTACGCTGCCCGCTAGTTCAGCTACGGAAAAATCGAAGTGGATCTGCCCTGAAGTCGGGTTATACACCTTATTGTCTGCATGGATGACCACCTCGCCACCCTGACCACTGATGCGAATGGAAGTGAGAGACCGTCTACCCGGTAGATCATGCCGTAATTGAGCGAGCGCCTGGCTGATTTTGCCTGCCGCTACGCTGGCTTGCTGTAATTCCTTGGCGGTTCTTAGAATGATGATGTCCTGGAAGCTGAAGTGATATCGACCCCCGGGGCTTCGTGCTGGACTGAGCACTCCGGATCTCGCATAGCCACGAATGGTCGTCTGGGGTAAGCCCAGCAACTCGGAAACGGCCCGGGTCGTATATCCTTTCATGATGATCAAATGCAGTGACAACGCATCAGCCGCATAAACTATCTTACCGCTGTCGGTTCTGTCAACTGGCAAAGACAGGAAGATATAAAGATATATAAAACAATTAGTTAAGATGATTTATTCAAGTTGATTATTGATTGGCTTGCAGACCATTTTTGAATCGATCCCGGCTCACGTGACCGCATCCCTGGGCATATTTGCCTTGCATTGAACCAATTGATCTCTGTACCTTACCAAACAGACGAGTTTTTCCCCGAATACGGTTAGTTACGCCACAAGACGGAAGAGAACCCATGCGCGAACATGTCATCAATACTGCGTCCCGACTGGTGCTCCTGGTGCCGATGCTCTGGGCGACTTGCATCCTGGCAGTGGAAAAAGGTGACGCCGCCCCTGCCTTTGTCCTGCCGGCTCTGGAATCCTCCGCATCGATCAGCTTGAGCGACTATAAGGGCAAGGTCGTCTATCTGGATTTTTGGGCATCCTGGTGCGGCCCCTGCAGGTTCTCTTTGCCGCTGCTGGGTGAGTTGCGTGATGAACTGAAGGAGCAGGGATTCGAGGTGGTGGCGGTGGACGTGGACGAAGACCCGGAGGATGGGCGCCGTTTCCTGCAGAAATACCCGGTCAGCTATCCGGTGGCCAGCGACCCCACCGGTCTATATGCATCCGACTACGAGCTGATCGGAATGCCATCGTCCTTCCTCATCGATCGGCAGGGCGTGGTCAGAGATGTTCACCAGGGATTCAAGAAAGAGGACATGATCAAGATCAAAGAGCAGGTGCTGCTGCTGGCAGAAGGGGAATGAACTGCCGATTCCCCATCAACTTGCAGAGGGAAGGTACTTCCAGTATGTCGATGACCTATCCCGTATGTCTGTTCAATCCCAGAAATGCATCTCTGTACCGAGAGTGAATGGGTATAGAAGCAAAACCCTCTATTGAGCCGCCACGTTTCTCAAGCCAGTACTTGAGATTATCTCTGCTATCTCTTTGTGATTGATTTCTGTGCGCACTTGATCTGCGCAGACCGTAATGAATTGTTAGCCATTAGCCGTCTCCTGTATCATGACTTCGAGCAACTGACAGGAGTCAGCATGGAACAGAGAATCCTCGGCCGAACCGGGCTCAACGCCTCGCTGATGGGATTGGGTGGTGGCGGCCATTCTCGCCTCGGCATGGCCAAGGACAAGAGCGAATCGGAAATCATCCGGATCATTCATTCAGCACTGGATGCGGGCGTAAATTTCATCGATACGGCAGAGGCCTATGGCACCGAACCAGTGGTGGGCAAAGGCATTGCTGCCTGGCCACGGGATCAACTGATCCTGTCGACCAAGAAGAGTCCGGGTAGAGGACTCAACGAAGACGAAATCCGTCACAGTGTGGAACGAAGCCTGGGCAACCTGGGTACCGACTATATCGACATCTATCATCTGCACGGCGTACCGCCAAAGGAATACAGCAGCATCGTCGAGCAGGCCTACCCGGTTCTTGAGGTACTGCAGCAGGAAGGCAAAATACGCTTCATCGGAATCACCGAACGTTTCGAACGGGATACGGGCCATCGCATGCTGGAGCAGGCGTTGGATGACGACCTGTTCGATGTGGTCATGGTCGGTTTGAATCTGCTCAACCAGTCCGCCCGCCGCTCCATTCTCAAAAGAACGCAGCAGATGAACGTTGGTGTCCTCATTATGTTCGCGGTACGAAGTGCGTTGAGCGATCCGGCCCGCTTGAAAGAGGTGATGGCGCTGCTGAAGGCTGAGAACCAGGTGGCCGACCTGCCCGAAGAGGGGGCGCTTGATTTCCTGGTAGCGGATGCGGGAGCGGACTCCATTCCCGATGCAGCCTATCGATTCTGTAAGCATGAAGAAGGTGTTCACGTCGTCCTATCCGGCACCTCGAACATCGATCACCTGGCGGACAATATTCGCTCTCTCGATAGGGAACCCTTACCCGAGGCTACTTTGCACAGGCTGCATGAGATGTTTGGCGAAGTTGATTCGGTTTCCGGTTCCTGACGAAACAGTGAAGTGTATGATGTTTAACTGAGGGTTCAGCCGAGCCCATGCAGCACAGAGTAGAAACGAGGCAATTATGAGTGACTTTAAGTGGGATGATCCCTTCTTTCTCGACGACCAACTGAGTGAAGATGAACATCTGATTCGCGACACCGCTCACGAGTATGCGCAGGGCAAACTGATGCCCCGCATCAAGCAAGCCAATCGCGACGAACACTTTCATCGTGAGATTATGAATGAGATGGGGGAGCTCGGCCTGTTGGGATCGACGCTGCCTCAGAAGTATGGCGGCTCGGAAGTGAATTATACCTGCTATGGTTTGACCGCCCGCGAAGTAGAGCGGGTAGATAGCGGCTATCGCTCCGCCATGAGCGTGCAGTCGTCCCTCGTTATGCATCCCATCTATAGCTACGGCTCCGAGGAACAGCGAGTCAAGTATCTGCCCAAATTGGCCAGCGGGGAGTGGGTGGGTTGTTTTGGATTGACCGAGCCGGACTACGGCTCAGACCCGGGCGGCATGGTTACCCGGGCGGAGAAAACCGATGCAGGCTATTTGCTGAATGGAGCCAAGATGTGGATCACCAATTCTCCCATCGCCGATGTGGCGGTAGTCTGGGCCAAGCTGGACGGCACCATCCGTGGTTTTATAGTCGAGCGGGGCAGCGAGGGTCTTTCCACGCCCACCATCGAAGGAAAATTCAGCGTGCGCGCTTCCGTAACCGGTGAGATCGTGTTGCAGGATGTGGAGATCCCGAGCGAGAACATGTTGCCCAACGCCAGAGGTCTGGGCGGCCCGTTTGGCTGTCTCAACAAGGCAAGGTACGGGATCGCCTGGGGCTGCATGGGCGCGGCGGAGTTCTGCTGGCACGCGGCGAGAAACTATACGCTGGAGCGCAAGCAGTTTGGCAGACCCCTGGCTGCCAACCAATTGATCCAGAAGAAGCTGGCTGATATGCAAACTGAAATCACCTTGGGTTTGCAGGGCTGCCTGCGTCTCGGCAAGCTGATGGATGATGACAACTGCCCGGTAGAAAACATCTCCCTTATGAAGCGTAACAATAGTGGTAAGGCGCTGGACATCGCCCGCATGGCGAGAGACATGCATGGCGGCAACGGTATCTCCGATGAGTACCATGTGATCCGACACGTCATGAATCTGGAGACGGTCAATACCTACGAGGGTACCCATGATATTCATGCGCTGATCCTCGGCCGTGCGCAGACCGGTATACAGGCATTTACTGGTGGATGAGATGGGCGATCTCTCAACTGTGTGCGATTTCACTGGTTTGCATAGAGTCATTCTCGCAAGCTGATTTGGGCTATGGCTTATAAATTTCGCTTCCATTGTTTCGGTAAGCGGTTTAAGTTATCTCTCAAGGACAACGCCAAAAGAAGCAGTTAAAACGAGAGACTCTGAGCTCGTTCGGGAGTGAAAGTGATTAGGGTACTGGTAGTAGACGACCATCAATTAGTACGCATGGGGATTTCCAGACTGTTGGCCGATGTGAAGGGAATCGAGATTATAGGCCAGGCTGAAAGTGGTGAAGACGCCATCGACATGGTTCGCGATCTGAGCCCCGACGTGGTCTTAATGGACGTCAAGATGCCCGGCATCGGTGGCCTGGAAGCAACGCGCAGATCGCTCCGAATCGATCCAGAATTGAAAATCATCGCAGTGTCTGTTTACGACGACGAACCGTTCCCGTCACGTTTGATGAGTGCCGGTGCCGTTGGCTATCTCACCAAAGGGACCAACCTCGATGAGATGATCAGAGCCATCAAGAAGGTGCACGCCGGGCAGCGCTATATCAGTTCAGACATCGCACAGCAATTGGCACTAAAGCCCTTTTCTAACGAGACCGGATCCCCATTCGACATGTTGTCCGGCCGAGAGATGCAGATCACCCTGATGGTGATCAATAACCAAAAGGTCAAGGAGATTTCGGCCGCACTGTCCCTCAGCCCCAAAACTGTGAACAGCTATCGTTACCGCATCTTCGAAAAGGTGAACGTGAAAGGTGATGTGGAACTGACCAAACTCGCCATCAAACACGGCGTCATCGACTCGGAAGCTGTCGCGTGAAATGGTCGCATGAAATGGTCGCGGTGAATCAGTCGCGTGAAACCGTCGCTCAAAACTACCCTATCAAACCAACCTGCATAACTGCCGCCTGACAAGGTGTCCTGAGTTCCCGTTGCATCCGTGAGGGGGAAATGCCGATAATATCCTCCCATGACCCGACCGCATCCAACCGAGATTGCCTCTCAAGCGTTTGATCCTGACTGCAAACGGTGCCCCAGAGTGCATAAACACCTGCAACAGTTGCGCGGTTCTCTTAGCGACTACTGGAACAAACCGGTGCCACCCCTCGGTGACCCGCGCGCCCGCTTGTTGATAGTCGGGCTGGCACCCGGACGGCACGGTGCCAATCGTACCGGTCGTCCCTTTTGCGGAGACCAATCGGGAGATCTGCTTTTCAGTACGCTGCATCAGGCTGGATTGAGTGCGGGGCTTAAGGTGGATGATCTCCCGGCAGGTATGTGTGAGCGCCAGGGCAATTCTCAGGTGCGTATCACCAACGCGCTGAAGTGCCTGCCACCGGCGAACAAACCCACTACCATCGAGCTGAATACCTGTCAGCGCTACCTGTCCCATGAAATCAATCAGTTGCAGCAAGGTGCTACGCCAGTGGTGGTGTTGTGTCTGGGCCGATCCGCCCACCGCTCGGTCCTTCGCTGTTGCCGGAAGACCCTGAACCGATACCCCTTCAAGCATGGCACCCGTTACTGGCTAACGAGTGAGTTGATGTTGATCGATTCCTATCATTGCAGTCGCTACAACATGCAGACCGGCAGGTTGAACCGAAGCATGTTTCAGAAAGTGGTCGATGAAGCCAGCGCCGTTCTGGAGTTAGGGCAGTGAACGACAGCTTCGATCATCAGACGTTTCTCAAGAACCTGACGCAGCGCCCAGGTATCTACCGCATGCTTGATGATGAGGAGCGGGTACTCTATGTAGGCAAAGCCAAGAATCTAAGAAATCGTGTTAGCAGCTACTTCCGAACGACCGCGCTCGACAATAAGACCCTGGCGCTGGTCGCCCGGATCTGTAACGTAGAGGTGACCATAACCAGCAGCGAAGCAGAGGCACTGTTGCTGGAGCAGAATCTCATCAAGGAGCTGAAGCCACCCTACAATATCGAATTTCGCGACGACAAATCCTATCCCTTTATCTATCTGTCGTCAGCAGACAGCTATCCGCGACTGGGATTCCACCGCGGCGCGCACAACAGGAAGGGCCGCTACTTCGGCCCTTATCCCAGTGCCGGGGCGGTCAGAGACAGTCTCAACATTCTGCAGAAGGTATTTCGCGTGCGGCAGTGCGAAGATACCTTCTTCAAGAACAGGTCGCGACCGTGCCTGCAGTACCAGATTAAGCGCTGCAGCGGTCCCTGCTGCGATCTCGTGTCTGTGGAGGATTATCAGGAAGATGTACAAATGGCGACTCTATTCTTAGAAGGCAAGAATCAGGAACTGGTCAAAGAATATGCCAACAAGATGGAGGTGGCGTCGAAAGAGTTGAACTTTGAAAAGGCTGCACTCTACCGGGACCAGATGTCGCACCTGCGACGTATTCAGGAGCAGCAATACGTGGTAGGCAAGCAGGGTGATATCGATGTGATTGCGGCGGTGGTCAATCCGGGAGGAGTCTGTATTCAGACTATGTTTATTCGCGGAGGGCGATTGTTGGGAAACAAGACATTCTTTCCCAAGACCCGATTGCAGCCATCTGAAGAGGAAATGCTCAGTGCTTTCATTCCGCAGTTCTATTTGCCCAGCCACGGTCAAAGGGAGATTCCGCGCGAGCTTGTCCTCAGCGAGAAGATCGAAGACAAGCTGCTGTTAACACGTGCACTGGAAGAGAAGGCTAATAAGAAAGTGCGCATTGCCGATCGTGTTCGCGGTTTTCGAGCGAGGTGGGTAAACCTTGCCCTAACCAATGCCAAGCAGAGCCTGGGTACTCATCTGGCTGACAAACAGAATATCTATCAGCGGTTCGAAGCTTTGCAGGAGGGCCTCGCTCTGGATGATCTGCCGCAGAGATTGGAGTGTTTCGATATCAGCCACAGTTCGGGGGAAGCGACCGTGGCTTCCTGTGTGGTGTTTGATACCGGTGGTCCGGTTAAATCCGACTACCGCCGTTTCAATATAGATGGAATCACCCCCGGTGATGACTATGCTGCAATGGCGCAAGCGTTGTCCAAACGTTACACACGGATCAAGTCGGGGGAGGGGGTGCTTCCCGATGTGCTCTTTATCGATGGTGGCAAGGGACAGCTGCACGAAGCGGAAAAAATCCTGGAAGAACTACAGCTCAGTGACGTAACCGTCGTTGGCGTTGCCAAAGGGGTCACAAGAAAGGCAGGTCTGGAGAGCTTGTTTGTATCCGGACGAACGGACGCTGTCCACCTGTCGCCTGACAGTGCGGCGCTGCATTTGATCCAGCAGATCAGGGATGAATCCCATCGCTTTGCCATCACTGCTCACCGTCAACGGCGAGCAAAGAAGAGAAAGGAGTCGCCCCTTGAGGGCATCGAGGGAATTGGACCAAAACGCAGAAGAGCCTTGTTGCGTCATTTTGGCGGGCTGCAACAAGTGGAAAGTGCTGCTGCGGAGGAGATCGCAAAAGTCGAGGGTATCGATCAAAAACTGGCCAAACTCATTTATGCCTCGCTTCACAACGATTAGAATACAGCAAATCCAAGAAGCCGTATGGATATACCCATCAGCATACCGAATTTCCTGACTGCATTACGGATCCTGATGATTCCGGTCATGGTGCTGTTCTACTATCTGCCCTTCGATGGGCATTTGCTTGCCGCAGCCGTCGTATTGGCGGTCGCCTCCTTGACCGACTGGTTGGATGGTTATCTGGCCAGAAGACTGAAGCAGACGACACCGTTCGGCGCCTTCCTCGATCCGGTTGCCGATAAATTGATCGTAGCCGTGGCGCTGGTTCTGCTGGCTGAATCCCACGCCAGCGCACTGCTGACGGTACCGGCATTGGTGATCGTCGGCCGGGAATTCGTTGTATCGGCACTGCGTGAGTGGATGGCGGAGATGGGACGCAAAGCCAGTGTGGCAGTGTCCAACATGGGCAAAGTGAAGACATTCGTGCAGATGGTCGCCTTGATTTTCCTGCTGGCCAACGAGCCGACTCTGGACAAGCCGATCGTGATCCTCGGTTATGTACTCCTCTATGCCGCCGCCATTTTGACTATCTGGTCCATGTTCATTTATCTCAGAATTGCCTGGCCGCTACTTTCCTCGGCAATGAAGAGCGGGTGATGGATGGCGTCAATTGGTCATGAAATTGTGAGTGAATTCCGCTAGACTGGCGGTCTTTCTTTCAGGCTGGGTGGCAGAGGGGTTATGCAGCGGACTGCAAATCCGTGTACATCGGTTCGATTCCGTTCCCAGCCTCCAGAAAAACCAATAGATACAGCATGTTAACGACATCGAATGGTTGATACGTAAGACATAAACAATGTCACCGCGAGTCTATTTTAGCTTCAACAACAAGCCCGATAATTGGCGTGCCGCACAGGTGCGCAACATGGGTGTCGTCGAGGGCAACAGACCTGCTACGGAAGACGAATGGAAGGAGGTCAACAAGGGTGGTGATGCTGCCATCAAAGAATGGATCGCCGCTCAGCTCGCTGCCCAATCAGCCGCTTTAGTGCTCATCGGGTCGAGGACAGCACGCAGGAAGTGGATCCACCACGTGATCAGGGAAGCGTGGCGCACCGAAAAGGCATTGCTTGGCGTCTACGTACATAATTTGAAGGACAGCAACGGTGTTCAGGCCAATAAGGGGAGTAACCCGTTCGATCACTTCACGGTCGACGGGGTGCCCATGTCGGAAATCGTAAAGACCTACAACCCGCCATACTCGACCAGCACAGAGGTCCATGATCACATCCAGGAGAATCTGCAGGATTGGTTGGATGAAGCGATCACAATCAGAGAGGACTACAACTGAGGAAGACTCGCTCGCAGTTCTGGCCGGAACATCAATTGACCCGTCAGCTCGACGTGCAGCGATTGCCAATGATGTCGCCATAATAAGAGGGAGAACAATGCAACATACAAAAACCACCCTAATGATATCAATACTGATCGTCTCCCTGTGGGGATCAGCAAGTGCAGAGCCGCTGGACGATGGAAAAGCAGGCCATCTGATCACGAGCATAGAGATAAGCGACGCACAGGCGGCCATTGACGCATCCGAGTACCTGGTCCTCGATGTCCGCACGCCTGCAGAGTATGCCAGTGGCCACATCGACGGGGCATTTAACATCAACGTTCTGGACGATACCTTTGCCAGTCGCGTAAAGGCACTCGATCGAGACAGCACCTATATCGTTCACTGTGCAGCCAATGTGACCAATGGTCGAACGGACAAGGCAATTACGATCATGGATGATCTAGGATTCAAGCACCTGCTCAGCCTGAAAGGTGGAATTGCTGCTTGGATGGTCAACGAATTGCCGATTACCAGTTCGAGTGCTGAGCAGGTACCTGCCTATACCAGCGTATAGGTGCGTTGACCAGTGTCGAGATTCCAGGTGATCCATGACTCCAGCCACGCGCACCAAAAGAGCGGACCTCTCACTTGCGGTCCGTGAGTTATTGGAACCACATGACTGCGTCGTTGGCGTTGTCGCGGTTGGCAGCGTCGCTACCGGGATGGCGCGGCCCGACTCCGATATCGACGCCTTGGTCTTCATGTCACCCGTCAATCGACACATCGTTCCTGCCGAGGCGCTTTGGCGGCGTTCCGATGACACGTTCCACAGCATCTTTACGCACTACGAAACGGTACGCGGCGATGCCATTCCCCTCGACCTCAAACTGTGCGACTTCGCCATCTGGCGAAGTGACGAATCCTACTGGACAGAAGGACAACGAGCCGGGTTGGCGGAAGGCTGGATTGCCTTTGATCGAGATGGCAGCATCGCCAGACTGATTCAGGAAAAAACAAAGTACAGCGAATCGATCCGCAGAGATAAGATCGATGTGGCGGTCACCGGCCTCGATCAGATTCTGCAGGACGGAAAGCCCGAGAGAGTGTGGGAGCAGCTTGGCCCCACCCTGGCGTTCGACAGGCTGGGCGCTGCATATTCCTTCCTGATGGACCTTCTATTTGCCATGAATTCGCAATGGCGATTCTGGCCGGAACGTCAAATGACCTATCTGCTCAACTTGCCGCGACTGCCCGAGGACATAGAAGCTCGCCTTCTCAACGCCATGAACGGTCCGGGTGTCTCCTTCGACGGATACCAGCATCGTGTCAGCGCTCTTCGGTCCCGATTCAAGGATGTATTGGCGGACCTCATCGCTGAGGGATTCTATCAATCCGATCCCATCAGTGAGTCTTTCATGCGCGGGCACGATGAACCCGGACGTGCCTGGAACATGGATGCGTGGAACGAAAAGCGTGAGCGAAAAACATAAGTGATCGGCAGGGCCGTCAGTTGATGTGCCAGGAAGTGCCGCCCGGCCGTGGCCGGCTTTGGATTGGGACGATTGTGGATGTGATCCGGGATCATGGCTAGTGTCCATCCATAAATAGGTCCAATTGGTGAAATCAATGCGACAGGGTAAAAATGTTTGCTGTAAATACAATAACTTGCGTGGGCCGCATTCGGATGGGCACCCGTGGCACGGATTCTAAACCTGGATGGGCACTAGCCAGCATCGTGTCAGAATCGTTCCTGGTGGAGGTGCAGCCAAAAATCAGCACTGAAGTGGAAGCTCGGCGGTTCACCTATGACCGGTACTGTATCAAAGGTGACACTGCCTTCGCCACCCCAGCCGAGATCGTGCCATGCATCCTGACCCGATGGCGTTGACCAGGAGCGAAGGGTGGTCGCTACGCCTTGGAACGGCACGACGGTAGAATCAAAGTCGGATTCTTCAATGCGAATGGCAACCCAATACTGTCATTGCAGACAGTGGCGCGATCGCTTTTTGTGTATTCCGCTTGGGTGGTGACGCCATTGATCTCGTCACGGATTCGACCTTCCTGCAGAGCGATGAATTCACGCGTCTGCGTCATCGCCTCCTCGGGTGTACTGGTCAGATTACGGATTCGATCGACTTCTGCATTTAGTGTGGTTTCATCCCAAATCGTATCCAGGAACTGTAGCAGGCGCGCGTGATACTGCTCTCGGTATTGTGCTATGCTCGACGGCATAGTTGATGGCCAATCCCAGCAGTATTTTGCTCACGTAGAATTGGCCCCGAAATTCAACACGACTACCTTTGATGCCCTCGGTTTTGCCATACAGGAGATCAAAGTACGACATTTGACTTTGCGCAAATCTCCAGCCCCCGTAATATCGTTTAGCAAATCTGCCGTCTTCCAGGGGTTTTCTTACGCCAGCCGTGACAATCGGACCATGATACAATTCGTATTTGCTGTTTCGGTCCTCAAACATTCTTTTCATGTAAGCCACGTTGATGTTAGCCTCGATCGCAGGTTCCGGATCATTCAATGGCGGCTCAGCATCTGCAGCAACTGGAGTTTCCGATGGATCCGGCTCGCTCAGCGTGTCATCGGCTGCAGTCGAATCGGCAACGGGGGATCCGGATTGCTCACCGGACGACGTGAACAAAACATTGCCGAATGCATGCCAATTCCATTTAGTTACGATGTCATTGGGATCTTCCTCGTACAGTTGGTAGAACAAGGCTTCACTGCGTAGCGTGCCTTTCTCATTCAGCCCCTTAACGGATATGCCTTCATATCCCGCCAGAAAGTCCCAACAGAACGTTTTCCTGAAATTGTTGTCTTTATTGAAAGAACAAAGTCGATGGTCATTGTCAACATCGGATTCGCCAACAATGGTTATCGTTGCTTTCTTCCGGACCTTTGCACCATATTTGTCTTCGACATCATAGTTCAGCTCGAGTTCTTCCTCCTCACCCTCGCCCAATGAAGCGAATTCATTCATATCAATTCGCAGCTCGGACTGAATTGCCTCAACCCCCCTAATCTGTGCGGCCGCTTTGGATTCATAGGTGAAGTTTACGTTTTTGACCATCAGCGTGTCGTGACGATCGTTGTCCGTAGCTCCCGCCAACAGATTTACTCGCTTGACGCCTTCACCTTCCTTGATTCTTATCACTATGTCCGGGCCTGGATCTGGTTGATCATTCACTCCTTTAATACGGATCTCCAGCACACCTGTCTTGTCGTCGCCCTGCGCATCAAGGTAAGTGACCGTATAGACAATATACTCATACATCCCGAGTGACATTGCCTGGTATGTATCGACGCTCAAATCAATTCTCAGAACGAACTTTGAGCTTTCGATGCCATCATTCTGTCCCGATACATGATCGAAACTCTCAATGCTATTCACACCTGGAAGATCACCGAGGTCGAGATATACGGGACTGCCTCCTTCATCGTAGTCTATGGTCCAGTCAGCCGCGTACACAGCGCATGACAACATGGAAATAACTAGAGTCTGCTCATAAAGTTGTTAAGAAGGTTAAGACCCCATCGCCCAGCCAGCCAACCCGGAAGCTGGGTTCTTCCTGCACCAACCTGACAATATAGCAAGGGTGTGTTTCAGACAATTCAGAAACAATATGCCAT
>PVBE010338823.1_pt1 | contig 16273 bp, 8 predicted proteins | sample 1631181 | NCBI WGS metagenome assembly PVBE01 (sample SAMN08397723, study PRJNA350692) | Marine metagenome, whole genome shotgun sequencing project. | isolation source: water | place: Pacific Ocean | collected 2012-04
AACAACAAACTAAAACTGATCACCAGAAAATCCTACGGATTTCGTACCCAAGAAGCCTACGAGACCGCGCTCTATCACAATCTCGGCGCGCTCCCGGAACCCAACTTCACCCACAGATTCTTCTAACGAAGCTCATAAATAAGCAGTCGGACTGTCCTAAAAACCCCGCACACCTCCGATTACGATAACCCAGGAGATCGGGAAATCTATCAGCATCCAAAGCATCAACGATCCAATTGGAACACCGTATCCTTCAACGCCAACAGGAAGCATCACTAGAGTATGAATCGTTGCGAACATCGCGAAACTAATCCATGCGGTCCGTGACACGTGTGGTTTAGGCGAACGATCGGCGTCAGCACTGCCATTTGGTGATGAATACGGATTGGTCATGCGGTGGTGTCGAACGATTCTCGATAACGTACTGAAATTGAAGGGCTATCAGCTTACTCGACTTGTCCTCGTTCGTCATTTGAAACTCCTTTTTACCTGCGTACGTCTTCGTCCCTCTAGCCTCGGGCTTGCAGATGCCAACCGAACATAATGGCGGATTCTCCGACGTTGACCACACGGATCCGAAAGGCCAGCTTGTCGTAGTACCGAGTCTCCACCTTTTTCAAAGATGCAACTCCAGTTGCGGCCGGATCTGTGGAGTTTCTTGGTCTTTTGGAGGTGATTGACTTTGACCGAAAATGGGGATCCGTGTAAAGTTCGATCGCTAACCGGAGGACAGCAAATGAGTCAGGGCATTTCCAAGGAACTGGAAGAGCTGCTTGCCTACATCAAGGAAGCCGTGAAGTCAGGTCGCTTCGCTGATGAAGAGACGGCCATTTCCCGGGCGCTGGAGTTGTTGCGTGACGACCAGAAGGACCCCGCTCTTCCGACGCAAAAGCGACAAGGCGGCCAGTGGAAAGGTCAAGTCACGATCGCCCCGGACTTCAATGATCTGCCTGACGACATTGCGGAGTCATTTGGCATCCAATGAAACTTCTACTTGATACACACGTGGTGCTTTGGTGGTTGGAGGATCCCAGCAAGATTCGCGAGGAAGCGGCCGATGAAATCGCTGGTGCCGAAGAAGTGCTCGTCAGTGCGGCTGTCGCTTGGGAGATTGCAATCAAGCGAGCCTTGGGCAAGTTGACGGCTCCGCACAATCTTGAAGCGGCGATTGACTCGGCGGGATTTGAGCAGCTCGCGATCACACATTCGCACGCGCTGGCCATCGAATCTCTGCCCGATCATCACCGGGATCCCTTTGACAGGCTGTTGGTCGCTCAAGCCAATCTCGAAGGCTGCACGCTGGTGACGCGAGACGACACGGTGAAGAAGTACCCCGTGCAGATCTTGGACGCGTAAAAGCCCTGATCCGAAGCCGATGGATGTTTCAAGCTGGGTCGTTTTAGATACCTACCAACGTCTCAGAATCTGGGTTACGTGCGGTGAGCCCCAAAGACAGTAAACAAATCGCAGGCCACCTCTAGTCCCCCCTCAGTCCTTTCCGTGTCTTCCCCTTACGATCGCGATCCGTCGAATACGCGGTGCCCGTCAACCTCGACCTCATCATATTCAACACTGTGCGCAAAGGAGTCTCTCCCTTTCTCAGGAACCGAACTCCCATGTTCTCAATCTGACGAATTGTCTTCATGTCACTCACGACGCTAATACAAACCCCTCAAAAAACTCGCTCGCGACATCGGAAGCCAGCATCGAATGAAGGAGCGTTGCTTCTGTGCCTGTTCGGCACGGGAGGAAGTAACAAGTATCATCCAGCACCACTGGCCGCCTACCGCGCGGACCTACAACCCGAAAGGTTAGAGTCTTGTAGAACCCGGAGATGGCCACCTTCCACGGCGCAAAAGTGTAATCGCCGACGCCGAAAATAGAAAACTGCGGGCGGTTTCGATAAATTGATGATGCTCGTGCATCCAGCTTTTTGGAATGCTGGGTCAGATACTCCCACGTCTTAGGCGACAACTTCGAGATTTCGAATGAAGAACCGCCTGGAACGCAGAGAGTTTGCTGTTGGAAACGGACCAGTCACCACGATGCTGTTATTATCCATCACACTGCAGCGAGGAAACATGATGACGATTTCCAGGATGATAGCAGCGTCTATACTTGTGGCAGCGATCGGCGCCAAATTGTTGGCACAGGATGAATCCAAAGGATCTGGGGCATTTAATCCCAAAGACCTGGACAACCTGGAGATGTTTCTTGAGTCAGTCAAAGGCCTGGCTTTCGCAACCAACACTTCACAGCAAGCCTACGAGACGACGGGTGAGAACACGGTGTTGGAAGAAGTCTGGTCAGACAAGCGTCGGTTCCCTCACGGCACGGTTCGCTGGTGGCTGGACCAATCGCCGTACAAGAATAACAAGAAGATCAGACCTAGTCGTGTGTTCAAGACGGGCCGGGATATTGGGCAGGACGATCATGACCGCCCTGGTTACATCCCGGAGGGGTGCAACGGAAAGCCCTGTGTACGGGGTGGACTCATCGGCACGACCAAAGGCGAAAAGCACAACAAGCAACCGTGCTATTTTGAACTGCAACTTGAAAGTCGTGATTTTAAGATTGACGGCCCGTTCGGACTCTTTCTCTTGGCTCGCCCAATTGAGCAGGAGAATGACGCCGCAATCAAGGGGCAATTTCACAGATCCGTTCTCATTCAAAATGTCGAAACAAATCGTTTGGAGTGGAAAAACTTAGGGCAGCGAATTCCGGTCTCCAGCGTAAACACACTGAAGACAAATACGTGGCAGCTCTTGGAACTTCATCGGGACGCACAGAACAACTTAAAGTGCGCAATCAATGGAAAGGACGTTACCGTTGGGAACCCCAAGGACAGTAATCCCTTCGTGTTCATGTTCCTCTTCAATAACAACAAGGGACAAGGGTTTGCCAAGCAAGATCCGTTTGCGGGAGACATCGCAGCACTGGTCGCGTACAGAGACGAGCTCACGGATGAAGAAAGAGTGAAGGTGCGACAGTACTTCGACACGGTTTATGATTTGAAACTGCAGTAGAGATAAGTAAATGAAGTTCATCAAGCCTTTCTTCGTTGTTATTTTCAGCTGCATTAGCGCGTCAGTGGCGGTCGGACAAGAAGCCGAAACGCTTCCGCCGTTGAAGGATGGTCGAGCGCCGAAGAACTTCGAGGAGATGTGGACGGGGTTTGATCCGCGCGCAGAACCGCTTGAAGTCGAAACGCTTAAGCAGTGGGAAGAAGACGACGTCGTCTTGCGAATCGTTCGCTTTCGCATCGGCGTCTTCAAAGGAAAAGAAAGCAAACTCGCCGCGATCTATGGTTTTCCCAAGAGTGTTGCCCGGACGGACGAGCGGTTGCCTGGGCTCGTTCAGATTCACGGGGGCGGTCAGTACGCCGATCACAAGGCATGTCTGGCGAATGCAAAACGCGGCTACGCTTCGGTCTCGATTGCCTGGGCGGGACGGATTAGCGCGCCCGGATATCGAGTGTCGCCGGTGGAAGTGAAACTATTCTGGGACGGCAAGACTGACGATCCGAAGTACATGCTGACGACCGACTGGGGCGCGGTGGACGGATATCACGCGCCAGGAAGAAATCCTGGCAACGTGTTTCCAAGTGCAAAATCGGCGGCGTGGACGCTCGATGCGGTCGAGTCGCCTCGTAATAGCGGCTGGTTCCTGTGTGCTTTGGCCGCTCGTCGGGCGTTGACGTTTTTGGAACGGCAGCCTGAAGTCGATCCGGACAGGCTGGGTGTCTACGGACATTCGATGGGCGGCAAGCTGACAGTGATGACAGCGGTTGATTCACGAGTCAAAGCGGCCGCACCGTCTTGTGGTGGCATTAGCGATCGTTACAACAACAGTCCGTTGTTTCGGGCAACCATTGGGGACGACGTCAGCTTAAAGAAGATCACGTGCCCGATCATCTTTCTCAGTCCGTCGAACGATTTTCATGGACGGATCGGCGACTTGCCGGACGCCGTTCGCGAAATCGCTAGTCAGGATTGGCGTGTCACTTGTTCGCCGCATCACAACCATCAGGACACGCCGCCGTACGAAGTCGCCACGTCGTTGTGGTTCGACCAGCATCTGAAAGGATCGTTCTCTTTTCCAAAAACGCCCGTGGCCACGTTGAAGCTGAAGACCGACGATGGCGTCCCAGCCTTTACCGTCAAGCCCGACCGGTCGAAGTCGATTCTGTCAATCGACGTCTTCTATACACAACACGGCGTGCCGGGGCGTGACCCGCATGAGAACACGATGCATCGCTTCTGGCATCATGCTCCGGCCTCGGAAGCGGACGGAACGTGGACGGCCAGGCTGCCGCTTCACACCGCCGACAAGCCGTTGTGGGTTTACGCTAACGTCGTTTATCCGCTCGCCGCGCCCGTGGCCGGCGCAGGTTACTATTACGGAGACAATACGGCGAAAACGTTTAACGTGTCCTCGCTTCTGCAGATCGCTTCACCCAAAGAACTCGCCGCGGCGGGCGCGCGATCGACACTCAAGCCGACACGACTTATCGAGAACTTTGAGGGCGACTGGGAAAAGGAATGGTTTACCTATCGGCCCGGCGAATGGTCGCGGACGACGCACAAGTTGTATGACGAAACCTGGAAGGCTCCGCCGGGCGCGCGGTTGTCGCTGGAAGTGCAATCCGCCGAGCCGAACACGCTGGTGGTGCTGATCGACGAGTACGCGGCCGAAGTGCAACTGGCCGGCGGCCAGCGATGGCAAAAGGTCATGCTCGCGCCGCAGGATTTCGAAAACTCCAACGGCGAACCGCTACCGAATTGGAAAAGCATCCGGCGGCTGAAGCTCAGCCCGGCCGAGCATCTCCGGCCGAAGCGGGGCGACCCCAGCAAGCCGCGGCTGGTCGGCCGAAACTGGAGAGGAACGCCGCCGCAGTTTCGTAACCTGCGATGGCAGGACAGCTATTCTTTTCTCGATTTCCCGCGCGAACCGAAAGCGAAGACAGACTATGCGTGGACCACCAATCACATGCACGTCGGAGTCCGCTGGCAACCGTTCATCGGCCGGCCCCAGGCAAACGCTTACGATGCGACTCGTCCAGTGATCGCCACCGACAGCAGTTACGGGCAGTTCTGGGCCAGTTGGGCGGCCATCGAACCAACGCCCGCGCACACAGATTGCAAGTTCTGGGAGCATCGCAACTCGCGTCAAAGCAAGCTATTACGGTTCGGCTGAATATTTTGACCGGACGCCGGCTCGACCCCGACGAGTGGAGCAATCTCGCGGGAGATCCCAGACACGCGGCCACGAAAGAACGTCTGGCCGGAATGATCCCCAAAGATCAGCATCCCGGGTTAAAGGTGAAGGATTGGTTCGATCGCTTTCAGAATTAGGCGATCGATGGGATTTGCTGTTTCAAGCACTTCAATTAAGCTGCACCTTGCGGTATGCCGTCGGCACCGCATATCGTCTTGTGAGGAGCCATCGCCGAAGGCGAGCAGAGAAGTAGTGCCGAAAAATAACTCGAATGTCTGTCCAGAGTTTCTGTCCTGCGCATGATGTAAGGTGTGGACCATTCCGACATCCTTCGTATTAGTTTTAAGCGCACCCGCCAGTCTCACACGATGAACACAATACAAGGCAACCTGAAAACATGACATACGCAACGCATTCCCCGCTCAAAGCTCAGCTCTCTCAACTGTTGTTCTTCGTTGTGCCTGCCGTCCTGGCTCTTCAGACTGCCCACTCCGCCGAGCCGTTTGAATTCAAACAGAACGATGTTGTGGCAATCTATGGCAACGGACTGGCCGATCGGATGCAGCACGATCCATGGGTGGAGACTGTGTTGCAGAGTCAGCTGAAGGGCATGAATGTGAGCTTCCGGAACATGAGCTTCTCCGGAGACATGGTTAATAAGAAGCCTCGCAACAAAGGCTTCACGAACGATGCGGAGTACCTGCAGCACGTCGCTCCCGACGTGGTCTTCATCATGTATGGCTATAACGAATCGTTCGCAGGACCAGACGGCGCGGATGCGTATCAGGGCGAATTGGTGAAACTGGTTGCCCGTTACACGGAACTGCGACGAGAAAAGGAAAAGGATGTTCGCTTTGTTTTGTTCAGCCCCATTGCCTATCAGAACACCGACGATCGAAACCTTCCTGATGGCACTAGATTGAATGCGAATCTCTCTTCCTACACCGAAGCCACACAGAAAGTGGCTGCGGAAACGGGCGCGACGTTTGTCGACCTCTTCACGCCGACACTGCAATTGTTCGATTCAAGTTCCGATCGGCACACGGTCAATGGTATTCACCTGAATGCGGAGGGATACAAGCAGCTGGCAGGGATCATGTCGCAAGCGTTGCTTGGTAAGGCGCCACCTACCGAAGACCAACTGGCCGACCTGTACGCAGCGGTCGAGGACAAGAACTGGCATTGGCACAACCGCTATCACGCGACCGACGGCAATGACATTTGGGGCGGCCGATCCACACTGACTTTTGTCGACGGCCAAAGCAACGCCGACGTCTTGAAGCACGAACTGGTCATGCTGGACGTGATGACTGCCAATCGGGACAAAGCGATTTGGGCCGCCGCCGAAGGCAAACCGTATGGAATAGATGACAGCAATGTTCCACCGCCCGTGAAAGTGATCTCGAACGTCGGTGGGGGCAGCAAGAGTTCGAATGCAGAGAAGGAAGGAAGCGTCGATTATCTGAGTCCCGAAGAATCGATCGCGAAGATGAACGTTCCTGATGGCTATCAACTGAACATCTTCGCGTCCGAAGTTCAGTTTCCCGACCTAGCCAATCCCGTGCAGTTGCAAGTCGACGCCAAAGGTCGGCTGTGGGCAGCAAGCTGGAATACGTACCCGAAGTGGGAACCTGGCAAGGAGATGAACGACAGCTTGATGATCTTTGAGGATACGGACAACGACGGCAAAGCGGACACTCGCAAGATCTTCGCTCACGTCCACAATCCGCTCGGGTTCGAGTTCTGGGGTGGCGGTGTCATCGTCACTTCCGGCCCCGACCTCTTGTTTTTGAAAGATACCGACGGAGACGATCAAGCGGACGTACGTTACCCGCTTTTGCAAGGACTCGGGACTGCCGACACGCACCACGCTGCGAACAACTTGGTGTACGGTCCCGACGGCGGGATTTATTGGCAAAGCGGGATCTTTTTGGTGCACAACCATGAGACGCCGTGGAAACAGAATCTGAACATTGGCGGGTCGGGGATGTATCGCTTCGACCCCCGCACATTCGCCATCACTCCGCATGCGGCCAACGCGCCCAACCCGCACGGCACCAGCTTTGACTACTGGGGTTACTGCTACGCCAACGACGGCACAGGCGGTCGATCGTATCAAGTGCGTCCCGAAGGCAATGGATTCAAGATGCACATGCTGCTGACCAAAGAATTCCGCCCCGTTGCCGCTGATACGATCATGTCGTCAGAGCACTTTCCGGAAGACATGCAGCAGGACTTCCTGATCTGTAACACGATCGGCTTCTTGGGCGTCAAGCAGTACAAGCTCGATCGCGAAGGCGACGGCCATCGTCGAAAGTTCGGAGAAGTCTGGGGAACGCCTGGACTTGAATTGATCAACAGCGAAGATCGAAACTTTCGTCCGACTGATGCCGTCATTGGGGAGGACGGAGCTTTGTATGTGGCCGACTGGCACAACGCCATCATTGGTCATATGCAACACAACATTCGTGACCCCAACCGTGACCATAAGCACGGCCGGGTCTTTCGTCTGACGGTGAAAGATCGGCCACTGCAAAAGCCCGTCAAGATCCACGGCCAACCGATCGCCGCGTTGCTAGAGAACCTCAAGCATCCCGTCAACGGTGTTCGCCATCGAACGCGCGTTGAATTGAGCGATCGCAACTCGGACACCGTGATCGCGGCGACGCGTGAGTGGATGAAGGACTTTGATCCGAATGACGAAACCGAAGCTCACCATTTGTTGGAAGCCTTGTGGTTGCACCAGCAGCACAACGTTCGAAACGAAGGACTGTTGAACTCACTGCTGAATTCTGACGTTATGCATGCGGCCGTTGCGGCGGGCACGGTTAAGCACTTTTGGTACAACGTCGACACGAAGGGAACCAGCGGATTTGCAGCTCCCGCCGAGCGCGAGTTCGTCAAATTCGACCCGCCAAAGCACCTCAGTGGTGCCGACAAGAAGGTGTATAAGCTGGGGGCAGAAGTTTATCAACGCGAATCGCACTGCGCGACATGCCACTTGCCACACGGTAAAGGCAACGCGAACGCCTATCCGTCGCTGGTCGGCAGTCCTTGGATCAATGGCAGCGAAGAGCGTCTGATCAAGATGACGCTGCACGGTCTGTGGGGCAAAATGACAGTCAACGGAAAGACCTACGACCCGGCGCGCGGCGTGCCACCGATGACAGCATTCCGCAACCTTCTAAAAGATGAGGAACTGGCGGCTGTCCTGACGTTTGTGCGCAACACGTGGGGCAACAAAGCAGCGCCCGTCACTTTAGCGAGCGTCAAGATGGTTCGCGAGCAGACGATTGACCGCACGATTTTCTGGAAACCGGATGAGTTGCTCGCCGAGCACCCACTGGAAGAAGCCCTGAAAAGCAGCACGCCCGCGACACCAACGGAAGAGTTTTCTAACGAAGCCTTGGAAGCCGAGCTGCTTGCCACCTCGCCAGCGGAACTTGCCAAAATCGCGATCGAACGAGGAAGGACCCGGCGAGGGAGGAAGGTCTTCTATGAATCGGGCGCAGCTTGTTTCGCTTGCCACGATCCACCCAAGGGAGCCGCTCGGCTTGGTCCCGACTTGGCAAAGATCACGACCAAGTTGACCGCCGAACAACTCGTTGAGTCAATCTTGCGTCCATCGAAATCGATCGACAAAGACTACGCTCAAGTCAGCGTGTTGGACGTCAATGGCAAGGTGCAAACGGGCGTGCGGATTTCGGAAAGCGACCGGGAACTCGTCTTGCGAAATCTCGCCGAACCCGAACCGATCAAGATCAAGCAGGATGACATCGAAGCGATCACAGATTCAAACGTTTCCCTGATGCCAAACAGTTTGGCCAGGCAGCTAAAGAGCCGAAAGGACTTCAATGATTTGATGAAGTACATCATCGAAATCAGAAAACGATGACAATGGCCTGCGGAAGAAACGCGTCGAATGACAAACACGAAACGAATCGCGCGCCGTGTCATCCTTCGAAAGAGGTCAAGGCACCTACCGATGTCGTGGTGTTGAGAACTCGCGCGGAAAAGTCCAGAATGTCGTGAGACGCAGCGCCTCCGTCGATCACGGTTCCGTCGGCGTCGTGGGACAACACTTCCCGCCATATGGGGCGAACCAGGAAGTGGAAGTACTCGAAGTCGTATATGAATTTGCTTCAGGGGGCGTTGGTGTCGGCGTCGAAACTTTCCAGCTCGTGATATTTGGGCATTTCCGGCCAGTCGTTGATTGGCGAAGGACCGGGCTGACCTGTTGCCGAGCGCTCATCGAAAAATGGTCGAGCAATCGCCTGATGACCGTCCTGATTGTAGAGGAAGAACGACATTGACTCGCGCGGGCCAAAACCATCCGGCAAAGCAACCGGCATCCGTAGGTTTTCGATCCCGGCGACCCAGCGATCTTCCATCAAGTAAGTGATCCGAAAATCCATGACTTCCCGGATCAGTTCGTCGCTCTCTGACGAAGGATCGATGTGTTCGTTGTGCCGAAATGCAGTCCCGACACGTAAGTCTGCTCCAGCGCGAATCGCGCGTGTCAGTGCCTCAGTGCTACCGGAATCCGGGCGACGATTCTTATCGAGTGAGAGGGCGCACTGCCACGAGTTGGTCATGTTGATATTCCTGCTCGATAGTCGTTGATCGCTGCAATCTAATCGTGTGGTGCGCGGAGCGAACCACAACTAACAGCGCTCGCGATTCGCCAATTCCCGTTGCGATCGCACGCGGCGTAGTACATGCGATATTGACCGTCGGCGAAGTGCCGAGCGCACCGCGAATGCAGCATTCTACCAGAACGCGACGAGATTGAGAAAACTGACGATGCCGATCAACAAACCTGTCCAGATCAGAGGCCGCTTGTACCACGGCAATCCGCTCGCCGGAACGGAAAACGGATAAGCAGGCATCTGTGGCATATCCTCGAGGGTCCGTTCGATCCACGTGTCCTTGGTCGCTTCAATTCGGCGGAGCGAGAGCGCCGTCGGCTTCGACTTGACATTCCTGTGCGACCGATAAACCAAGCCGGCGATTTCCTTGGGATCGGCCCAGCCAAACAGCAGAGTGGTGACCAGCATCGCCGCAGCCGTCAATAGGATACTCCAGAGACAACCCCACCATTCGTTGGTCCATTGAAGCGGCAATCCGAGGCCCAGCGGAGAATTGAGCAGTCGGCTTATGCCACTTGTGACTCCAACGATCAATCCGACCGAGCCGGACAGCCGATGGACCGGAGTCAGGATCCCCATCATGTAGACCGTCAACAATGGTACGGCCGTCACTCCCACCAGCTTCACGTAGAGCCTCACCATGCCGTCTTCGAGGAACGGCACGTAGACAAACGATGCACCGATCACAGCAAACGTGGCCAGTCGCGAGACCCGCAGATAATGCCGGTCGTCGGCGTATTTGACGAAGAACCGCGCATAGAGATCGCGCGTGAACACAGCCGAGACGGCCGACCCGATGGAGTCGTAGGTCGAGATGCCTCCAGCCAGCAGCCCAGCGACCACAATGCCGGTCAGCCCCATCTGCATTGGCAGCAGAAACTCGCGCACAAGGAGCGGGAAGATCTGGTCGCCCGAACCAAGATCGGGAAACACGGCCCTTCCCAGAATGCCTAGGGTCACGTTGAACCACATGACACCGGCCGTCAGCGCAGCCGCCATCACCGCGGCCATCTTGATGTCCCACTCGGATCGGCACGATAGCATGCGCATGGCCTGCGAGTGGTTCACGACACAGTAGGCGGTCAGAAAAACGATCCAACCCACCAGGACCAGCGACGGAGGCACACCCGTCTCTAAATGTCCGCCGACGTGGAGCATGGCGTTGGCTACTTTCTGATCGACTTCGGCTTCGGCCAGCCGCTGTTCAAAACCGTTCCAGCCACCGATCGCTGTAAAAACCGTGAACCACAGGACCAGCGACGCGACCACCATCACCACCGATTGCGCGGCGTCGGTGATGGCAACCGACTTCAATCCTCCGCTGGCCGTGTAAGCCGCGGCACCGCAGGCAACTGCCACCACCAACCACCACGTCTGTGTTCCCCAGTCCGTCAAGATGCTGAAAGTCAGATAGAGGGAATAGGCAACGTTCGCCAAGACATTCGTACGGTACTGAATCTGGATCAGGACGCTGATGATGCGAGTCACCGGTCCGAATCGATGTTCCAAGTACTCGGCGTTCGTGAACATGCCCGTGCGGTACATCGGAAGCAAAACGACGTACGCCATCGTGATCCACCCGACGGTCAACCCCAGCCACCACGGCGAGATGTAGGACATGCCATTGCGGTACGCGGCTCCGGCCACGGCTACGTAGTCGCCGCTGTCGACGGCCGTTGCGAACATCGAAAGGCCGACGATCCACCATGGAAGCCCTTTGCCAGCGAGAAACCAATCGACCGCCCGTTTCGTCCCGTACGCCTTCCACAACCCAAAAGCGATGATAGCGCCGTTGATAAGGATGACGATGCACCAGTCAAACGAGCTCAAGTCGACATCCTTTCAAGAGGGCAACGAGAACCAAGGGGACGTCATTCGTCAGCTTGTTCACGATCGCGCCGACTCTGCTCGTGACCACCTCTTTACACGCCGCTGACGAGGCAGCAGCCTGAAGTACTATTGCCAGAATGTCAAGGACCGCGGCTCGTCATCTCTTCTCCGACCAATTGGCATCAAATACAGATTCGCCAATATGTTCGCCGTTCGGCGCGCGGCGGATGACGGCTGTTGCGGGTATGCGGACTTGGTCGCCGACGCCGTATTCCCATAGGCGCAGTACACTGCCGATGGGAAAGTCGTTCGTGCTGACAGGCTGTGACAGCTCGTAGACGTAGTTGTACTCGCCTTGTCGGCCAAAGACCTTGCACTTCCACGCTTTCGAGAGATCCCCGGTGGTCACCGTCAGACCCTCGCTGATGCCAGGATAGGTGCCTTCGACAGGACCGACGTTGACCGCGACACGGCGCTGGTTTGGAAACACCGCCTGGACGTGTGCGTAGCTCAGGTCGGCCGCCTTGTGGAAACTGATGACCGACTTACCATTTTCGATCTCGTGCGAGGCGATGCGGAAGGCCGTTTTATGTTTTGTGTTTCCAATTTCGATCTGTTTGCCGATGATGTGCGTCGGCAAAGCGGCGCTCAGCCAGAGCCTGCGTTTCCAGTAGTCCACCTTGACGACTTTCGCGTTGTATTCGGACTTCGGCAGCGTGAGTGTCCCCCAGGGCGTATCAAGTCGCGTCCCTTCGACAACGTGCGCCATGCGCAGCCCGTCGGCGTCTCGCGAGACGTAAGCGAATCTGGCGGTGACGGTGACGTCGCCGATCTGCCGCGGCTTCGCCATTGGATCGCTAATGCACAGATCGGTGCGACCGTTGGTCGTCTTCACTTCGACAGCCACCGGGCGCATAGCGCCGGCGTCATTGCCCTTCAAGTCCGCATGAATGAGGTCACTACGAACGGTCGCGATCGCAATCTCTCGCGCGGACGTGATGAACGGTTGCCCGGCATACGGTTCGATGATGGCGGCATAGACCGACTGCAGGTCCGTGCCGTCGCGCTGAACCATCAGGTAGGGCCACGTGCCTTGAACACGCTCGGCAAAGGGGGTGATGTAGCCGACCATCATGTGTTCTCCCTTGCGGCCGAAGAGGTGCAGGCGTGTGTATTTGCGCGGAGCGGTGGCGTCGTAGTCGGGTCCGAGCATCGTCTTCTCGGCGTTAGTCTGTTTCAAAGCGAGCGCTTTGCCATTGCGGTCACTGGCCGTGATGGTTTCTTCCGCTCGGCGCAGCCGCCAGGTGGCCAGTACCGAATCCGGCGCCTCGCCGACGTAACGGAATTCTTCGCCGCGGAGGAACTTCCGCAGGTACTGCTCGTCGTCACCGTCAATTTTCGAGGACTTGTTTTGAATATTGAGCGCGAAGTCGTCGCTGATCGTGCCGTGGAAGCAGCACGTGTGCCGTGATCCGCCGATCACACGCTGCACGTCAAAGATATAGCTGTTAGGGGTAACAACGTTGGGGGCGTGCACCGTTCTTTCGTTGTAGACCGGTGTGGATGGAGGCCTCGTTGCCGGCTGCCCCTGGTCGACATCGATCAGCGCCACGGCGCGGTCTCGGTGTTTGCCTTTGTCGCTGGGAGGCACGGCGATGCCGTACATATACTGTGCGCCTTTCGCGGGTGCGAACGTATTGATCCAGGCGTGGCCCTGCCAGATGCCCTGGCGGCCGCCGTCACCGTTCACCTCGACAACATTGTGCGTGATGGTCGAGACGGGGCTCGGTTGCGCGTAGCTGCCGCGGTGGCCCAGGTCGTTGACCATGCGCACGCCGTGGGCCATCACCTGCAGATCGAGCGTGTCGCCGTGAGCGTGGCCGTGGCCAGTGCCGACGCGCATGTAGACGGTGCGCTTGAAGCGGTAGTCGTCCGAATCCTGTCCGCTTTCGAGGATCCCGGCCCAGTTGGCCAGCACGCGCGACTGCCCGGCGAGGAGAGGATTGCGTCCCTGCTTCGCCGCGGCGGCCTCGACGGCGGCCCACTGCTCGTCGCTCTCGTCCCGGCGGCCGTAGTAGTGCCTGACAAGCCACGCCAGCCGCGGGTCCTCCGACCACCTGAAGCCTGTACGGAAGCCCTCTTCAAAGTTGCTCATAGCCGTGAAAAGCCGCGACTTGGCCGGACCACCGACGTCGCCGATCGTCATTGGATAGCCACCCGCGACAGCCGAATCGAGTGGGAACGTGCAGGAAGCCACCAGCTTGCGAAATCGGTCGAAATCGGTCAGGTCATATCTCGAGTTGCCGCCGTTTTTGACGTACCGCTGAGTCAATTCGGCCAGTCCCCGGAAAGGCGACCCGCTCCACGAATAGAAGACCGATCCGATGGTCGTGGTGCCGTCGCGCTGCGTAGTGGTCGAGACGTAGTCAGGTAGCCCGGCTTCGCGATACGGATAGATCCAAGTCTGCTTCCACAATTGCTCGATCCACGGCCGCGTGATTTCCGGGTCCTGCTGGACGGCAATGGACTGCATGAGCATGCCGGGCGTGCCTTTGTCGTTCCAGCGATGCCAGCGCATGACCTGCTTGGCGGAGTACTGCACGAGGCGCGTTTCGATCATCCGCCGCAGGTCTTCGTCGGTCTGGATCCAGGGTACAAAACGCCCGACAGCCTGCGCGAGCTCTTGGTTGCCGTTGATGTAGTCGAACAGGAAGTCGTAGCTTTGGAGCAAGCCTGAGCGTAGGTTGGCCGGCCGCTGGTAACCGAAACGGCGCTGTACGAGGCGCGTGTCGCGGTTGTACATGCTGGCCGGGGCAATGACCGAGTAGCCGAGCATCTGGGCGTCGGTGAAAGAGGGGTAAATGTAGGCCCACCGCGCGAGCAAGAACGCGGCGTCGCGAGCGGCCTTTGTGTCACCCAACGCGTGGTAGAGATAAGGCAGGCGGTGTACAAAATCGTTGCCGTGATACGGAGCCAGCGGCAGTCGCGCCCCTTCGGACCACAGACCCGCCTGATAGGCGATGGGCATCCAATGCTCGGCGTGTCCCATGTCGCCGCGCCTCGGGAACCAGATGCCGCCCCCGCGGTCCTTGAACGGATACGGGTCCGGCAGCGGGCCGTGGTTGAGTAGATCGTCCAGTGTGTACGTGAGTTCCAGCGTGTCGTTCTTGAGCAAGAAGGGAGTAAACCACATGCTGCTGAGGCGGACGGGAAGTTTCCACGAGCCGTACTTGTGAGTGACTTCATCCCGGCTCATTTCGCCCGGCTGCATGGTTCGCGACAGGAAACCTTCGTCGTACTCGGCGATGTATTGCAAGTTCATTGGCGGCACAGCATGCCAGAGTAGCTCGTCGCGCATCCGCCGCGGGACGCCTGTCAGCGGCTCGGCGTCCGACGCCAGATAGCCGTCCAGACTTACTTCCCTACGGACTTGGCCGAGCACCTCGTCCCGCCTCGAGACGGCTCGCAGTTGTTCCCGCTCTCCGAATGTGAAGAAACCCGGATGCACCTTGCCGGCTCGGCGGGCGAGCCCGCGCAGGCAGTCGTGGAACTCGATGCTGTGGACGTATAAGCCGACCATGCTGCCGTCGCCGACGGTCAGTGTCCCGGAGTACGGTCGTTTTTCGTCTGCGTTAAAATAAAGATCGGTCACGCAGTAGAAGTCATCCCAGTAGGGAACGCGGTGTCGATACCAGTTGGTTTCACCGCCACGCTTGCTGTTGACTTTGAAGTCGACGTAAAGCGGCTTGCGGTATTGTGTCAGATCTTCCGTCTTGACCATCGCGATAACACGCACGACGTAGCAGCCGACATCGAGCGTGCCGAAGTCGAGCTGGAAGACGGGCGCGCCGGCAGAACAGTGTACGGCAGCCACGGGCGAGCGACTCTCGCCGGTAAGGTTGTAGCGCCGGTCACGGATGGCCGCCGCGACGGTCGTTTTGCGATCGGTCGGCACACCGGGCATCTCGACGGCCCGCCAGTTCCGGATCAGCGTTTCCGTATCCATCATCTTCCGGCTGCGGCCGCCAACGAACCGCTCAACCTCCTCTGCCTGTCCGGCGGCGCACAGGACAACAGTGATTAGCAGGACCGCGCTCACGGTGAAGACGCTCTTTGCTTGCACGTCATATCCTCCATATAAACAATACCAGTTTCCCTTCGTCGAATGCTTCGAATGATTCGTTCGTGTGCGTCTTAAATTCATGGGGAATCTATATCATACGAACAACATTTATCAGAAAAACAAGCTTGTGCAAGTATACAATCCAAGGACTGGCTACGGCTAAGGTCCTGCGAGCAAGACGATGAGCCAGGACACCACCTCTGCCGTTTCGGGCAGCGGCTCCTTGACCGACAGTTGGGAAATGAATCAACGACTACCGGCAGAGCCGGTAGTATGAGGAAGGCCCCTGAAAGGGGCCGACAACGGAAACACGCACCTCTCCCGCTTGCAGACTTTCCGACTTTTGTTGACGAGGCAAAAAAGTGGCCTCACGACGATTGGGCGATTTCGGTAATAAACTGGTTTTGGAGTAACCACCGAACCCAAACGAAGGAGGCCAATCTGATGCTAGCGA
>PVBE011673739.1_pt1 | contig 16273 bp, 33 predicted proteins | sample 1631181 | NCBI WGS metagenome assembly PVBE01 (sample SAMN08397723, study PRJNA350692) | Marine metagenome, whole genome shotgun sequencing project. | isolation source: water | place: Pacific Ocean | collected 2012-04
CAATGTTTTAGTAATAGGGGCTTCCAGCGGGATTGGGCTTGCTTTTGCGAATACCGCAAGATCTGACCAAGCGAACGTCGTTGGAGTGGCTCGTAGAGAGAAACTTTTATGGGACCAATACTTTTACCCAATCACTGCTGATGTAACCGAATCAGAGAGCATGGAGAAGATGGCAGCCGAAGCCGCAGATCATTTCGACGGCCCTATCGACTTGATGCTCTACTCAGTGGGCTTGCCCGGAACGATGGAAATGAACGACATCGAACTGGACACCATGGGTTTCTGGCAAGAGATGTATGCAGTGAACACAGTGGGTGCGAATCTTGCTACCGCTGCGGTGCTTCCTTACATGAACCCTGACGGGATGATCACTTACCTCTCATCGAGGAGCGTCCCAGAGGCTTTGCCTTTAATTGGCCCTTACACGGCTTCGAAGGCTGCTTTAGACCAGTCGATTAAAACCTGGAGACGTGAACACCCCGAACATCGATTCTGTCGGGTGGTTTTGAGTTGGACAGCCCCAACAGATGCTGCCGAGCATATGGGCCCACACCTTAAGAAAGCATTCGGCATGTGGAAACATATTGGGACTCCAGGCGGGACGATAGACACTCAGGAACTAGCCGAAGCATTATGGGGGCAACTATCTGTCGCTCTCAGCCACACCCAAATGGACTTTACCGAGATTCAGATAGACACAAGATTCGATGGCAAGTCTTTTGACTGGTGGGACATGATGGAGGAACTTCTCCCTTAAGACTGTCTTCGGTACTTCTTTCTTAAAGGGATAGCCCGGCGAGTATCCACATCATCAGGGAACGTATGCCAGGAAGTCCCCTTCTTCGGGTCAAAGTGTTGCCTACCCCAAACCGTGTCCCGGTCTGTAAGTATTTGTTCGTCACTCATACGCCGTGTATGCCTAACGGGTCGTCGTCGCTACCGAACATTTTTGACATGCGGTAGAACTCGTATAAGAACTTGTTGAATTCTCCTTCGTCATCAGGCGTGGTTGTGTGATGTTGCCACTCACCGTGCAAAAATTCGATGAAATCGTCGTTGGGATCGCCTAAACCAGTACTCATAACATGCCCTTAAAAAACTCTCTAAGGGATTGTAATAATGTAAAACCCAATATCGCTAGAGAACCGATAACAGTCCCCACAATTGCTACAGTGAGGCTTACCGCTACTGGCAGGACTCGCAGGCTTCGGGATTCTCTAGATCGCATGACGCCTCTATAGGGGTGTCATCCATAAATGGATCAATGTCCGGTCTTTCACCTAACATTTCATCTGGTAAATCTTGTACTGTTGGCATCGTTCCCCACACTGGCATTAGTCGTCTACGTCCCAAATTTTTAGCCAGGTGTTCTTTCCTACCACACCATCAACGGTTAGGCGTTCTACCCTCTGGAAGTTTCTTACAGCAAAGTGTGTTTTCCACCCAAATTTGCCATCAGGATTACCTACTTTGAAATCTAAGTCCGCTAAACGACGTTGAAGCATCTCTACAGGGTCGCCTTTGGACTTTCTACGCAAAGGACGGATAGCCACAGCATCCCCAACTTGCTTTATGTGTCTTATGATCGCATGAAAGTCAGGGAGTGTTGGTTCTGGCTCTGGGATTTCATACCCCTCCCCTAAAGCAGGGGCCGGGAACCACTCTGATGTGTACCTGGGTTGCATATGCCAGTTCTCTGAAGGCACGGTTTTGCGTATCCCGTAATCCTCAGCGATGTCGTGTGCTTTCGCCCATGAGATCCGTCCTGTTAGGCGGATATCGACGGCATAAACGAAACCGTCAAATTGCTGCATATGCCATGACCCCCGCCATATCCCTTTCCCATCTAGCCCTTTAGGACCAAACCTTCTGTCGGGGTTAGCGGCGAGGTTGCCTTTACCGTTCTTATACTTTGTATAGAACTCTTTTTGCTGATTGTATGTTCTTCCCCCAGAACAGATCTTTACTCTCCCTTTTATCCGAGGGTCAGCGAAATAGGCTTCTAACCTTTTGCGATACTCGGGGTGTAGCAGAGTTAAATCAACAGTTCTGGAAGTTACTGGTAATTCACTCATATGTACAGACTAACATACACCTGCACGAGAGCCTATGTAATTAGGCTTTAACGGTGTCGCCCTTCAAGGTCACTTATTTGAACGTACTTGCCGACAACCATATAAATAAAATCCCTCAGAGTGACACCATGGAACCCAGGGATGTATGTGTACTTCTCCCCATTGACACGAAAACTAACCATTAAGCCACCCCATTGTTAGAGGATTGTCTCATGCGGCGTCTGACTGCTTCTTCAGGGGTTATATGTTCAACAGAGGGTGCTTTCATCCTGCTGGGTGTCGCCCCCGCAGACAATTGGATCGTCCCATAGTTCTTTTTTAACTCCCCGCTGCATCCTTGACATGACTCTTCGTATGTTTCTTTCATGCTATGAACCACATCTACGGAGAGACCACATTCTTGGCAGGTGTAAAGGTAAGTAGGCATCAGGGTCTCAGGAAAGCGATACTCATAGCACCCTCAGGTATTTGGGTTAAAGGTGTCGCTATTTCTTCCACGGTGGGGCCTATTGCTTTTGATATTGGTTTTAATGGTTCCAAATCTATTTTGTATACCTGACTTGCGTTCACGCAAAAAATTTTTTTGAGATCTGCTTCTTCCCATTTGTGGAATGATCGTTGTAGGTGTTCTCGTGTGTATGGGTAGGTGCCTTCTCTGTGTGGGTAGTCGTTACCCCAGAGGATTCTATCTATGCCGACTTGTTGCATGGCGTCTCCTTCTGAGGGTGTGGGGAAACTGGCTGCGAGCCATACGTTTTGGTGGAAGTAGTCGGATGGTTGTTGTGGGAGCATCTCTTCGAAGTTTCCGAGTTGTGGGATGACTCCTGATGTGGCCCATAGGTGGTATTCGTTCATGTATTCGAGTTCTTTTATGACCCAGGAAACGTCTTGTTCTGTCATCACGTAGCGGAGTTTGGGGAACCTTTCGAATACTCCTGAGAGGATGAGGTGGGCTAGGTGTCTGTGTGAGAAGTAGGCGGCTTCCATTAGGAACATGATTGGTGCTGCTGGGACGTCCCCGTAGTCGGGGGTTCCTGTTCCTGCGTGTTGTGTGATTGTCAGGTCGAGATCTTGGGTTACTTCCCATATACGGTCATACACAGGGTCGTATAGTCCAGGTACACCGCCGTCTGGTGGTACTGGAGGGATAAGGAAAGACGAGAAACCATTCTCAGCGATCCAATGCAAATCCTCAACAGTGTCATCCAAGTCATGTAAATACACCATCGGCACACCACACCGCCGCTCCGGGTGAGTTGAGCAAAAATCCTTCAACCATCTGTTATGCGCCCTAATACCCCTCAAACAGTACTCATAGTCATCCCCAAGGTAAGGCACACGCCCAGTAATAGAATTACCAGACATGAAAGGAGTGATCGTATTAGGTAAAACAACTTCCGCTGCTATCCCCTCACCATCCAAATCATTATTACGACGGTCACTATCCCAATTGCGTTCCCTATGCTCAGACGCCTTCTTAAAAGACGGGTTATCAAACCTACCCCTCCACTCGTCAAACGCTTTACGCCACGCAGGATCTAAATACTCCCTGTACCCATCGATACTCGCCCCAGCATGACAATCCGCAGAGATCACCGTATAACTCATACCCCCACCCTACATTTCCTGGGACTCCTAACCGAACCAAAGTTAAAAACAACCCCCTACCCCCTACACTCCCAGGTATGGACTTAACAAACCTCATACCAGAAAACCTCGACATCACACTCCACCTAGGAACAGACATCTGGATAGCACTCGCCGTCGGCTACGCCACACTACTAGCACACTGGTGGCAACAGTCTATCCGCAGTTGACCCTACAAAAGGTTTGCAAAAATGCCGAAACAGGCTGCCCGGAACGATAGGGGGGGGTCTCCCCGTTTCTTTTGCCCCCCCTTCCCCATCGAACATATGTTTGCTTCGTGCTCTGCTCACACATAGTTAATAGGTGGCGCTCGTGTAGTTCTATCTTCTGTTATCTGAACAGGTCGGCAGGGTGATCGGTGGGGGTCTGAGATTGTGCAGCAAGTGGTGGCCATGATAGGGGGATAGGTGGCGGCATCATTCACGCTTGATTATGTGGTGGCATTAGGGGGAGAATCTCTAGCGGTTTCGCTGCTGGTTTTGGCTCGGATATTTTGACATCGTTGGGGGTCTTTGATTACCCCTTTTCCCACTTTGGGGGGTTAGCCCATCATCGGGCGCAAAATTTCTTTGTCTAATTTTCCCCGTGTTTAAAGGGATCTTGAGGGGTCGATAAATAAATCTGTGAAATAATCACCTAAAGGTTGTTTTATCCTATACAGTATTTATCAGTGCCAACGGGGCACACAAAAAAGGAGAAACAAAATGGCAAAAAGAAACCCAACATACAGAGGATTAGTCACCACCGTAAATGTTGCAGGCAAATGGCAGAATGTTGTGATGAATGCAAAAGACACAACAGCAATGATCGCCAGAATCGAAAAAGCAACAGGCGAAACTTTCCCTGTGACTTCAGAATATGTGACACGTAAAAGAGTCAATGAAGTTATAGCAGCGGGGAATCTCTAAAGAGATCCTCAGGGCTAAGGGGAACGAGCCCCCGAGCAGGTGCAAGGCCTGCAAGCCCACGATGACAAAACAGTTATCAGATACAAAACTAAAAGGAGAAAGACCTGTGAAAACAGAAGGAACAATCATAGAAGCAACAACACCAGCAAGCGCCACCTATATCGCATATGAGGCACCACGCCGCACATGGGAGAGCAGCAGCGTCATAGCATTAGCAAAACGCTGGATAGCCAACCATGAGGCTAGAGGGCTAACACATTACGCCTTCACCTATAACGGCGGCGACGTGCTGCATGTCTTCTTAGGTGACACCCCATTTGCTCAGGATGACCAACCAACTACATACGCTTTCGTGGCTAACACCACGCTAGGACATCTAACCACAGTGTGGGAATTGTCAGAAGCAGGACACCCTGAAAACTTCAGAGTCCCCGAGGGATGGCGCCGGATGGACGGAGACCGGATAGCCATCACCCTCGGTGAGCATCACGGCCACACAGGGCAGGACGTAGGCTAGCCACACAGCCCGAGCCCCCCACTAGGGGGGTAAGGGTTAGGCTAGGCAGGGCAGCGCCTCAGGTGGGCGCTGTGACGGTCTCAGAGGAACCCCCCAAATCAGGGGGGTTTCTTGCTGTGCCTGTGGATAACTACCCCTATATGTGGGCGATCGAATACCCTTGCAATCACCCGGGTGCAATCACCTGTGAATCTTGTCGTGTGAATCCGCACCCCCCGGTGCTGAAACGCACGTGTGAATTTGGCGTGTGAATCCACCCGGTGCAAAACGCACGTGTGAATTTGGCCCCCGGTTAACTGAACGACTGAACAGGTGTGAATTTGAGACGCCTACCCCCGGGTGGGTGCGGTCGCCCGGCTCCCGGGCATACGTCAGCCCCCGGGGCTTGACGGCCGGTTGCCCGGCTCCCGGGTTAGGGGAGCGCCAGGCTTTGTCCGGGGTAGATGGTGGCCGGTCGCCCGGCCCGGGTCAGTTGTTGTTCGAGTTGGTACACGACCTCCCGGGTGTCGTAGCCGGGGCAATGTTCCCGGGCGATACTCCAGAGGCTGTCTCCGGGTTGCACTATGTGCTTCTCCGGGGTGCAGTCGATTGTGGCCGGGGAGAAGGGCGCCCAAAGGGCTAGCCCAATCCCCAACGTAAGGGCGGCGAGAGTGCCGAGTAGGAGCCTCATGGTTGGGACTCCCAGTGGTGATTGAAAGCACACTCAACACAAGCGTATTCTTCGCCTATCATGTTGACTCTCACGATCCCATCAGGGTCTGTGTAGTCTTTTGTGTTTTGTGTAACTCCGCAATCTGTGCAATTAAAAGTGTTCATGTCTTTCTCCTTTGCTTGTATATATATACTATACACTATAAGTAGACAGAAAGCAACCTCTGACAGAAAATATTCTAGATTTTTTTAGATTTTTCGAATCACCCTAGAAGAACATGCCGCCTACCCCCGCCTACCCCGGGCCGGTCTCCGGCCGGTTAGCCGCCTACCCCCGGCCGGGCCGGGTTGATAATTTTAAGGGTTGCCCCCCGTTACTGGGGTACTGCCTGGATTCCTTGGACTGATAGCCAGCCGCCGGGGGGCTTCCCGATCTGTTAGGCCAACGCTTCGATCTCGGCGTTTGCCTCTCGTTCTATGTCTGCGTCCAACATTATGGCTTCTGCCATGTCGTCGCATATGTAGTAGTAGTCCTCGGCTCTTACGGCGTCGGGGCATCCGCCGCCACACCATGGACACATTTCGTAATCTGGTGCTTGTAGGTGTTGGTCGTTCATGTCTTTCTCCTTATCGGTATATATATACTATACACTATTAGTAGACCAATTGCAACCTCATTTCAAAGATTTCTTAAAGAAATCGGGAGGGCTAGGGAAATATGAAAACCCTAACCCTCCCTGCAAGAAGGTAGAGGCGAAAGGAGGTAAAGCCTCTACCGTTTTTGAACTACAGAGTCAGTGCTATTAATTAACTCTGCCCGAACTCTCGAATGAAGAACATCGTTTTAGATTAAAGTTTGATTTCCTTTACGAGGCCGGTTACCTCCGGCCGGGCTATTAGCCGGGCCGGTGGATTAAGCCTTGGAGGGGAGTCGCTTTCCGAACCTATTGGTATAGGCCGGGGTGAATACCATTCACCACGAACTCATCGTTGAGGCGCTACCTCTGACCGTTGCCCTCCTCCGATATGTGACAGCCGGGGCTGTCAGCGATCTATTTAGTTGTATTTGTAAAAGTTACGAAGCGCCTGATTTTCACGGCGGCGGCGAACACGTGCCTTGCGAGTTCCCTTGTGGTCTCGATCCATGTCCGTGTATCCGTATCTTATTATTGTTCCTTTGTTCATGTCTTGCTTACCTCCATGTATATACTATACACTATCAGTAGACTAATTGCAACCTTTAATTAAAGAAATCTCAGATTTTTTTTCAGCCCACAGCCGGGGGTTAATGGCGGCCGGGGCTCCCGGCTCCCGGCCGGGGGTTTAACCCCTGACTCGGATAGCCCTTAACAAAACCATTTTGCTAAATTTGAAAAAGTGGACGACACGATTGTTGTCGTGAAGTTTCTCGTAGTATCTGTATTCGTTGATAATTTTCAATGTCTTTCTCCTTTACCTGTATATACTAATTATACACTATTAGTAGACTAATTGCAACCTATTAATAAAACTTTTCTAAAGACTTCCTCCGGCCGGGGGCGAACCCCTCGCCTACTTTGAGTAGACGAACGGCTCAACCTCTATGCCCTCAGGGTGTCCCTGTGGGTCACTCATAAAGGCTATGAAGTCCCCGTCACAAATCCATGAGATGTGCCTGCGAACCTCTTTCGTGCCTTCTGCGATGCCTTTGCGACCTGCTGGGCGAACTACGTTCATTGTGTAGCGTGCCTTGCCAGTCTTGGCGATGTGAACTTTAACCACTCCGCCTGCCCAAGCACTGAGCCATACGCCTTGGTCGCTGTTCACGATTGGGGAAGTTTCTTTAATGTAAACTTCGCCTGCATCGTTAGCGATCTCTTTAAGTTGAGTGAGGATATTAGCGAGCGTGCCTTGATTGCTCCACTTCTTCCCTTTATCACTTTGTGTCTTTACTTCAATACTTGCCATTTGTCTTTCTCCTTTATCGGTATATATATACTATACCACACTTAATGCTAAAAACCAACCTTTAATTGAAATTATTTCAGATTTCTTTTCCACATAGTTACCCACAACCTGTGGATAAATAATCGAACGTCTGTTCGTCGAACGTGTGTTCGAGCCGGGGCAACAGCCGAGGCCGGGGCTCCCGGTCTCCCGGGGCTACATTGCCTCGTGTGAATTTAGCGTGTGAATCTGGGGCCGGTTTTACCCGACCCCAAACTCTCAAACTGAAGCGGCGGAACGCTCACGCATCGCTGCCATAGCGGCGACACATGTTTCAACCGTGAGAAGTTCTCCATTGCCGAAGACTTCGCATGACTCAGTTATGCTTCTACTGAACCCTCCGAGAACTGGCATTGTGTTGCCTTCCTCGTCGGAACTCGTAAAGACAACTGGGCCGACCAGTTCCCTGCCGCAAACGTGTGAGCCTAAGAAGTTGTAGACAAAATCGCCTGCGATTAGTCCTTCTTCATTGACCCATCCGTCAACCTTTGGGGAAATGCGAACGAGTTCGATTAACCCCATGACGAGAGCCTGTAAGTCTTTAAGGCTGTTTTCGCCTGGTTTGACTTTGTAGACTGTGCCGTCATCATCTATTACTAGGTAATGTTCCATGTCTTTCCTTTCTTGTTGTATATATACACTATACACCATAGGTAGATAAAAAGCAACCTTTAATAGAAAATATTTCAGATTTCTTTTTGCCGCCGGGGCCTCCGGCTCCCGGGCACTTCCCGGGCTACATGCTCGTGTGTGAATTTGGCGTGTGAATTTAGTGGCAACCCCAGGGGGAGAGCGAAAGGAGGAAAGACTCCCACCCCCGGGGCTACCTGTCGGCGGTGAGTGTCCGACCTCCACATTGTAGGTTCTCAGCCAAAAATCTCGTGAGAGCCATCTTCCAGTTTCCGGGCCTCGCTTAAGAGCCGGTCACGTTCATCCTCGATAAACATAATGTGATCACCCCAATCCTCCGGGGCGTTCTTTATGCCTACGCTTGAAAAATCGTTCAGATAATTCAAAGCGTCAAGGATCTCATTACAGGTTCTAACCTGTGAGTCGATTGACTGTAATAGTCTCATTGTCTTTCTCCATTCTCTTTGTTTTCTTTTATGCCTCACAGTCATGGCCATAAAACCATTCCTGTGCGTCTTCCGAATCCATAAGATCGAACACCCGGGCGCACTCAACGCAAACGGGTTGTCTTTGCTTACGGACATCTATCCCGAACTGCTCCGGGGCTACTGCTGTTTCCATGTCTTTCTCTCTTTCTTTTGTCGGCTATTAGGAGCCGCCCCCGGTCCGGGGGCTAACTCCTTTTAGTTTTAGTTGTACTTTGCTTCATCCATTGGATCAGGCAAAGAACTGCGAATTGCACTGTCAACGTGAGCCTCTAGGCGAGAGATTAATTCCTCCGCACAAGAGACAAACTCCATTGGGCTTTGACCTTGGCCAAGTGAATCATTGCAGATCCATTCAACCCAAGACCCAACTACTGAGTCAATGTGCATTTCTTCTTGGTTTGTCATGTCTTTCTCCTTTATCTGTATATACTAATTATACAACCTTTGGTTGAAAAAACAACCTTATTCCAAAGATTTCTTTTGAAATCCCAAGATTTTTTTAGAGCATGGCTCCCGGGGGAGGCCGAAGCCCCAGCCCCTATACAGGGGCAGGAACCTCGACGTTCTCCAAGATGTAATTCAGAGCCTTGGAGGCTTTGCCAGCGGCATCCCAAATAAATCTCGGGTCACCATCCAAAGCCTTGAGCCATGAATTTATGTAGGAAGCGTGATCCTCCCGGGGTGTTGTTTCTACCCCTCGCATCACGCTCAGGAAAGTGGCACCAAGTTCGGCGACCAGTTCCTCGAAGGCGTACTCGTTACGTGCACCCCTGTCACCTCTCCATTCGCCTTTACGATCTAGGCGTGAGGAGTGGCCAGTCCAGTGGGTGAACTCGTGAGCAACTACACCGAACCATCCTTCAGGACTCTCGAATTGAGTGTCCTCCGGGGTGTTGATGTAATCCTCGCTTGGTGAGTAGAACGCCCTATCGCTAGGGGTCTCTCTCCAATCGGCGCCTAGAGTTTGGAACCATTCCCGATGTTCCTGTACGTCAATGTCTCCACTGACTACTGGCTGTTCGGGCTTCTCCGGGGCATTGTCAACCTGCGAGGCGTGGAACACTGAGTATGCCTTGAGCATCCCTTTTTTGTCCCATCCTTCACCGTCCATTGGTTTACTTGACCATTTGTTTTGGTCTTTGTTAAACCATGCCGACGAGAAGTAAACAATTCCTGTTCCCTTTTCGCCTGCTCGAACTTGGCCGCCAAGTTTTGCCCAGCCTTTGTATGTACTCCAGCGTGCGTCACTTGGATCAGGTGATAGCCACATAAGCACTAGAGCATTTCCACCTGTGTAGGTGTTGTTACTTTGTGCGTTGTATGGCAATCTGCCAATACCCTGCCATGGCTTAGTCCAGCCTTGGGGATCGTTTTTCATAGCGTCAACAATTTTTTGTGTAATGCCGTGAATTATGTTGTCTGTTTTGTCACTCATGTCTTTCTCCTTTGTTATCGGTATATGTATACTATACACTACTTAATACTAAAAAGCAACCTTTAATTGAAAATATTTCAGATTTCTTTGGGGCGAAGCCCCCGGGGCTGGGTGTTGAAAAACCCTCCTCAGATCCTCTCAAAACATTCTCACTCGTTCATGGGTTTTCGCAGGGATTGGGTTGGCCTTACCTGTTGAAGCCCACCGTTCCATGGTTGGTGTCCTTCAGGAAACTTTCGTCTTCTTCTAGGCTGATCGCTCCACTGCTGACCTCTTTTTTGGTAAAAATAAGATTGTCGTTTTTTGGAATCTGAGAAGGGTTTCGGTTAACCCAACTCGTTTTATTAAGTTGTCAACCTCCAGTATACCATATCCAACCTACGTTTTGCAACCTTTAATTGAAATTATTTCAGATTCTTTTTATCGAACATACGTTCGAGCCGGGGTATAGGGAGCCAGAGCCCCCGGGGTCGCTCGGGCGAAGGGTATCGAAGCCAGATTGAACCCCCGGGCAGCCTCCGGTGCCCCCGGGTACATGCCCCGGGCACAGCGGTCGTGTGAATCTCTCGTGTGAATCTACGCAGGCACGAATTGCTTGCGTCCATCACTCGTTGTGCCACCAGTAGCCAAAGCGTCAACTCTGACCAAAGCGCCATAGAGATTATGTTTTGTTAAATATGTTTCAGCGGCTTGTTCATAAATCCAAACGCTGGCGAGTTGCCTCTCAGTTGTTAAATACACCCGAGGAGCCACCCGATAATATTGTTCTACGAAGGGAAGGTCAGAGTCTCGAACAATGAAGCCATCAACGACTTCGGTTCCCCGAAGCCATCGATGTACTTCTATGTTGGACTGTATGACCCAACCCTCCCGGGGTTGATCATTCATTCGCCCCCCTCTATAAGGTCGTCATCGGTGGACAAGTCACTATCGAAGTCCATGTCCTCAACATCAACTTGGCATGTGCTTGCGATTTCAGACGGAATGCAATTCCCCATGAAGTCCAAGTCCCACTTATGAGGTGAACCATAAAATTCTTCTTGTCCATCTGTTTGCTGAACGAACATTGTTATTTTGTATTGGTAAGGCATTAGCACTCTCCTAATCTATTTCTCGGTCAACATCGACAGAGCAGTCACGAAATCGTCAACTGCCTCTATGACATCTGCCCCAAGATAGGGATCGAAGTCATCTTTTATCGTTACTGTTATCGTCTTAGACGTTTCGGGTAACGGTGGTAATTTACGACTCATGCCAATACCCCCCGGGGTTGCCAATAATATAAGAACGAATCTTTCATTTCGTTCTGTTGTGAATTGTTTGGTTCCCCGTCAAATGCGACTTCGGTAACTTGCCCATTCTCAAATACGTTTAAGCATTGGAATGATGGTTGTTCCTCTATCGAATAGACAACGAACTTAACATTAGGAAAACGAGCCGAGACCGTTATCAGCCCAGCGTTAGTAGTTCCCCACGCAGTATCGAAAGCAAAGACCAAATCACTTAATTGTTCTAAGTGACAGTCAGCCCACTTGCTGCCGTAGTTCTCTATAGCCCATTGGCGACCATCGAACCCGTCATCCTCCATCATGGTGAAAGCAGATCCCACAGATTCGCCGTTAATAATTATTTCTTTAGACACTTCTCCCGGGGCTGGGATAAGCGCTTTGATGAAACTCAAGTCTTGGGCAACACAGCCCGAGAGGTAGCAACCAAATGCTAGCCCCTCAGGTGTGCGCTCAATACTGAGTTCGTTAGAAACCCAGTTCGGCATGATTAAGCAGCCTCCGCATTTCTACGGGTGACTACATAACCGGAACCGATGAGTTTGTTGATGAGGAACTCGGGTGTGAGGAGTTGATCCAGTACAGCCTCGACTGTATTGGTTACTTCCTCATCGAGATCCTCTCGGGTCACGACATGATCTGCGTTGTGCAGATCCTCGAATGAGACGAGATCGTATTCCGATGGATCGAAATCCTCGGGCTTAATGAAGTCTGCTTCATCCAAGGAATCCTGGATTGCATAGTTCATTTCGTCTACAGACGGGATGTCTGAGTTCATGCCTACGGCATCGGATATGGCATCGTATAAGTCGAGATTATCGATTGCCTCGGTAATGAGACCCTCAATGTCATTGGGATTGAAATCGTCCAATCCCAAATGAGGGCGGATGGCTTCAGCAAATGCTTTCAGCAATCCTGTGAATTGTTCGTCCATATTTTCTTTCTCCTATGGGGAATGTCTTCTTGATGGGTACCTCCCACCAAGTACAAGTGTACAGGGTGCAACATCCATTTGCAACCTTTAATTGACGATTTCTCAGATTTATTCCAGATTCTTTTTATCGAACACCTGTTCGACCGAGCCGAAGCCCCCCGGGGGGGAGCCGTGTGGGTATCGCCATCCATGTATCCCGGGGGTATTCAGTCCTGGCCAGGGCTCCCGGGGCGAACGTCACTCGGGTATCGTGTGACGGTTGGCTCCCGGGCTCCCGGGCAAATCTGTGATTGCAAATCTGTGGTTGCAGCGGCGTGTGAATCTCACCGTGTGAATTTGGCTGGGGGGTTTCCCCCCCAACCTGTCATTTCCCCATGACGATCTTTATTACGTCGTTAAACCATGCTTCAGCATCGTCGTATGGAAGTTCCCAATCTCCACCCAGTTCATTGAACATGGTGATGATTTGGTTCTGTTCGCTGGATAAACATTCCTCATGCACATGGGCATGGGTGTCGTTCCAGCGACGATCTTCGTCTAGGTAAATGGTTTCATCACAAACGTCGCATTCATAGCCAGCGCACTCAGCGCAAGAGTATCCGTCGAAGTCGTCTTCCACCCAGCCAATTCTGTTAACCCACTTGCCGTAGCCCGGGGCTGTTGATTGTCCGCAATGGAAGCAGGGATCGATGATTGTCATAGCGTCTTTAATAGCGTAGGTCATTTCTCCCACACCTCTCCTGTTTCGTTGTCTGTGATAAGGAACGCATAGCAGTCCTCAACTGTCCCGCCTTCGATTTCATTTCCGTCAGCGTCAAATACTTCAAAGTTGAGAAGTATCTCAGGTGTGTGGTCTCGTGTATCACGAAGCCAGTCCTGCAATGACTGAGGGTCGTCGTTCCCATCGTGGGGATAGATATCTCCGTCATATGGAACTTCAACTTCGTGCGTTGTTTCTACTCGCCAAGCGAGTTCTATAGTTACTGTTCTTGTTTTCATGGGGTTTCTCTTTCTTTCATTTGGTTTCCCGGGGCCGGGGGGTTACCCCCCCAACCCTGAGAAGATTTATATAACTGGTAAGACGCCACTAAGGTGACTCAGCGAACCTGCGTCGTTACCTTCGTCGTCTGACATGGGGACAATCCAGTCCCCGCTATCGAGGAACATGACGAGCGGACGGCTATGCCATCCAGCGTCATGCGCCTCATCAATGGTCAGATAGCGAACGTCTTCGATAGTCCTACCTTTCAGAACTGTCATCGCCTTCGCTGTCCATTCTGTTTCGATGTCACGCATAACGAATCGCATCGTCATACTGGACACCGCAAGCCTCGAAGAAGGTGCGATAATCGAACCTGTCATTCTGAGCCGCAAGGAATCCCGCCATCTGTCCAGCGATTTCGTTCTTCATTGGCATTGTGTCAACCAATACCCGAAGATCGCCTGCTTTAACAGGGAATTCCATAGCCTTGTTTAGAACACGGCTATCAGGGACTTGCTTCACTATTTCGGCGACTCCCTTAAAGTGCTTTCTAGTCATAGTCATGGGTTTATGTCTTTCTTTCAAATTGTGGGTATCTCCCACCTATACAAGTGTACACCCTCCAACACTAATAAACAACCTCTAATTGACGATTTGTCTGATTTGTTTAAGAAGGTCGAACGGCCGGGGCTTCCGGGCTCTTCCGGGGGCCGGGTTGTCCCTATGAAATTTTAAGCCGGGGCTAGGGAGGCCGAAGCCCCCCCGCTCCCCGAAACTATTTAAGCGTCAAGAAGTTCGCTATCCACTTCGTTGACTTTCGCAACCGCATCTTTGATGATGTCTAGGAACGCTTCAGCGTTCATCACCAAGGTGCAGGAGTCTACGTCGATGTGAACTTCATCTTTCGGTGCAAGTCCATCAACGAAATAAACTGAACCCCAAGTGCGCTTAGGGTTTGCTGTAACCCGACAGCGCGAGGCATCTTCTATGGTGATAGAGCGATCGGTCTTTATTCCGTCTAACTCTGTCACCACGTTGGTTGTTATCTGCATTATGTCTTTCCTTTGTGGGGAATGTCTTACGAGTCGTATCTCGACCCACTTATTAGGATAGGGGTTGAAACACCCAAAACCAACCTCCAGTTGAAGAAATATCAGATTTATTTAGCAAATGCCCCCGGGCTAAACGACCCGGCTCCCGGGGAAGACACCCGGGGTAAATCTGGATTGCAAATCTGTGATGCAAGCCACGTGTGAATTTCACGTGTGAATCTGGGTGCAGCCTCCGGTGACTAGGTAGGTGTGAATTCGGCCTCCGGTTCCCGGGCTCCCGGGGTGCGGGCAAAAAATCGTCGTGTGAATCTGGGTTGCAATCAGTGTTGCAAACTGCCGTGTGAATCTACGTGTGAATATCTGGGTTGCAAGCAGGGAGCAGACCCAACGTGTGAATCTGCCCCCCGTTTGCTACTGACAGGGGATTTAGTCAGCCAGTGAAGCAGTACCAGGGGTGCCGATCTTGGATGCAAGTGCGCCCTTAAGTACTGAGACCGCTGCGGCAACGCCAGCACCAGCCATCATTTTCCATTGATCAACGCCAAGGTCAAACATTGAGTTTGAACTCATAGCGCCTATTGCGGCCTGAACGAAAGTTGCTACTACTCGCTCTATCAGGTCTCTTGTTATCATGTGTCATCCTCCTACGGTTGACGGTAAAAAATCCAAGCGCCAGCAGCGCCGGGAATGGGTTTTCTGAGGTGTTTTGTCTACTGTATGTGGTGTGTTTTCGTATAGGTGTTCTGTTTGTGGTGTTTGTGTTGTCCCAGGTCTTAGCGTCTACTGTTAGGTGTTATTTATTATTGTGACGACCACCGAAACGACAGCCGTTACTATCGATGCTGGCACGGCGTACATCCACCGTTCCACCATACGAATACGTTGCTCCAAGTCATCTGTTTTACGATTCTGGGAGTCATGTATAGCGTCTAACTTCTCTTCAATACCCTCCAACCGTTCATTCAGAACAGCGAGAGTAATAGCCACCTTGTCTAACTCAACCATTCGAAACTGCATCCCACGTAGCCTGATCTAACACACCAGTCACTGGGACACCGAGTTCCGCTTGGATAACCCGAGTTAACTCCTCTGTTTGCTCACCGAAACTGCCATCAACCCCAATAGGTTCCGCTTCAATAGAATCATTCAAATGCAGAATCTCATTACAAACAGTCTGCCATGTCTCTACCGCTTCCCCCTTCTCCCCAGGAGCACACATCATAACTATCGCTGGCATGTCTTCAGTACTGTCCCCCCCATGAGTTACTTCTCCCCCCTGTTGTTCTTGTGAATCGCCTGCGGCGGGCTTCTGTTCATCTGCTTCAGAAGAACTGTCCTCCACCCATGCTTCGTTCTCATCGGTGTCAGGATTGTCGGCTATAAAGTGGCCTTTTTCGTTGCGGGCCCGAACCTTTTCGGTCTGTGGCACCATCGAAGGGTCATCTTGGTGGCTTGCCTGGTCTGGCGGAGCGACTGCTACCCCGTCTACCCATGGGATTTCTGATGAAAGTCCAAGGTCGGCAGAAGTATGCAACTCTTCGTCGCAATCATCTGGCCAAGCATGTAAATACGTCATTGCCTGTTCTACGCTCTCAACCGTGGTGCGTTGAGGGTATTGAGCGCCTACAGCAGGATTAAATTCTAAAGTGCCGTCTTTACGAAGATCGCAAATCAAACCACGG
>PVBE010361257.1_pt1 | contig 16272 bp, 14 predicted proteins | sample 1631181 | NCBI WGS metagenome assembly PVBE01 (sample SAMN08397723, study PRJNA350692) | Marine metagenome, whole genome shotgun sequencing project. | isolation source: water | place: Pacific Ocean | collected 2012-04
CAGTCACCGGCGTGGTCGCCTCTACCGGGTCCGGAGGACCGGTCGAGGAGCAGGCTGGCAGGAGGAGGAGTATCGCCGCCACAACTCGGATCCGCATTGGTCGGACTCTAGGTCGGGGCACGGGTCGGTCCTAGAATCGAGGGGATGTTCGGACAGCGACTGCTCACCATCCCTGATCCTGTTGACGCGTTGCCGGGCCGTAGTGAGGCCATGCCGGTCCCAGCCGCGCACCACGTGAACGGTCGGCCATTGGTCGGGCCGTACCCTGATGGCGTCGACACTGTCGTAGTAGGCATGGGTTGTTTCTGGGGTGCCGAGCGGATGTTCTGGGAGACGCCCGGCGTCTGGACCACCGCCGTGGGTTACGCCGGGGGCCACACGCCGAACGCCACATACGAGGAGGTCTGTACGGGTCTCACCGGGCACAACGAGGTTGTCCTGGTGGCCTGGGACTCCGGTGTGATCAGCCTGACTGACATATTCCGGGTGTTCTGGGAGGGCCACGATCCCACCCAGGTCATGCGCCAGGGAAATGACGTCGGCACCCAGTACCGGTCGGGCATCTACTTGGTCGATGGTGCCCAACGGGCGGTTGCCGAGGCCACCCGTGACGCCTTCGCCTCTGCGCTAGACAGAGCGGGTCATGGGGAGATCGCCACCGAGATCGTGGATGGCTCGGACTTCTTCTATGCCGAGGAGTACCACCAGCAGTACCTGGCCAAGAACCCCATGGGCTACTGCGGCCTGGGTGGCACCGGCGTGTCCTGTCCGGTCGGCACGTCCACCTGAGGGACCTGAATCTCCCGAACGACCTGATCAGGCGTCGAGAACGGTGACCGTGCCGGCGGTGCCATCCACCTCAACCAGGGCGCCGTCGGGGATTCGACGGGTGGCACCGTCCACCGACACCACGCACGGGATGCCCAACTCGCGCGACACGATTACCGCGTGGCTCATCAGGGCCCCCACGTCGACCACCACGGCCGCCGACGGCAGGAACAGTGGAGTCCACGCCGGGTCGGTAATGGGGGCCACCAGCACCTCGCCCGGCTCCAGGTCCAACGCATCAGCGGGGTCCATCACGATGCGGGCCCGACCCCGGGCTACGCCTTGGCAGCCCGACGCCCCAGTGAGCACGTCTCCCGGGCGGGCGACGGCGTCGACCGAACGTGCGGCCTGTTCGGCCTCCAGTTCCTCAATAGTGGGTACTTCGCCCTGGCTCGTGATGAAGAACCGGGGCTCGACTGCCGCGTACCGGTCGAACAACGCACCCCGTTCGGCCAGAACGTCAGCGAACGCCGATGGATTGACCAGGTAGGCCGGCAACTCATCCAGCGGATCCAGAAGAGCGACTCGCACTGGGTCTGGGTCACCGCCCTTCTCGGCGGCCCTCCGGACCAACTCTCGGTACACCTGCTTGGTGGGTGCGCCAATGCGAATGGCCCGGTCCCGGGTGGCCTCGCGAGCCTGGGCCCACCACCCGGTGGCGGTCAACGCCTTGTCGAAGTTCCGTCGATCCAGTCCCTTGACGTGGGGGCGGACGACCGCTACGGCGGCCTCCCGCCTCGCCCCGTCGTCGGCCAGTCGGGCCGCGGGATCGAGGTCGTGGTCGGCCATGCGCATGCGGTCGATGGCCACCAGAGCCAGTTCCGGGGTGTTTTCCCAGTTCCGGGACGAGAGCTCCCAGTCGTTGGGTCCCCGGTGGCCGTGATCGGAGGTGAACGTGGCGAAGTCGTCCAGGAACGTCGTCACTGCCTGGTCCCCGTCACGCCGTGCGGCCAGTCGGTCCAATAGGCCGTCCATGCCGTCGTCGAAAGCGGTGGCCACCGATGGCCGCTCGCGGACTGTCCGAGCGATGGCGTACAGGTCCCGTGCGTACTCGGCCGACTTTACGTTCCCGGCCGACCCCAGGAGGTGGGTGACAAGGCCGGGTTGGCCAGCCGCCGCGCAGGCGTCGGCGAGGAATCCGGCCACGATCGACGCCAGACCCGAGGAGAGCATGTGGTTATGGAAGGCCGGCCTGAAGGCCTCCGGAAAGGCGTGGAGGTAGGCCAGCAGGTCCTCGTCGGGGGCGTCCATTGGAGGGCAGGCGGCCCGGTGGGCGTCAGCCCGGGCAACGCTGTCGGCGACCATGGACGGCATGGCTTTCGTGCCCAGCGCGCCCAGCACGGAGCGCAGGATGCGCAGCGTAGAACCGAGGTTCCGGTCACCCTTCCGAGGCTCGTAGGGCGGAGGGTCGCCCTCGCCGAAGAAGGCCACGTCGATGGCCTCCGGTGACGAGCCGGGGGCCCGGACGCCGAGGATCCGCAGATACGAGAGGTTCAGGTAGGCGTAGCCTCCGTATAGACCGATGATCACCGGATCGTCATCGGTGAAGTCGCTCTTCACGGCTACTCCCAACTCGGCGTAGGCGTTCCGCCAAGCTCGCTCGGCGGCGATCACTCCCAGCCGGTAGGACAGCGGGGTGAGGACCTCAGGGAACACCTCACCGACGTTGCCCCGGGTGTTGATGGGCCAACGGTCATCGACCGTGCCCTCGATGATCCACGACGTCCCCATTGTCCCCCTGCTGTTCCTACTGGATCGATCGTCCAGCGGGGATCGACGTTAGGTCAGTTCAAGTGGTGGGCTCCAGCCGCAGACCTCAGTCCAAGACGGAGGCTGCAATCAGTTCCTCGAGGTGGTCGTCATTGAACCAGTTCAGCTGCCAAGACTTGGCCCGACGGAAGTAGAGCTGTGCATCGCACTCCACGGTGAAGCCCATGCCTCCGTGCACCTGGATAGCCACTCCGGTCACGTCCCGGCAGGTCTGGGTAGCAAATAGTTTGGCCATGGGGGCCAGCGTGGACACGTCACGGCCTTCGTCGCGTGACCAGGCCGCCCGGTGAACTAGAACCCGTGCACCGTCGATCGCCGTGATGCCGTCGGCCAGGTAGTGGCTGATCGACTGGAACGCCCCGATGGGCTTGTCGAACTGGTGGCGCTCCTTGGCGTACTGCGTAGTCAGGGCGTGGGTCGCTTCCGCCGCGCCCACGGCCTGGGCGGCCACCAACACGATGGCGTCGGCCATGACCGTCGACCAGGTGGCCCAACCGGTGCCCGCGGGGCCGATGCGGTCCGTGGTCTCAACCCGGACGCGGTCGAAGTCCACCCGGTACTGGGTGTCACCGGCCACCGTCGGCTGGAGGGTCAACGTCACGCCCTCGTCGGTGGGGTCGACCAGGAACAGGTCGACCGCCTCGGCTCCGTCCTCGGCGTCGCCGGTCCTGGCCAAGACGACCAGCCGGTCGGCCGACGAGGCGTAGGGCACGTGGCGCTTGGGTCCCGACAGGACGAACCCGTCACCGTCGGGGACAGCGGCCATCTGCACGCCCGAGGGTCCGGAACTGTTATCGGGTTCCAGCCAGGCCACCGACAGCACGGCCTCGCCGGAGGCCATGGCGGGCAGCCAATCGGCCTGCTGGGCATCGGACCCGGCGGTGGCCAGCACGCCGCCGGCCACGACCGACGACGCCAGATGGGGTGACGGTACGAGGCTGCGTCCCAGTTCTTCGTAGACCACCACGGCGTCCAGTAGGCCCATACCAGAGCCCCCGAGGACCTCGGGGGTCATAAGCCCGGTCAGCCCCATGGTGGCCAGTCCCTGCCAGAAGGCTTCGTCGTAGCCCTTTGGGTCGTCCTCCAGTGCACGAACCGAGTCCGCGGCGTCAGCGCAAAGGCTGCGGACGGCATTGCGGAGCATCTCCTGTTCCTCGGTGAAAGCCAGGTCCATGAGTTCTCCTATGGGCGCCAGGCGTCGCCGCGGCGCGCCCAGGGGTTGTCGTCGTGGTCGAGGGGGAGGGCCACGCGGGTGGCGCACGTGGTGGTGGTCACGTCTCCCACCATCAGGGCTACGTCCAGGTCGATCCAGCCGCAGCCGGCGTCGTCGACCTCGGTACCGGTCACTGTGGCCGTGAAGACCATGAGGTCGCCGGGGAATACGGACGTGTTCATGCGGAAGGTCATGCGTCCCAGCCGACCGGTGGGTCCGGTCCAGTCGGTTACGTAGCGCTCGAACCAGGCAGCCTGGTTCGGGGTGTTCAGGAAGATGTCCCGCGTGCCATTGCGGTTGATGGCAAAGTCCCGGTCGTGGTGCATGGGACGCCAGTCCCGCGAGGCAAGGGCGCCCAGCACCACGGTGGTGGTCGTGACGTCGACGCTGAGTTCGGGCAGGACGTCGCCGACCGACACGTTCCCGTGGACCAGTCGCTCTAGGGCCTCACTCACGAGTCGGTCTCCGTGGGCCGTTGGTAGCCAAAGGCCGTGTAGGACTCGACGCCCAGCAGGGCGTCGTCTTGGTTTAGGTACTCCACATCGATGGTCCAGAAGCGGCCGTGGCCTAGACGGGTGGTTTTGGGCTCGCTGATCGATCGCAGGATCTGTCGGGACCTGACCCGGTCGCCGATACGGACCGGGTCGTGGAAGGTGTTGGTGTTCGACGAAATGATGGCCTCGGGGAGGTCCAGGTCGTCCTTGAGGTCGAAGTGGGCCTGGAGCGGCACGGCCGGTTCGGTCCGACCCGGCGACCAGTGGTGAGGGCGGAACCAGACCGAGAGCATGGTCGGCGGGGCGATGGGGCCGTCGGTCAGGGCATCTGCCACCTCGTCGTCCCAGAACAGCGGGTTTCCGTTCTCGACAGATGCACAGGTCGTCCAGATGTAGCCGTGCTCGACGGGGAAGCCGCCCTCCTCCTCGTACTGGACGAGGCCGATGCGGTCAGTGACTGCCTCGGGGACGGGGGGAAGTTCCGGCGTGACGGCTTCGGCGTTCATGCAATTGCCCCCTCAGCCCGCAGGGTGGCCAGTTCCATTGCGTCCAGCCCGGCCCAGGTCAGGATCTCGTCGGTAGCCGGCTGGGTCATGTCATGTACCGGTAGGTCGGAGGCGTCCACCTGACCGGCTAGCGGGGCGGCCACCTGGGTGATGGGCCCGGCCGTCGGGTGGGTCACCTCGGTAAAGGCGCCCCGGGACTGGAACTGTTCGTCGGCCAGTAGTTCAGGTACGTCCAGTACCGCGGTGACGCAGGTGTCGGCCGGCCCCAGGAGGCCCACCCATTCGTCACGGCCTCGGCTGGCGAAGGCCGTCGTGAAGTCGGCCCGCATGGCGTCCACGGCTTCATCGTCGTACTGGTGGTCTGCCCACTGGTCACAGCCCAAGCTTCGGCAGAGGTTGGTGAAGAAGCGAGGTTCGATGGCACCGACGGCTAGCCAACCTCCGTCGGCTGCCTCGTAGAGGTCGCACCAGGCGTAACGACCGGTGAGGAGGCCGTGGCGTGGCCCGGGCTCGGTGCCGTCGGCCAGGTACTCGTCGACGGCCAGGGACATGAGCGACAGCACTCCGTCGGCGATGGACACGTCGAGGTGGGTGCCCTCGCCGGTGGTCGCCCGGGCGGTGAGGGCAGCGCAGATGGCGGCCACAGCGTGCAGTCCGCCACCGGCACTATCGGCCACCGTTGCACCGGGTAGAGCCGGTCCGCCGTCGGCCTTCCGCCCCGAGCAGTGGAGGTAGCCGCCGACGGCCAGGTAGTTGAGGTCGTGGCCCGCCCACTGGGCGCGGGGACCCGTCTGACCAAAGCCGGTGGTCGAGCACAGCACTATGCCCGGGTTGGCGGCGCGCAGCGCCTCGTAGCCAATGCCCAGGCGGTCCACAACACCCGGCCGGAAGCTCTCAATGACCACGTCGGCCTCGCCGGCTAGTCGAAGAAAAGCGCTCCGGCCACCCTCGGATTTCAGGTCCAGAAGGACGCGACGCATCCCCCGGTGGGCGCTGTACGCATAGGTCGGTGGGGTGATCTGCACATCGGCGTCGCGAGGCACCGGACCTACCTTGATGACGTCGGCACCCCAGTCGGCTAGCCACCGGGCGGCACGGACCGCGGGCCCCACCGATGCAAGGTCAAGCACGGTGATGCCGTCGAGGAGGGGGCGGTCGGTGGTCATGCCAGGGCGGGGTCGTTCGGGAGGATTCCGGTCAGAAGTTCTTGGGGAGGCCCAAGCCGCGGCGGGTGATGATGTTCTTCTGGACCTCGGAGGTGCCACCGCCGATGGTGTCCAACACTGTGTAGCGGTAGGTCGACTCGGCTCGCCCCACCATCGGTGCCTCCTTAGTGCCCACCCTGAGTTGGGTGCCGGGGCCGCCCAGGTCCATCGAGGCGTCGGCCAGCACCTTGGAGAACTCGGTGGTGAATAGCTTGTACTCCGAGGCCTCGATTGTTGGGGGTGCACCACCGGTGGCCTCGGCCTTCACCGAGGCGTCCACGACCCTCAAGCCCATGCACCGGGCCACCTCGGCGGTGGTGGCGAGTCGGGCGATCCGGGACCGCACCTTTGGGTCGTCCTTGAGTGGTTGGCCGTCCCGGGAGGCGGCACGTACGTGTTCGACGAGCAGGTCTAGACGCTGCTTGACCGGCGAGAAGGTGAACATGGTGAACCGTTCGAGGTCCAGGGCCTGGGAGATGTATTGAAATCCGTGGTCCAACTGGCCGACTACGTACTCGTCAGGGACGAACACATCGTCGAAGAAGACGTCGTTGGTGCGCTCGTCGCCCATCGTCCAGATGCCCTGCACGGTGATGCCGGGATGGTCCAGCGGTACCAGGAAAAGGGTGATGCCCGAGTGCTTGGGGGCGTCGGGGTTGGTTCGGGCGCCCACCCAGTACCACTCGGCGAAGTGGGCCGACGTAGTCCAGGTCTTCTGACCGTTGAGGGTCCATCCACCACTGGTCTCGGTGGCTTTGAGCTTCATGGCCGCGGCGTCCGAGCCGGCCTCGGGTTCGCTGTAACCGACCGCGAACTCCACCTCGTTGGCAAGGATCTTGGGCAGGAATTCCTCTTTGAGGAACTCTGAGCCGTGGGCGATCAGGGTCTTGCCGATGATGCCGACGCCCTTGCCGATCTGGGGGCCACCACGCGCGGCGAGAGCCTCGTTCAGGATGTACTCGTAGACGCCCTCACCCTCTTGGCCGCCGTACTCCTTCGGCCAGGTGATGCCTAGCCAGCCCTCCTCGCCCATCTTCTTCATCAGCGCTCGGCGCTTCGGCGTGTCGACAATCTGGGCCATGTTTTCCCGGGTGGGGTCGAATACCTCGGGATCGTCATTGGCGTCGAGGAACGCCTCGACCTTGGTCCGGAAGGCCTCTTGCTCGGGAGTGAAGTCGAAGTTCATGGGCGTCCGCTCTGGAGGAAGGTAATCTGACGGTCCGTCAGATAAGAACGGTATCGGAGGCGCAAGCCATGAACACGACCAGGGGAATCCTCGCCTATGGCGCCCACGTTCCCTACTGGCGACTCGACCGGTCCGAGATCGCCTCGTTCATGGGCGGCGCAGCTGGCCGTGGCCACCGCGCCGTGGCCTCCTTCGACGAGGACACCACGACCATGGGAGTGGCCGCCGCCCGTCGGGCGTTGGCCACGACATCGGGACCGGCTCCCGACGCCCTCTGGTTCTCCACCGTGGCGCCGGCGTACCTCGACAAGACCAACGCCACGGTGGTGCACGCTGCCCTCCGACTTGACACCTCGATCCCGGCCGTGGACTTCGGTGGCGCACAGCGGTCGGCCGTGGGCGCCCTTCGGGCGGCCCTCACCGGCCCGGGTCGAACCCTGGTAGTGGCTTCTGACATCCGGATCGGCCTGCCTGCCGGGCCCGAGGACGGTGGGGGCGGTGACGCCGCGGCAGCCATTCTCACCGGATCGTCCGACGACGGCCCACTGCTGGCTGAGTACCTGGGTGGGGCCACGGCCACCGGTGAGTTCACCGACCGCTGGCGTACCCCGGGTAGCGCCCACTCCCGGACCTGGGAGGACCGCTTCGGTGAGCAGGCCTATGTGCCCCTGGTCAGACGGGCGTGGGCCGACGCCCTGGCCACCACTGGTCTGACCGCCGAGGATGTCGCAGTCGCCGTGGTTACCGGGTTGCACGACCGGGCTACCAAGAAGGCCGCCGCTGGCCTCGGGGTGGCCGTGGCCGACGACCGGTCGACCACCGTAGGCAACACCGGGGCCGCCCATCCGACCCTGCTGCTGGCCGACGTGCTGGACGGCGCCGAGGCCGGCGCCGTGGTGGCTCTGGTGGTACTGGCCGACGGCTGTGAGGTGCTGTTGTTCCGAACCACCGGTGCCCTTCCTGCCGGCCGCCCTGCCCATTCGGTGGCCGCCCAGACCGGGGGCCGGGCCGACGTGCCCTACGCCCGCTACCTGTCGTGGCGTGGCCTGCTGGAGGTCCAGCCCCCCAACCGACCCGAGCCGAACCGGCCGTCGTCTCCGGCTGCGCTGCGCCGCACCGACTGGAAGCACGGCCTCGTCGGGGCCACCGACCGCACTACCGGCATTACCCACCTTCCGCCTAGCCGGGTGGGTATCGCCGGTGGACAGGTGGACGACATGGGCCAGACACCGATGGCAGACGCCATCGGCACCATTGCCACCTTCACCGTGGACCATCTCGTCTATTCCCAGAGTCCTCCTGTGGTATTCGCGGTAGTTGACTTTGACGGGGGCGGCCGCATGCCCATCGAACTGACCGACGTCGACACGGCCATGGTGGCCATCGGCGACCGGGTGGAGATGACGTTCCGAAGAATGTTCACCGCCGACGGTCTGCACAACTACTTCTGGAAGGCCCGCCCCACAGGGGGCTGACCGGCCGCCGAGAGTCGAGGAGAGCACGAAAATGGCATCGCACGGGATCCTGGATCGGGTGGCCATTGTCGGAATGGGGTGCACCCCATTCCGCGAACACTGGGACAAGTCGCTGGACGATCTACTCATCGACGCCCATGGACTGGCGCTGGACTCAGCTGGTATCGCCAAGGACGAGGTGGATGCCTACTGGTACGGCACGTCGCAATCGTCGGCTTCGGGCATCTCCCTAGCCACCCCACTCCGTCTGGACAATCGTCCCGTCACCCGAGTGGAGAACTATTGCGCCACTGGGTCCGAGGCCCTGCGTCAGGCTTGTTACGCAGTGGCCTCCGGTGCCTATGACGTTGTCGTGGCCATCGGTGGCGAGAAGGTCAAGGACAGTGGCTACCAGGGCCTCAACGCCTTTCCCATCCCCACCGATGGGACCAACCGCACCCTGACAGCGGCGGCCATGTTCAGCTTGATTTTGCCCGCCTATGCCGAGCGGTACGGCGTGGATGAGGAGCGGCTGCGGTACGTGGTGGCGAAGATCGCCGAGAAGAATCACTTCAACGGCGCCCGCAATGACCTTGCCCAGTTCCGACGCGAGATGTCGGCTGAGGCCATCTGCGATATGGCTGCCGTGGCCGGACGGCTGTCGGTCTTTGACTGTGCCGGTGTGGCCGACGGCGCCGCGGCGGCCGTGGTGGTTGCCGCTGACCGGGCTACCGACTACACCGACGCTCCGCTCTACGTGAAGGCCCTGTCGCTGGTGGCCGGGGATGGGTCAGGCCTCGTGGACCCGGCATTTGACTTCACCACGCTGCCCGAGTGCGCCGCTGCTGCCACCGATGCCTACGCCCAGGCTGGGATCACCGACCCCCGGACCGAGCTAGCCATGGCCGAGGTGCATGACTGCTTCACCCCGACCGAGCTTGTCCTCATGGAGGACCTCGGATTCAGCGGCCGGGGCGAGGGCTGGAGCGACGTCTTGGAGGGACGGTTTGCTATCGATGGGGACTTGCCTGTCAATACCGACGGTGGGCTAAAGAGCTTCGGCCATCCCGTGGGTGCCAGCGGTCTGCGCATGCACTACGAGGCATGGCTCCAGCTTCGCGGCGAGGCGCCGGCCGAGCGCAGCGTGGCCACGTTGGACGCTCGCAGTCGTGCACTGGTGCACAACCTCGGCGGCTATCCGGGCGAGATGGTGTCCTTTGTCGGTATCTGGGGGACCGAGAAGGGTTAGGGCGATAGGGCCAGCCAGGCATCGAGGACCCCCTCGTCGCCGAATACCTCAAGGGTGGGCTGACGGCGGCCCCACACCAGCAGGTCGAGGTCTGAGGCACTACCCCTCGCGGCGGCGTCCCCCTTGGCGTGCTCGTGGCTGACTACCAGATGGTCGTCCTGGGCCGACAGGAGCCATTCACCATCACCGTCGGTGCGGTGAAGGTGCAGTGTTGATGTTGGGAAGTCGGTGACCGGGCCACGCATTTGGTGGCGCCAGGCCACATCCAAGATCTCGGCGATCCCGTCGTGGGCTAGTTCGGCGTCGATCGGTTGGGGTTCACCAGCGGCGTTCTCCGCGTCCCAACGGTGGACAGCATTTTCGTGGGCCATGCGACGGATCACCCACGCCACCTTCCGGCCCTCTGGTTCACACCAGTTCCAGCACGGAGCCTCTGGATCGAAGCTGGTTAGCAGGGCGACCAGGTTGTTGAGTCGATCGGCGGCCGTCGAATCGTCATCTTCGGGGCGGGTCGATTTTTCCGGCGAGGCGGCCTCCACCTGGGTTGCCATGAACAACCAGACGCCGGCCATGTGGGAAACCAGCCCACCAGCGTCCCAGTCCGGGCAGTGTTCGATGCGGGCGGTGGGGTTCCGGCCGGCAACAGCTAGCAGGGTGCGCCCTTCGCGTTCGACGGCGGTCAGCAGGGTGTCAACGTCCATGGTCGGAGTCTCTCTCACCGAGCTGGCCTATTCCTTGTTGGGTTCCGCGCCGGGATCGGCCAAGTCCTCGTTGGGGGCCTCGGCGCCCGGTGGGAGGCGCTGGTCCTGATCGCGTAGGAAGGCTTCCAACTCTGCGGCCAGATCGTCACCGCGTGGCATCAGGTCCTCGATCTGGTCAACCTGGGATTCGAGGCGACGCACGTGGGCGGTCACCTCGGCATCGCCGGCCACCGCCTCGTCTACCCTCGACTGCCATTCGCTGGCAGGACCGTCCAGATCGGCGAACGCCGTGTCCACCCCACTGACCTGCTCCGAGCGTCGCAGCAGGGACCGGGTTGCCTTCGGGTTGGGGGAGTCGGGCAGGTAGTAAGGCACCGACACCCGCAATGAGATCACCGGCATGCCGGCCCGGTCCAGCGTGTCGGTCAGCACCCCAACCACGCCAGTCGGCCCTTGGTAGGACGGCCGGTCCAGGCCGAGTCGGTCGGCCAGGTCGCGGTTGGCACTGCTGGCCGTCACGGCGGGTGGCCGGGTGTGGGGGGACATCCCGCTCATCGACCCGAGGGTTACCACCAGTTGCGACCCGGTGCGGGTTGCCGCGGTCCGTAGAGCCTCGGCGAAGCTTCGCCAGCGAAGGTGGGGTTCCACGCCGGTCACCAGCACTAGGTCGCGTTGTCCGTCGGGGGTGTGGACGGCCAGTACTCGGTTGGATGGCCAGTGGACTTGCCGCTCTCCGCCACCGTTGAATTCCACGATAGGCCGTTCCTGGGTGAAGTCGAAGAAGGTCTCTGGGTCTACGTCTCCCACTTCGGCGCCGTCAAGGCGCTCAACCAGCCATTCCACGGCCGAGGTAGCCGATCCCGCCGCGTCGAATAGTCCCCTGAAGGCCACGACGAGAATCGGTCGGTCCAATCGTTCGGCGAGCAGGGCGTCTGCCGTCCAGCGCAGTTCATCCATAGCGACAGGTTCGCAGATGTGGCACCGGAAGCGGGGATCCAGTGAGTTCGCTCCCGAGAGGTCGTGGGAGTATCCGTGGATGAAGCTGGCCGATGACCTCCACCCTCCCTACCGATGGCTACTTCTCAGCGGGGTTTGCAGCGTTTACTTCACCTTTGGGTTGTTGGTTATGTCCATCCCCCCACTAGTCGGCGAGATCAGGGCCGACCTTGGACTGAGCCGCAGTGCCATGGGTTTGGCTATTGGCGCCTGGCCACTTATCTACATTCTGAGTTCCCCCGTCTGCGGGCAACTACTGGATCGCCTCGGTGTACGTCGAGGTATCGCGCTGGGGTCCCTTGTAATGGCGGCCAGTGGGTTCTTGCGTGCCTTTGCTGGAGGGTTGGGGTCGTTCTGGCTGGCTATCGCGCTTTTTGGCCTCGGTGGACCACTCGTATCGGCTGGTGCACCGAAAGTTGTTGGCCTCTGGTTTGTTGAAGAGCGAGAGCGACGTCTGGCTATTGGGTTCTACAGCGCCGTGCCGGCTGTCGGGGGTATGGCTGCTCTGGTTCTGTCCAACTCGGTTCTCATGCCTCTCACTGGGTCGTGGCGAGCAACAATTGTGATCGAGACGGTGATGGTTGTATTAGCGCTAGTGGTTTGGTTGGTGATCTCAGGCCGCGGGCCTGAGCCGCCAACGAGCACTCGGCCGGCCAGCACGGAATCCAACAGTCCAAGATTTCTGCTGGCTAGTTCGGAGTTCCGGATCATTCTCCTACTAGGCGTCGGCGTATTTTTTATCTTCCATGGCCTAGCAGGTTGGATGCCTGAGGCCTTGCGGGAACACAGTGGGTTCTCGTCTATGGCAGCGGCCAACTGGGTTGCCCTCGGAGCATTCGCAGGAGTGGTTTGTGTGTTGACTCTGCCGAGCCGGACAGAGCGGCAGAACCTTGCGACAACCATGGCCGTTGTTTTGGCACTACTCGCGGTAGCGGTCCTAGCCGTGGTGTGGTTACCCACCTGGTTGGTTCCGATCCCGGTGGCCATTGCCGGGGGGCGATCTGTCCTACTACCCCTAATCCATGTAGCCCTGCTGGACTCAGGGCCCGTTGGGCCGAACAACACGGGGCTTGCCTCCGGCCTGTGGTTTGGGGTAGCTGAGATAGGAGGGGTCGCCGGGCCGCTCGTGGTGGGCTGGGTGGCCGACACCTCCGCTGGCTTCGCTGGGGCCTTTGGCGTTGTAGCTGCGGTGGCTGTAGCCATGCTCCTTCCGATTTCCCGGCTCCACCGGTTCACCAGAGGAGAGGTAGGTTCAACCACTCCCTGGTCGCAGTTCGGGACCGGCGGCGGCCGCAACCAGGAGCACGATGACCACTGACGAAACAGCGGCTGACTCGACAGCCGCCTACGCTGGATTCACCGGTGAGGTTGGACGGATCATGTCGACCTCAACCCCGGCGTGGCCGCGCCCGACAGTCCCTCCTGCCGGGGCCCCCAACGTCCTCGTCATGCTGGTCGATGATTTGGGGTACAGCGACGTGGGCTGCTTCGGATCCGAGATCGACACGCCGAATGTCGACCGTCTGGCCGCCGAGGGCCTTCGCTACACCAACTTTCACGTCAATCCAATGTGCTCACCGACCAGGGCGTCCCTGCTGACCGGGTTGAACCACCATCTGGCCGGGGTGGGCACCATCTGTCACATGGAGCCTGGCTTCCCCGGCTACGCAGCATCGATCCGTTCTGACGCGGTGACCATGGGGGAGGTGCTGCGAGATGCCGGCTGGTCCAGCCTCATGGTCGGTAAGTGGCACCTGTGCCCGGACAGTGCTCTGACCGAGGCTGGCCCAAAGGACGGCTGGCCGCTGCAGACGGGGTTCGACCGTTTCTACGGGATCCTCGACGGGTTCACCAACTTTCACCAGCCACACCGCCTCTACGAGGACAACCATGCGTTGGACATTGACGAGTATCCCGACGACTACTACTTCACTGACGACCTGACCGACCGGGCGCTCGGCATGGTGCGCGAAGTACGCGATGGGCACCCCACGAAGCCGTGGTTCCTCTACTTCTCCCACGGTGCCGTCCACGCCCCGTTGCAGGCCCGGTCGGCTGATCTGGAGAAGTACCGGGGCCGGTACGAAGCCGGGTGGGACGAGGTGCGACGTCTCCGCTTCGAACGCCAAAAGGCGTTGGGCATCTTCGACGACGACGTGGTGCTACCACCCCGCAACACCGAAGAGAACTACGCCGTGAGGCCATGGGACGACCTAACGGTCGCCGAGAAGGAGGTCTTCGCCCGGTATCAGGAGGTTTTCGCCGCCATGGTCGACAACGTCGACCAGAACCTCGGTCGTCTTCGCGACGGGCTAGAGGCCATGGGCGAGTGGGACAACACGGTGGTGGTGTTTACCTCTGACAACGGCGGGAGCCGGGAGGGTCTGGATAACGGCACCTCGGCCTACTTTCGGACGCTCATCAGCCAAGTCCGGGAAAATCCGTTGGACTCGATGGAGTTGGATCACTCCCGCATGGACCTGCTGGGTGGCCCGCAGGCTCTGGCCCACTACCCGTCAGGGTGGGCCATGGTGTCGGGCACCCCGTTCCGGCTCTACAAGATCAACACCCACCAGGGTGGCCACCAGGTGCCGTTCATCGTTTCCAAGGGGCAGGGCCTCGATGACGGTGGGGGGATTCGCCGCCAGTACCAGCACGTCACCGACCTGCTTCCCACCGTGCTGGACCTCGTTGGGGTGGAGATGCCCACCACGAAGCACGGGGCGCCCGTCCCTGCCGCCGCCGGTGCCAGCTTCGCCCTGTCATTCGGCGACGCCGCGGCCGACAGCACCCACCCCGAGCAGTACTACGAGCAGATGGGCCATCGAGGTTTCTACCGCGACGGCTGGTCGGCAGTGACCTGTCGCCAGCCCCGCACGCCGTTCTCCACAGAGAAGTGGGAACTCCACCACCTGGCCGTCGATCCCACAGAGTCCCGCGATCTGGCTCGTGAGCATCCCGAGCGGTTAGCCGATCTGGTCGACGCTTGGGAGCAGGCAGCCTGGGACAACCAGGTGTTTCCGCTGGACGAGGGCAACAATGTCAAGAACCTGTTGCGGCCCCCGTGGGGTGCTGACACGGTGGTCGACACCACGTTTTGGCCCGGGGCCCCCACCTCTGAGCGCTACCGGTCGCTGGCCCTAATCAATTTCAGGTCCTTCGAGTTGGAGGTGGCACTGAAGTTCGCGGCCGGCGACATGGGCACGCTTGTGGCCCACGGCGACCAGGGCGGGGGCTACGCCCTCCACGTGGTCGACGGTCGACTCTCCCTGGCCTGGAACGGATATGGCTCGATGACCGAGGTCGACGGTGGGGCGTTGCCCGATGGGGCGACCTCAGTGGTACTCGCTGCCGAGGCGGTGGGCGACCTGCGACTCCACGTCGAACTCCGGGTTGACGGTGAGGTGGTGGGCGGTGCCCGGGACCTTCCCGCGCTGATGGCCATGGCACCCTTCCAGGGCATCGATGTGGGCATCGACCGGAAGTCGCCGGTGTCGTGGGCCATCAGTGAGCGGTTCGGAACCTTCCCTTGGACCGGCATGCTCTACGGCGTGACCTACCGTCCGGGGGAACCGGCGCCCGATGCTGGTGCCCGCTGGCTGGAGGTCTTGCGCGAGGCCGGCACGAAGTTCGAATGAGCCCGGCGTCGCCGGGAGGAGGAGCGGCCGATGGCTATTGATCTCCAGGATCTGGTGCAACCGACGCGCACCGCCTTGTGCGTCGTTGAGTGTCAGAACGGCGTAGTTGGTGAGGCATCCAGCATGCCAGCGGTGGCTGATGCCGCGGCAGCGGCTGACCTGCTGCCCCGCTTGGGAGACCTGGCGGGCGCCGCACGTTCAGCCGGAGTGCGGGTCGTGCATTGCACGTTCAACGTCTACCCCGACCTTTGGGGCGGCAACCGCAACTCCCGCCTGTTCGCTGCTGGTCGACGGTCGCCAGTCCAGCAGTACGCGAACAGCAACGCCGCCGAACCGGTGAACGAGATCGGCTTCGTGGAGGGTGCCGACGTGGTCGTGCCCCGGTTCCACGGGCTGTCGCCCGTGGCTGGGACCGAACTGGCACCCATGCTGCGTAACGAGGGTGTGACGACGGTGGTGGTTGCCGGAGTGAGCCTCAACGTGGCTATCCCCAACACGGTGTTCGACCTGGTCAACGGAGGCTTCCAGGTAGTGGTCCCCGCTGACGGTTCCGTGTCCACCGTCGCCGGGTACGGCGAGCAGGTGCTGGAGCACACGCTGGCCTATGTGGCCACGTTGACCGATGTGGCCACCCTCGTCGAGGTGTGGTCCCAGATGGGTCGGGAAGCGACCGGCTAGCCAGACCGGCGGGTCCGCAGGCCCACCGCTAGCGAGAGCAGGATCCCGATCAGCACGCCCCGCTCGACGTGCGGCTCCATTGTGAGGGTGACGATGAAGGTGGCCCACGCCACGAGCGCGTCGGTTGGTGATCGGCGGATCATGGAGACCAGTGCGACCGGTCGGACGAGCCCAACCACCGCGGCGACAACCACCCCACCCAGGGTGGCCCGGGGCAGGGGGGCCAGGACGTCGGCGAACGGGAGGAAGGCCAGGACGGCCGCCCCGGTGGTCAGTCCCGACCATCTGGTTTGGGCGCCGGCCAGGCGGTTCAATGAGGACCGACTGAATGAGCCACCCACCGGAAAGGCCCCG
>PVBE010994320.1_pt1 | contig 16272 bp, 12 predicted proteins | sample 1631181 | NCBI WGS metagenome assembly PVBE01 (sample SAMN08397723, study PRJNA350692) | Marine metagenome, whole genome shotgun sequencing project. | isolation source: water | place: Pacific Ocean | collected 2012-04
AAGGAAATATTTTTTGAATCAACTCACTCAGTTTACTACGGTAGCTTTCAGGAAGCTTTTTTAGGTCTGCTTCTTTAAAAGAAGGTCCGTCTAAAAAATTTAATTGATTAACTGCAAGGGTTGCCATAATTTTACTCTAAGTAAATTTAGTTCAATAATTATAATGTATTTAAACAAAAAAGGCAAAGAATAACACTAAATATGTAGAATGATATTTTTAATTATAAAAAATATATATTATAAAATTTTGATTACACTCCTTGTGATTTAAGCATTAGAAAAATCAAAAAATAACGCTTTCTTAAGAAAATAATAGAGAGTAGAAACTTATAACTGATGTTATGCGGCAAGAGTGAAAAAAATGAGAGATTTCTCTGTCAGACTATTTCAAAATATGAAGAGATCTTATCTTTGAATATTTATTGCAGAAGCAATTACAAATTCGTGGTTCTATGAATGATTTGCATAAGCTCTTCTTTGCTTAAGAGTCGAATTTGATCAGAATCATCTTTTCCAATCGTCTCTTCGATAAGCCCTTTTTTACGATTGATGAGTGCATGAATCTGCTCTTCAATAGTATTTTTAGTAACAAGCTTAAATACTTGTACTCCCCTATTTTGACCAATTCGATGCACACGGTCAGTTGCTTGATCTTCTTTTGCAGAATTCCACCATCTATCATAGTGAATTACAATGGAAGCTGCAGAAAGATCAATCCCAACTCCAGCTGCTAAAAGAGAGGCTACAAAAATTTCACATTTGGGATCTTCTCGAAAACGTTTGATCTGCTCTTTACGATTTTTGGTAGATCCCTTGATACCCGCATAGCCAATCCCCTTTTTCTTCAGGTAACTCTCTATAATAGAGAGCATATCTAAGTATTGTGAAAATACTACGACCTTTTGATTCGAATCCCTTGCTTCTGATAAAAGCTCTACAAAAAGATCCCACTTTCCTGACTCATGTTTTTGATAATTTTTAGGATCTTTTAAGATCAAGCTAGGATGATCACAAACTTGTTTCAATTTAGAAAGCAAAGAAAAAATATGAACATAAGGGACCTTTTTCTCTTGATTTAAGTCACTCATGATTTGTTTTTTAGAAACTTCTGCGATCTCTTTATAGAGTGTTTTCTGCTCACCTGATAAGTCACAATACGCAATCTCTTCCATTTTCTCAGGAAGATCTAATAAAACTTCTGCTTTTTTTCTTCTCAAAATAAAGGGTTTGACGAGTCTGGATAAAAGCTCTCTTCTATCAGGATCACGATGCTTTTCAATCGGTGTGATGAAAAATTCTCGAAACAATTTTTCATCAGGCATGTAATTGGGCAAAATTAGATCAAAAATAGATTTCAGTTCACGAAGCCGGTTTTCAATCGGTGTTCCGGTAAGGCCCAGTTTCATGCTCGCTTTAATTTCTCGAAGAGCCACATGGGTTTGTGAGGTATGATTTTTTGCAATCTGAATTTCATCTAAAATAGCTACTTCAAAATGGTACGACTTTAAATTTTCTCTGCCGGTTCTTAAAATCCCGTAAGAAGTCAAAAGAACATCGTAGTTTTTTTCAAAATCTTGCAGGTTTCTTTCGATCCCATAATAACTAAGCACACGAACATGGGGCAAAAAGCGCTGCAATAGATCTTGCCAATGATAAATTACTGAGGTAGGACATACGACAAAATATTTATAATTTTGAAATCGATCTTCTTTAGAAACCGCTGCAAGAAGGGCCATTGCTTGGTGCGTTTTTCCAAGCCCCATCTCATCACATAAAAGACCTGATAGTCCATGACAATATAAATACCAAAGCCACTGAAGGCCGAGCTCTTGATAGGGCCTAAGAGTAGACTTAAGTTTACTGATATCTAACAATCTTAAAGCTTCGAAAGAACTCATCTCATGAAAAAGCTTTCTTGTATGTTCTGCTTCAGGGGTATCTTCTGTAGGCGCCTGCACATTTTCAAAAATACAAAGCCTGATCCACTCAATCGTTGTAAACTTTAAAAGCCGGTGCTTGTGATGCAACCTTCTTTTACCGAGCTGTCTCATCCAATTAAAACGAGCCTCGTTTAAAAAAAATAAACCCGCAGAAGAAAATTCATGATTTTTTTTATCAAAGATCTTTTGCCAAATATGCACAGCACTTGTAGCCCCCAGATCTGATTCATAATAAAGATCTGCAATCCAAAAATCCTTTCTCTGTTTTCTCTCTTTAATCAACGTACGTACTTTCAAAACAAGCTGAGAGGGCTTTTTTAACCCCGTATCAATCTGGGTAATAAAAGGCTTTAACCTTTCAAGCTCATAGTTGAGAAAAAAAGATTCCTGAGAATCTACAATAACTACTTCTTTACGATAGCGCTCAGGCAATTTGAACACTTTACTCACTTCAAAAAAACCTTCGCTTTTTACAAAAGAAAAATCTCCATAAAAAAAGACGTTTTCTTGACTATAGCCCTCTTCATAAGTAACTATCGGCCGTACAACAATTTTATTTTCTTCATTTAATGTGATGTGAAGTCCCATTTTTTGAATGGGATTGTTAGGACTAAAAAATTCATTCACAGCCATCAGCTCATCTTTATGAGCTGAAATAAAAGAAGCTATCTCTTCAGAAGGAACCATTAACCCAGGTCTCAATGCTAAAATATCCTTTTCCTCTTTTTTGCGATAAAATCCCTGACCTTTAACATAGATCCATTTCTCTAAATCTATAATATCTTCAATCTCTTCTACATCAAGCTCAGATGAAAATTCTAAATGATGTTCTTTTACCTGGTATTTAAGATGCGCCTCCATTGAAGTAAAATGAGGTTGAAATCCTTCAAACTGATGAAGCCACACACGATGCTTATCTATAAATTCAGAAAGTTGCTCCTTTTCTATAACCTTAACAGGCTCATCAAAATGAGCTTTTTCAAGAAGATAAAATCCTTTAGATGGTAAGTATGCCCAAGGATAAAAGTAGGCTGCATGTTTTTCTAATAGATCTTTCATTTCAAAAAGATAGCTTTGAATATGAAAATTTTGGTGGGAATCGAAAAAAAGATGGTATTGGGGCTCTATGCTCTCCACCTGGATCGAAGTGTTTACCAAATATTTTTTAAATGTATCACGATATTTTGATAAAATCTCTGCGATCTTATCTTCTTTAACTTCTTTCATAGAAATTAAAGAGTCTTCACTTTTTTTATAAAATCCATCTTTAGGAACAAAAACCCATTCCCCAATGCTTTGATAAGAAGTTTGTTTTTGAGGTTCATCAAAAATTTCTTCCTTTTTTGTATGAACAGAAAAAAGCCGCTTCTCTTCATCATAGGTAATTTTTTCAATGAGATGTGTTCCATAATCATGAATTTTTAAGGGAGATTTTACCTGTTCTAAAAAAGGGATTAAGCAAAGCCAGTTCGTTCTAGAAATATAAAATTCACATAAAACATCTTCAAAATGAATTTTTGCTTTATTCGGTAAATCATTCCCTTCTGTAAAAAATTCAAAAATATAGTGTTGATTACTATCATCTAAAAGCATGAACCACTTAGCCAAATCAGACCAAAAGGAAAGCTCGTAGCGCAGCTGAAAGGAAGCTCTTCCTGCTTTATACTGCTCAATTTCTTCAATGGATAAATTCGAAAATTTTAAAGAAGTCTCTTCCGTTTCAGTGACCCTTTTTACAATCATCTCTTCAAGCTTTTTCTTCCCAGTCGGCGAAAGCCCTTCTATTGTAAGTAATTTTTTATTTGTTTTCGAAAAAGCACTATAAGTATCGCCGCTTACCTTTTTTAAAATCTTGGTCGCATATCCCAGTCTTTTACTCATCATGAGAAAAAGGGCGTTCCAAAATGACTTCTTAAAACGGACATGCAAAGGCTCATCTTTATAAATTCTAAGATAGGCTGCGGCTAAATGAGGACAAGCTTTATGTTTTTCAGAAAAAGAACAGTTACAGAAAAAATCTAATAATTTTGCATGCTCATCAAATTGCAAAAAGGGCCAATACACTTCTACATCATTAACTTCGACTTGATAAGTGCCTTCTGAAAAAATCACTTCCCCGATCTTTTTTTGATCGAGAAGTTCTTTTCCCTCGCTCATATAAATATTGAGTGGCTCAGGAAGATGCATGCTATTTTATTTCCCCCTCTTAGTTGTAAAAACTTTGAGTTTTATTGTCTATACTGGTTCCTTTTCAACCATGCAGAAGGAGTGTAAACAATAAAACTCAAAGATTTTTTATGCATGAATTTATAGAGCACTTGTAGGAGGCACAAATGGATAGCCTAAATCATCGGCAACCCCTTTATGGGTTACTTTTCCCATACAAACATTTAGTCCTTTTTGAAGGTGAGGGTCTGCTAAGATAGCCTTTTTATACCCAGTATTTGCAATTTGAATTGCATAAGGCATTGTTGCATTGGTCAACCCCATAGTAGCTGTTTTTGCACATGCAGCTGGCATGTTGGTTACACAGTAATGGACTATACCCTCTTTTATAAATGTAGGTTCAGAATGTGTAGTCGGCCTAGAAGTTTCTGTGAAACCACCTTGATCAATGGCAACATCAACAATCACCGTTCCTGGTTGCATTAAAGAAAGCATCTTTTTCGTAATTAATTTAGGTGCAGATTTTCCCGGTAAAAGAACGGCGCCAATGATGAGATCCGCATCTTTTAGAGCCTCTTCGATATGAGAAGATGTGGAAAAGATTGTACGTACTTTAGGTGCATATAGATGATCGATTTCTCGAAGCCTCGGAAGACTTCGATCAAAAATTTTCACATCAGCTCCTAATCCAATCGCCATACGCATTGCTTCTGTACCTACAATGCCCCCTCCAATAATAACTACTTTACCTGGCTTAACTCCTGGAATTCCTCCTAAAAGAACGCCTTTACCTCCAGATACCATTTGAAGAGAGCTCGCTCCTGCCTGCACAGAAACTCTTCCCGCAATTTCACTCATTGGCACCAAAAGAGGAAGACGACCTTGATCATCTGTAATCGTTTCATAGGCAAGCCCTAGAACTTTTTTTTCTAAAAGAGCCTCTGCTTGAACGGGATCGGGAGCTAGATGAAGATAGCAAAATAAAAGCTGCCCTTGCTTCAAAAGTGTAAATTCGCTCGGCTGCGGCTCTTTTACCTTAATGATCATTTCTGCTTTATAGACATCTTGAGGTGAGCTTACAATTTTTGCGCCCGCCTGCTCGTAAAGCTCATCTGTAAATCCAATTTTTTGTCCTGCTTGTGATTGTACAACGACAACATGCCCTTGGTTTGTAAAAATCTTTACAGCGCTTGGTGTCATACCAACGCGGTACTCATGATTTTTAATTTCCTTAGGAACTCCAATTTCCATGACTTTCTCTCATTACAATTTTAAATAAATATTTTTCCTGAAAAAATAAAACAGGGCATGCCTGTCATGCAGATCTTTTCTATTTTTTGATCCTCTACATGAAGGTGAAGATGCAGTATACCGCCTTTGAAGTGTAAAGAAATCGGACTTTCAATTTTATGAATCATATGAAGAGCAACAGCTGCTGCACAAGACCCTGTACCACACCCCTCACTTTCTTTCTCTAAACCACGCTCAAAGGTGCGTACATAATATTTTTGCTGCTTTTGCTCAATTATATTTACATTGGCATTAAATCGATCTCGAATCTTTTTTGCCCAGTTTTCAAAATGATCGATTTTGGTTTCATCTGCAAAAAAAACAGCATGAGGAACTCCCGTATTAAGCAGATGAAAAAAAAGCGTTTCCCCATTTAAAGTACATTGTTGGTGAAGGGCCATTTTTTTAGGGGGATTCAAAAGAACAGAAGGGCCTTTCTCTAAAAGCTCAATAAAGACCGTTTCTTCTTTCAGTTCGATTGAATATCTTTTTTTAGAAAAACCCAGATCTTCAATCAAACGCCCTAAACATAAAAGTCCATTCCCACAAGATTCTGCTTCAGAACCGTCATTGTTAAAAATACGCATTCTAAAATCAGAGCCACTACTTTCTTGCAAAAGGATTAAACCATCAGAGCCCACACCTCGCTTTCGATCACAAATCTTTTGGATAATTTCTTTTTGGATCACAAATTTTTCAGATCTGTTATCAATAACGACAAAATCATTTTTCGTCGCTTGATACTTGAAAAATGAAATTTCCATTATCCTAGCTGCGCTTCTAAATCAGAAAGAGAACTGACCACTTTATCCAATAGTCCAAAGTCTTTTGCTTCCTCTGCAGACATCCAATTATCTCGGTCAATCGCTAGATCAATAGCTTCAGGATCTTTTCCCGTCGCATGTACATAAATATCTACGATAGCCTTTCTTGTTTTTAACATCTCTTTTGCTTGAATTTCTAAGTCTGTTGCTTGACCACGGATCACTCCCCCAATAAGAGGCTGGTGGATCATTATCCTTGAGTTAGGTGTTGCAAATCTTTTCCCTTTAGAAGCGCAAAGACTCAATAAAGAACCCATCGAAGCAGCAAGGCCCGTTACCAAAGTAATTACAGGACAAGATAACATCTTTACTTGATCCCAAATAGCAAACCCAGAATCTACAGATCCACCTGGTGAGTTGATCACAAAAAGAATCGGTTTTCCAGGAGCTTGCCACTCTAAATACCAAAGCTTTCGAATTAAATCTTTAGCTGAGTCTGAATCCACTGCATCTGATAAAAAAATCCTTCTCTTTTCCAGAAGAGCATGATCAATTTTATCATTTATAAATTTGAATGGTTTATCTTGCTCATTTGGCATAAGGCCCTCATTAATTGTTTTTTTATTCATTATACTCATCTGTTAATTGTTTTATACAGAAGAAAAAGCAAGCTCTGACTCAAGCTCTGGATATAGTGGATACTGGCTAAGAATTTCTTTAATTTGCGCACAAGACGCCTTAAGAACAGTAGGATCGATCTCCACTTTTGCAAGAGATGCTTGATTGGTTTTAGGGTTTTGAACAGGTTTACTGTTTTTTAGAACATCGATTAAAATTTCTCCTACTTTTTGCATCTCTTGTTCTTTCATCCCTAAGGTCGTACAAGCTGGTGTTCCCATACGGATCCCTGATGTATACCAAGGTCCGTTCTTATCCCAAGGGATAGCATTTCGGTTCACTGTGATGTGCGCTTCTCGAAGTGCGTTTTCTGCCTGCCTTCCCGTTAAACCAAAACTTGTCGTAACATCGATAACAAATAAATGATTATCAGTGCCTCCACTTAAAACTTTAATCCCATTTTTCATTAAGTATTCAGTCAAAGCTTTTGCATTTTTGATGATTTGAGCTGCGTAAGAGCGAAACTCTGGTGCGCATGCTTCTTGAAAAGCAATTGCCTTTGCCGCCATTACATGAGGTAAAGGCCCTCCTAAAACAATTGGACAACCTTTGTCTACTGTTTCTTTAAACTCTTTTTGACAAAGCACAAGACCTCCCCTTGGTCCCCTTAAGGTTTTATGGGTAGTAGATGTGACAATATGTGCAAAAGGAATAGGATCTGCATTGCCGCTCAAAGCTTTTCCCGCAACTAATCCTGCAAAATGAGCCATATCTACCATTAAAGTAGCTCCCACGCTATCTGCAATCTCTCTCATTTTGGCAAAATCGATACATCTCGAATAAGAAGAGTATCCTGCGACTAAAATTAAAGGTTTTACTTCCTGTACTTGCTTTTGAAGAGCTTTGTAATCGATCAGATGCGTTTTCGGATCAACATCGTATAAAAAAGCCTGCATCATCTTTGAAGAAATATTATGCCGATATCCATGAGTAAGATGACCTCCTGAATTGAGAGACATCCCCATCATTTTTTGATTCATCATAATTTTTCGGATCGATTCATATTCATCTGGGGTAAGTTCGTTAAGACTTTTTTTGGATAATTTTTCTATCTCTTTATTTTGAACACGAGAGACTAAAATGGACCAAAAAGCTACGAGGTTCGCATCAGCTCCTGAATGGGGTTGTACATAAGCGTGCTCTGCATTAAAAAGTTTTTTAGCGTATTCTACAGCTTCGTTTTCAACAACATCGACATTTTCACACCCTGCATAAAAACGGTGATTCACATATCCTTCGCTATATTTATCAGTCAAAAGATTCCCCATAGCTAACTGCACTTCTAAAGAACAAAAGTTTTCCGATGCAATCATTTTTAAATAACTTCTTTGATCTTGAAGTTCTTGAATAATGCTATGCGAGATTTTAGGAAATTTTTTTTCAATTGCATCTAACGAGGCCATAAAAGCAATAGCTGCTGCGGTTCTTTGCTTTTCTGGTTTTTTATGAAAGTAGTTTTCTAAGTAAGACATGTTTCACCTCAGTTTTTAGATTTATATCTGTTGTATATCCATTATAATTCAAAAATTGGCTTTTTAAGCGTGCTAATCATAGAATTTGCTCATTGTTTCCTCTTAATTTCTATAGAGCCTAATTATTTAACAAAAAATATATTTTATAGCATTATATCTATCGTGATTCAAGAATCTCATCCTACAGAACGCAAATAAAGAAGAGAAAACTCCTCTTCTAAAAATTCTTTCCCTTTAAATTTTTTCTGTGCAAAACGGGATAAAAATTCAAGATCACACCCCTTTTCTTGCACTTTTTTAGAAAAAGAAGAAATGCGTTCTTTAAGTTGCAGATCTGGAGTTATGACATACTCTGCGTGCTCTAAAAGAGGAGATGCTTCTTCGATAGAAATTACTTGAGGATCAGAAAAAGTAATATTTTGATTCTGTTTGATCCCTTCTGCTACATACAGTCCTCCTGACCTTGCATCGATCACAGAGACAAAAGAAGCTGATTGATCCGGAATAAAACCATAAAGTGAGCAAAAACCCACAATAGGAATTTGATGCGCCAGTCGAAAACTTTTAGCTATAATAGCTCCTACTCTAAGCCCCGTATAAGACCCTGGACCTATTCCGAGTGCAATGTAATCTAAATCTTTTACTAAGATATGATATTTTTGAAAAAGATTTTGAATCGAAAAAGCGATCTCTTTGGATAAAAGAGGACCTTTCGCCATTAAACAAGAATCAATAATTTTGCCTTCTTGAGAAAGAGCGATAAAAGATTTTTGAGTTGAAGTATCTAATAAAAAAGCATACATAGAACAAAAATCTTAACATACTTCACCCGTGAGTCCAAACAAATTCAAAAATGAGCCTTTTGAATTTGTTGAATACAAAAACCTCAAAAAATGGACAAAAAATTCATTTATTCACTTTAGTGGAATAGCCTCATGTTGCAGAATTTTGCCAAAGTTGCTAAAGTAGCTCCATTTTGTTAACCTATACTGAGAATAACTTCAAAATTTAGGATTTTGACTTAAGATGCTTTTTCTATAGATCAAAACCCTAAATTTTGAAGTTATTTCGGTATAAATAGAGAAAATTATAAGAGGCTCCTTTTGAAAAAAGATGATGATAAGTCTAACCCATCTGACTCCAATGGTGGTGACAACACCCCCCTTGATGACGCAGATGAAGAAATTTCTTTAACTTTGCCTGGTGATTCTTCATTGAGCGAGAAAAAAAATGAACTACGAACCGCTTTTGATTTTCCAGACAATCTTTACATTTTACCTCTAAATCGAAGGCCCTTTTTTCCAGGAATGGCCGCACCTATTGTGATTGAGCCAGAAATCTATTATGAGGTTCTTAAGGTAGTAGCAAAAACCGATCATAAATGTTTGGGCCTTTTTTTAACTAAAAATGAAAATACCAATATTTATAACCTTAAAGCCAAAGATTTATATAAAGTGGGGGTTTTAGCCCGTATTTTAAGGATCATTCCGATGGAACAAGGGGGAGCCCAAGTTGTCCTCAATATGGAAAAAAGAGTATCCATCACAAGGGCACAAAAAGGTAAATTTTTACGAGCAAAAGTTAAATATCATGACGATATTGTAACAGAAAAAACTTCCAAAGAATTAAAAGCCTATTCGATTAGTATTATCACAACAATTAAAGAGCTTTTAAAACTTAATCCTCTCTTTAAAGAAGAGCTCCAAATCTTTTTAGGACACTCTGATTTTACCGAACCAGGACGCTTAGCAGACTTTGCTGTTGCTTTAACAACTGCCACAAGAGAAGAGCTTCAAGATATATTGGAAAGCTTTCACCTTCCTGATCGGGTTAACAAAGCCCTCCTTCTTTTAAAGAAAGAACTCGACTTAAGCCGCCTTCAAAGTAGCATCAATCAAAGAATTGAAAGTACCATTTCGAAGACACAAAGAGAGTTTTTTTTGAAAGAACAGCTCAAAGCAATTAAAAAAGAGCTAGGAGTAGAAAAAGACGATAAAACGATGGACCTAGATAAATTTAAAAAGCGTCTAGAAAAAAGAAAAGTTTCTGAGCCCATCCAAAAAGTAATTCAAGAAGAATTAGATAAACTCAGCTCTTTAGATACTCAATCTGCTGAATATGGCGTTTGTAGAAATTATCTCGATTGGCTCACCATTACTCCATGGGGTATGTTTAGCCAAGAGTCCACCGACATCAAAAAAGCAAAAGCTATTTTAGAAGAAGATCACTATGGACTAAAAGATATCAAAGAACGCATTTTAGAGTTCATTGCAGTGGGCAAACTCACCGGCGGAGTGAAAGGAAGCATTATTTGCCTAGTAGGTCCTCCAGGGGTTGGAAAAACAAGTGTTGGTAAAAGTGTCGCCAGAGCTTTGAATCGAAAATTTTATCGTTTCTCTGTAGGCGGCATGCGAGATGAGGGAGAAATTAAAGGGCACCGCAGAACCTACATCGGAGCTATGCCTGGTAAGATGGTACAAGCTCTTAAATACACACAAACAATGAATCCCGTCATCATGATCGATGAAGTGGATAAGATAGGGACAAGCTATCATGGAGATCCCGCATCAGCTCTTTTAGAAGTTTTAGATCCTGAACAAAACTGTGAGTTCTCTGATCACTACTTAGATGTCCCTTGTGATCTTTCTAATGTCCTTTTTATGATAACAGCTAACGTATTAGATACCGTTCCTGAGCCTTTAAAAGATCGTATGGAGATCTTGCGCCTCTCTGGTTACATCCAAGCAGAAAAGATTGAAATCGCAAATAAATATCTCATTCCACGTAACCGTAAAAACATGGGAATCAAAACATCTGATATTTTGTTTACAAAATCTTCTATCGGTCAAATTATTAATGGCTATGCAAGAGAAGCAGGAGTGAGAACCCTTGAGAATAATATCAAAAAAATCTTACGAAAAGTAGCGATGAAAATTGCAGATGGGAAAAAAATGAAAAAGATTTCTTTGAAAGAAAAAGATCTTCATGATTTTCTTGGAAAACCTATGTTCACAACAGATCGTTACTATGAACATACCCCTATAGGCGTTGCTACAGGTCTTGCTTGGACTGCTTTAGGAGGTGCCACCCTTTATGTAGAGGCCTCTTCAGCACCTTCAGAAAAAACAGAGATGAAACTGACCGGACAAGCAGGCGATGTGATGAAAGAATCCGCTCAAATTGCCTGGAGTTTTTTGCATAGTGTATCTGAAAAATATGCACCCAAGCTACCTTTTTTCGAAAAATCGAAAGTGCATATTCATATTCCTGAAGGAGCTACTCCTAAAGATGGTCCTTCAGCAGGAATCACAATGGTCACAGCTCTTTTATCTTTGCTTTTAAATCAACCTGTTAAAGATGATCTGGGAATGACGGGAGAAATCACTCTTACAGGAAAAGTTTTGCGTATTGGCGGATTAAAAGAAAAACTCATTGCTTCGAGAAGATCCCAATTAAAAACTTTGATTTTCCCAGATGATAACTACCGCGATTTTGAGGAACTTCCTGCGTATCTAAAAAAAGATCTTACTGTACATTTCGTAGATACTTATGATGAAGTCTTCAAATATGCTTTCGATAAAAGGAAAAAGCATGGCAAAAAAGTGGCTAAAAGAAAAACTCGTAGATCCTAATCTCATTGAGAGGCATGTAGGTTCTTTAAGAGAAAAAAAATTGAGCATTGCTACTTTAAACGGCTCTTTTGATCTCTTACATGCAGGTCATTTACACATGATTTACCAAGCTCATCTGCAAGCAGATCATTTGATTGTCTGTCTCAACACAGATGAATCGATAAAAAGCTATAAAGGTAAAACAAGACCTATTGTCTCTTTACCCTATCGTCTTGAGATGATTGCAGCTCTTTCATTTGTCGATTCGGTTACTTTTTTTGAGGAAACAACTCCAATAATCCTTTTAGAAAAAATAAAGCCCGATGTACATGTAAATGGAAATGAATATGGAGAAAATTGCATCGAAGCTCCTACAGTAAAAAAATATGGAGGGACGATTCATATCGTGAAGCTTATTGAGGGTCTTTCAACATCTAACCTTATAGAGAAGATTAAATGCGCATCATAGGAACTTTGGAAAATCAAGGACAAGCAAAACGCTTCTCCTCTTACCTTCGCAGTAAACACATTGAAAATACTTGCGAGATAACATTTAATAAACAAAGTGAAACCATTAGCTGTACGATTTGGGTCCATGATGAAGATGATGTAGATGAAAGCAAATCTTTTTTGGATCAGTTCTTAAATGATCCTAATGCTCCCGAATTTAATACAATAGAGGAATCAAGACCCAAAATTTCAGCAATAGCAAATCCTCATCCCACTAAACTAAATACAAAACCTCATGCAAAATCCTTTTTCATGGGAGTAACGTATTTCTTTTTGGGACTCTGTGTGTTAATTTTTCTGCTCAACTGGATGCAAGAAATTTCTATCGCAAAAAGCCAAGAGGGAAAAAGGCTTGTTCTTATTACTCCCATTCAATCACTTTTACTCTACGATGAACCTGTTGCTTTAATCAAATTAGATCAGTTTTTGCAAAAAAACCCGATCGATCCCTCTACCACCATGAAAGATCTTTCTCCCGAAATCCAAGGCGAGCTCAATGCCTTAAACGAGCTTCCTTATTTTAGAGGATTTTATGCTTGGTTTGTATCTCGCATATCTTCAAAAATAACACCTCTACCTAAAGGTCCTATGTTTGTTAAAATAAAACAAGGACAAGTCTGGCGTCTTTTTACCCCTTGTGTGTTGCATAAAGATCTTTTGCATATTCTTTTCAATATGCTTTGGCTTTGGGTACTTGGAAAACAAATCGAAATGCGCGTTCCTCGCTTTCGGCTTGTGCTTTTTATTTTGATCGTAGGTATTGTCACCAACACACTACAGTATTTGATGAGTGGGCCTTATTTTCTTGGTTTTTCAGGGGTCATTATGGGAATGGCGGGCTTTATCTGGATGCGTCAAAAAATAGCGCCTTGGGAAGGATATCCCTTAAATAAATCCACATTACTTTTTTTACTTTTCTTTGTAGTTGCCATGGTTTTGCTGCAAGGAGTCTCTTTTTTATGCAACTTTCAGGAAAAGAATTCGCATTTAATATCGCAAATACCGCTCACATAAGCGGTGCGATTACAGGAGCTATCTTGGGAAGAATGTCTTTCTTTTCTTGGAGGGCTTCTTGAGCGTTCGTGACATTATTATTCTAGGAACATCGAGCCAACAACCCACTCGAAAGAGAAATCACGGCGCCTATCTCATTCGCTGGAATAATGAAGGTTTTTTGTTTGATCCAGGAGAAGGGACCCAACGTCAATTTATTTTTGCAGATGTTACTCCTACAACAGTAACAAGAATTTTTATCAGCCATTTTCATGGAGATCACTGTTTAGGAGTAGGCTCTATGCTGATGAGATTAAATCTTGATAAAGTTAAGCACCCCATTCACTGCTATTTTCCTAAAGCGGGCAAAAGTAATTTCGATAAACTTCGCTATGGATGTGTCTATCATGAAAATATTACAGTTGTAGAGCATCCTATTGATAAAGAAGGTCTTGTTGAAGATAACTCTAACTTTCGTATCGAATGCACGTATCTCGATCACGGTATTAAAAATTTAGGTTACAGAATCACAGAACCTGACCGGATCAAATTTGATTCAGAAAAGCTAGCTCACTTTGGAGTTAAAGGGCCCAATGTCAAAAAACTGCAAGAGAAGAAAAAACTTTCTATTAACGGCAAAGATATCCACTTAGAAGATGTCAGTTGGATACAGAAAGGAGATGTTTTTGCATACATCGTAGATACTCGCTACTACCCACAGGCTATCGAACTTGCCAAAGGCGCTAAAGTATTAATTTGTGAGTCTACTTTCTTAGAAGATCGCAAGGATTTAGCTAAAAAATATATGCATATGACTGCCAAGGAAGCGGCTCTTATTGCAAAAGAAGCAGGTGTGGATACATTGATCCTAACCCACTTTTCAGCCCGCTATCCAGATGAAAGTCTTTTTGAAAACGAGGCTAGACAAGTATTTCCCAATACTTTTGCAGCTCAAGATTTCAAACGATTTGATTTTCCAAAATCACATGAGGCTATCCCACTAAAGTGAATAAATGAATTTTTTGTCCATTTTTTGAAATTTTGAAGCCGAGTTTTGCAGATAAACTTGTAAAGTTTATCAAAAAAGAGGCAAAAAAGATCTAAAATGGAGGAAAAAGATATCATTCAATTTAGTGGGATAGTCTCATTAGGGAATCAAAAATTTAAGTTCAAACTGACGAGGTCCTATATGGTGAGTATTTTTATAAATAACTTCCACACGAACCTGTTTTTCATTACTTACCACTAAAAAACCTTCTTCTGTACGAAGAATATCTGTAATTTCTTCATACTCTGAAAAATAACGTTTTAGTTCAGGACTTTCAAGAACCGTCCATATTTCTTTGAGGCTTTGATTTAAAGGTGACAAAATACTAAACGCTAAAATGGGAGTAAAAAATAAAAATATAAAAAATCGATTCATTTTATCCTTCTTTTATAACTGAAATTAAGAATTATAATTCTACCTCTTTTCAGGAATATTTACGACAATTTCAGAAAAAATCCACGTTTTTAATTATGATGGAAATGGATCGAGTTTTTTTTCAGACCTAACAAAAGGAAATTCTCATGCGAAGTAGAAGGCTATTGTAAATACAATTTTATGGATTTTAATAACTGGATCGAGGTGACGTGATGTTCCCAGGGAATATAAAGAAAATTACATAAGGGAACTGTTGTGAACTAAGAGCACAAAGGGAAGGAGACATTGAATTGTAGATGGGAAGAAATATATAAATGATTTTTTTAAATTTGGTGATTTATTGAATTCGTCCGAATGAAACTTTTGCAGATAAGTATATTTTTCCTACCAGACAAATTGCGGCATAAACATTGTACCAACAAGCCAGCGCACTAAAAACAATTGCGGCAATCTCAGCTATTCTATTTTTTGCGAGGCCAGATGTCATAAGTTTTGCGCTAGTTATAGATCGAATTAGGCTAAAAGCATTGACTCTTGTTGTAAAAAGCTTTGGGCAAAAACAAAGCAGTTTATAGGCGATAAAGAAATTAATAACCCCTGCAACAATTGACAAGGGATTGGATTGTAAACGTTTCCAGACATCTTTATTAGCTCCGTAGCGAATGCTTCCGCTTATTCCTATTCTAGAGGGCTCTATTTTTTTGCATGTACGAAGGGATCTTTTTTCAAGATCAAGTGGGTTTTGTTCAAAGTTTCCATTGTTAAACTGCTTTTTTATATCGTCTTCAGTTATCTTAAACTTTAAAACAGGCGTACCCAATGCTACAATCCAGCATTTCCAACTCGAGCTTTCACTAGAAAGAGGTTCTCCAGCTTTTAAATCCTTAGCATGAAAGAGCCTTTGAGTTGATAAGTGGACATATGTTTTGTCGTCCTGGAATACGGGTGGTAGTATTAATTCATAATTTAAAAGTTCAGAAAGTGAACATCTAGGTTTAGGACCATGAATTTCACGGCATCTATAAAGCCAGTCTTTAGCGAGATAGCTCCATCTAGGTTGCTCTTCTCTAAAAAATCGTGGAAAAAATCGACTCAGACTACTTTTCTTGTAGTCTACGTAATTATCACATACCTTCATTGTATGTCCGTATAAAGACTGGGATTGATTAGGATCTAAACCATATTTGCTGATTTCAATAAAACTCTTGTAGTTTGTCCCATGTTTAAGAACACGCATTGCAAGGCTATGGTCGAATCCTTTTTCAGCTCGATCGAAAATTTGATCTGCGACGCCTAGAAGCGAAACAGAGTTTAAAACTAAATTTACTCCAATCATATCGAAAACAAGAGGTTAATTAAGTTTAGTATTTTACCAGAATAGTTTTATGTTTAAAATATTTAAATTATAATTATAATTTATTAAAA